>Ga0302250_1000396_pt1 | contig 43811 bp, 45 predicted proteins | sample AAG_RA_Asp_MG_FD_193536 | JGI IMG/M metagenome (GOLD analysis project Ga0302250, IMG submission 193536) | Enriched activated sludge microbial communities from anaerobic digester in WTTP, New Holstein, Wisconsin, United States - AAG_RA_Asp | ecosystem: Engineered > Bioreactor > Anaerobic >...
ATTAGCCGTGGAGGCAAAAGCCCAAGCCAAAAAAGCTACAGCTACAGCTAAAAAAACTGCTAGTGCTACAGCCAAAAAAGTAAAAGCTGTAGCCGATGAAGGTTTAGAGGAGTTAGGCGAATTAGCCGTGGAGGCAAAAGCCCAAGCCAAAAAAGCTACAGCTACAGCTAAAAAAACTGCTAGTGCTACAGCCAAAAAAGTAAAAGCTGTAGCCGATGAAGGTTTAGAGGAGTTAGGCGAATTAGCCAAAGAGGCAAAAACCAGAGCCAAAAAAGCTACAGCTACAGCTAAAAAAACCGCTACTGCTACAGCCAAAAAAGCTGCCAGCAGTACATCTGCTTCAAAAGCAGCAAAAACAACAAAAGCATAAAAAATTCATAAGGATAGAAGATGTCGGATATCAAAGATAAAGCAAATGAACTCAAAGAAGAGCTAAAAGAAGGAGCAGACGAACTTGGAGCCAAAGCCAAAAAAGCTACTGCTTCTGCAAAAGAAAAAATTGAGGAATTTGCTCATGATGCAAATGAAGCAAGAGTACATTTCACTGAAACAATAAGCAATGCCACAGAAAAAACTGTAGGTTTTTTTGAACCCATTACTCATCAAGTTAGAGAGGCGATACTTACTTTTGGAGAAGTAGTGGTGACCATTTTTGTTGTTGTTGGCTTAGTAGCCGCTGTTATAGGCGGTTTATCAGATATGGCAAATGTTGGATTTTTTGCAGGTCTTAGCAGCATGTTTCAAGAAATTGTAACTGTAGTGATGGGTGCTTTGGTTATCTTTTTATTATTTGCTATCAAAGACAGTCTTGATAAAAACATAGAATAAATTGATTTCTTCTTTATCTGGAGACAAAGTTTAGTTTTGTCTCCAGTTTTTCTTCTTAGTCGTTTATCTTCTCTTTTATATTTTTTGCGATTTGGCCGATTTTATTTAATTTTTCTTTATTGCTGAGATGTTCATCTAAAAGTACTTTGACCAATGCAGAACCTACTATCACTCCATCTGCGCCCCTGGCTTTTTCTTTGGCAGTATTCTCATCAACACCAAAACCTACATAAATCGGTGTATCGGTATGAATACGAATGTTAGATATTACATCATCAAGCGATTCTGCTTTTCCGCTTCCGGTAATCCCCGCATATGCAACCAAATAGATAAATTTCTGTGCATTTTTAGATATCATGGCTATACGCTCCAAGGTATCGGTCGGAGCTATAAAATCAATAAGCGTCATGCCATTTTCTCTCATTAGTTTTTGATATGGCACTGCCTCTTCATATGGCAGATCAGGGATAATAAAACCGCTCAAGCCAGATTTTTTTGCCTCAGCTATAAAGGTGTCAAAACCTTTATGATAAAATGAATTAAAGTATCCCATCCATAAAGTATCGATAACAGGAGCGATCTGCTTTGATATATCAAATAATTGATCTATCTTAAAGCCATTTTTTAGTGAAAGCAGATTTGCATATTCAATTATTGGTCCATCGGCTACAGGATCAGAAAACGGAACGCCAAGCTCCAAACTGTCAACTCCTGCTTCATGTAAAGTATGTGCTGCATCGATCGTAAATTCGAGTGACGGAAATCCTGAGGTAATATACGCGACTAAATTTTTCAATTTTTCTCTTTTGTGTATGAAATCAATGATGATATTATACTTTTTTTTGATAAAATAGAGTCTAAATTGGCGTGCTATGTAAATACCGAGGCTAGATATTTGCTTAATGCGATAATAAAATATAAAAGGGATATCTTTGAATAAAAAAGTTACACTAAAAACTCTTCAATCCATGAAAGGCAAACAAAATATCGTAATGATAACTGCATATGATGCTTTATTTGCCTCTTTATTTGATGAATATGTAGATGTAATTCTCATAGGAGATAGCCTTAATATGAGTTTTGCCGGAAAGCCTGACACTCTAAGTGCTACACTGGGTCAAATGATCTATCATACACAAGCAGTACAAAGAGGAGCAAAGAAAAGCTTTTTGCTTGTTGATATGCCATTTGGCAGTTATATGGATAAAAAACAGGCACTAAAAAATGCTATAAAAGTTTACCAGGAAACATTAGCAGATGCCATTAAGATAGAAGGCGGAAAAGAAAAAGCGGACATAGTCAGATATCTTACCGATAATGCTATAGCGGTATTCGGACATGTAGGCTTAAAACCGCAAAGTGCCAGAAGTGAAGGCGGATATAGCGTAAAAGGCAAAAGCGAAGAAGAAGAACAAAGCATCATCGCCGATGCTTTAGCCCTCCAAGAAGCCGGCGCAGTTGCTATCATAATTGAAGGGGTTAAATCTGAGGTAGCTACAAAGCTCACTAAAACGTTAAGTATTCCCACAATCGGGATAGGTGCCGGAAACGATGTAGACGGTCAAGTATTGGTTTGGAGCGATCTGCTAGGGCTTTTTGAAGAGTTTGTGCCAAAATTTGTAAAACAATATGCAAACGGCGCCAACCAAGTCAAAGATGCCGTGAAACAATATGCCAATGAAGTTAGAAACGGAACATTTCCGGATGAAAATTTCAGATACTAGGAAAGCGGATGAAAAAAACACTTACTAGCAGTATACTATTACTTAGCATAACATGGTTGATGAGCGGTTGTTCTGCGATAAACAGCATGACAACCCCCGGAAAAGGGGCTTCAAATAGGACTACAAATTATCTTACTAAAAATATAGAAAAAAAATTAAATAACTGTAAAGAGCTTGAAGGTTCAAATATCTACGCAGAAGTCGCTCCAAACGGCATACTTCTAACCGGTTCAGTAACTACTGAAAAACAAAAATATCTTGCCAGTACAATAGCTAATTCTTTGGTTAAAAAAGGAACGGTATCAAACCGTATAGCCATTATAAAGCCAAAAACAAAACGAACAACGCCTATTAAGACCAAAAAATAGATGCAACGAATTGTAGAAATAGAAAAATTTGAAAGTGATTCCAATATAGAAGTCTCTTTGCGGCCTGTATTATGGGAAGAATATATAGGTCAAGAGAAAATCAAAAAAAACCTGCAAGTTTTTATCGAAGCAAGTAAAAAACGCCTTGAAGCCTTGGATCATATTTTGTTTTTTGGCCCTCCGGGATTGGGCAAAACCACATTGGCAAACTTGATAGCTCTAGAGATGCGTGCATCTATAAAAACCACAGCCGCTCCAATGATAGAAAAAGCCGGTGATTTGGCTGCATTGCTTACCAACATTGAAGAAGGAGATGTTCTTTTTATAGACGAGATCCATCGTATGAGTCCGGCTATTGAAGAGATACTCTACCCTGCCATGGAGGATTTTAGGCTAGATATCATCATAGGTTCAGGGCCTGCTGCACAATCAGTAAAGATAGATTTGCCTAGATTTACGCTTATTGGAGCTACTACAAGAGCAGGGATGCTGTCAAACCCGCTAAGGGAGAGATTTGGTATGCATTTTCGTATGCAATTTTACGCACCAAATGAGCTTGCTCTTATTGTTGAACAAGCTGCGGTAAAACTTGGAAAACATACCAAGCGGGAATCCGCTCTTGAAATAGCCAAAAGAAGCAGAGGCACTCCAAGAATAGCTCTTAGGCTCCTAAAAAGAGTGAGAGATTTTGCTGAAGTAGCAAATGAAAACGAAATTACACTCAAAACTACCCAATATGCACTAGATGAGCTTGGAGTCAATCATTTAGGATTTGATGAACAGGATATCAGACTGCTTGAGCTTCTCATGAGCGCAAAAGGCAGGCCGATGGGGCTTGGCACTATAGGAGCTGCTTTAAGCGAGGATGAAGGCACCATAGAAGATGTCATAGAACCTTACCTCATCGCTAATGGCTTTATTGAGAGAACCGCTAGAGGAAGGATCGCGACCCAAAAAAGCTATGAATATTTTAGACTCCAAAGTCCATATAGCCAAAGCGATTTATTCGAGCAATAATCAAATAATTCAAAGGTGTGCTTTATAACACACCCCTGCACTACCAATCACCAATCACTAATCACTAATCACTAATCACTAATCACCAATCACCAATCACCAATCACCAATCACTAATCACCAATCACTAATCACTAATCACTAATCACTAATCACTAATCACTAATCTACCTTCTACCTTCTGCCTTCTACTTTTTTTAATACAAAATATATACCCAAAAAGAAAAGTATCATAGCCAAACTCATGACCTGCCCCATACTCATCCATCCACAGCACACATAGCCAATCTGAATGTCAGGCATTCTAAAAAACTCTACTATAAAACGCATCATTCCATAGAGCATGCCATACCAACCTATCATGGCGCCGTCAAATGGCTTTTTATGGCGAAGCAAAAAAAGAATAACTGCTATCACTACGCCTTCTAAAAATGCTTCATATAGTTGAGAGGGATGGCGAAGCACACCGTCTACGTAAATGCCCCACGACACATCCGTAATGCCGCCTATCAACTCTTGGTTAAGGAAATTACCTATACGGCCGAATACATATCCGACAGGGATACCAAGAGCTGTTATGTCAAGCAGTCTAGATATATACTGCGGATGCTTGCGGCCATAAAGATATGTGGCCAAAACTGCTCCCACAACAGCTCCATGATAACTCATACCGCTGATACCTACGAAATTACCCTCAGCATCAAACGGGCTAAATATTTTCCATGGATTTGAGATATAGTAAAATGTCGGATCGTAAAATAATACATAACCGAGCCTAGCGCCCAAGATCACACCTATTTCTACCCATATAAAATATCCGTCTATCGTTTCTTCGGGGATACCCATATTGTCGTGACGATTGATCCACTTGGCAAACAAAAGAGCTGTAACAAGCGCCAATACATACATGATACCATACCAATGCACCTTAATAAATCCCATATCCAATGCTACAGGGTTAAAATGTGCGTATATGTGATTCCAGTATTCCACTAGCCGCTCCTTTGAAAAATCACATTATATCATGTTGGTATTTACATTCAATTAACCTTTAGAGATTATACTTCAAAGTGCAAAATAAGACTAAAGGAATATATTATGAAATTACCTTTTATATCATACAAAACAACATTTACTATATTTGCGGCCGTTGGTATCTCTGTAAGTACAATGGCATATTTTGCAAATAATGCCGAAGCGCAGCAAGTACAATTTGAACAAGCTGCACCAAACCCTCAAAGAACCATACCATCATCAAATCAAATACTGTCTTTTAATGATATACTAAGAGACTCCATGAATGCAGTGGTCAATATCAATACAAAAATAAAGGTACAGTCCAATGAACTTCAAAGTCTATTTAATGATCCTTATTTTAGACAATTTATGGACCCAAGATACCGTCAATATCCGCGAAGGGAATATACTCCAAAAGGTGCAGGCTCCGGTGTTATATTGACTAGTAACGGCATAATAGTAACCAACTATCATGTTATTGCAGATGCAAGCGAAATTACAGTAACTCTGCCAAACAATAAAAAAGAGCATAAAGCCAAACTTATAGGCATAGACAAAGGAACGGATCTGGCCGTCATTAAAATAGATGCAACGAATTTAAAACCCATCAAAATGGGTAAAATAGAAGATGTAAGGGTAGGAGATATGGTATTTGCCATTGGTAATCCGTTTGGGGTAGGAGAAACCGTAACCCAAGGGATAGTATCAGCTCTTAACAAACAAAATATGGGCATCAATCAATATGAGAACTTTATCCAAACAGATGCTTCAATTAACCCCGGCAACTCCGGAGGTGCATTAGTGGACAGCAGAGGAGCGTTGATAGGAATCAACTCTGCTATATTTTCAAAAGGCGGCGGTAATGACGGTATAGGATTTACAATTCCTGTAGATATGGTACAAAATATAGTAGCTCAAATAGTAAAATACGGAAAGGTAAGCAGAGGCTACATGGGAATCACACTATCTTCTTTAAATGAAAAATTAAATAAATTATATGATCATGAATATGGTGCTGTAGTAGCCGATGTAGAGCCAAATAGTGCTGCATTAAAAGCCGGCATCAAAAGAGGTGATCTGATAATAGCAGTAAATGGAGTAAAAATAGAATCTCCTACAGCTCTTCAGCGATTTATAGGCGATAAACAACCGTCTGAAAAAATTACTCTAGTCATTGAAAGAGATAAGCGTACACAAAACATATCTCTTGTGCTTGATGATAGAGCAAAAGCGCTTGCAGCGTTATCGCAAAACATACACGGGTTAACATTAAGCATGATCACTCCGCAAATAAGACAAAAACTTGGCCTTAGAAATGTTAATGGTGCTATAATAACAGGTATTGATCCAAAAAGCAAAGCTGCACAAGAAGGTTTTCAAGTTGGAGATGTTATCATTCAAATAGAAAACCAACCAATTTCATCGCTTGATGATGCAAGGAAAGCTTTTAGTTTACATGGCAAAAAGAGGGTATATCTCAACCGATATGGTATTGTAGGGATATTGATCATATCATAAAAGCATATAAAGGATTTATTATAATACGCATTTTACTTATAGAAGATGACCCTGAACTAGCCCTTCTGCTTACAAATTATTTAAGCAAGCATGATATGGAGGTTATAGGCGCAGAAGATCCTTTCATAGGGCTTTCGCTTTTAACGCAACACGTATTTGATCTTATTATATTGGATCTCACATTGCCTGGAATGGATGGACTGGAAGTGATCTCAAAAATCAGAGATGTTACCAATATACCTATCATCATATCATCCGCTAGAGATGATATTACAGACAAAATAATTGGACTAGAGCGTGGTGCGGATGACTATATGCCAAAACCTTATGATCCCAGAGAGCTTGTGACTCGCATTAAAACCATACTTAGAAGAACGCATACTGCCTCTGAACCTGCAAAAACACAAACTCCTGTTTTTATCGTGGATAATAATTCTAAAATGATTATGTTCAAAGACGAGATACTTGAATTGACAGCGGCTGAATTTGATATATTGTCAATGTTAATTAAACACAAGAACGGTTCTGTCTCAAGAGAGCAATTGCTTTATGAAAGTGAACATATAGATGATGAAAGCTCGGTTAAAAATATAGATGTTATCATATCGCGCATACGTCAAAAAATTGCCAAAATAGATAGTGAAAAGTCATATATCAAGCCTATTCGCGGCGTAGGGTACATGCTAACTGATCGTCAATGAAAAATCTTTCAGTTACTACTTTTGTTCATTTTCTTTTTTCATTGACGATCACTATCGTTGTGGCGACCTTATTTATATTTTGGTCATGGAATACAGAAAAGCATAAACTCAACGAAATGTATCATTACAAATTAATAGCTGATGCATTTTTATCAAACATACAACTTGATCTAACTCCCAAAGAATTAGATAGATTATACAAAGATTTTTCTGTCAAAAACGTAAATTTGGAAACTGCAAAACTTGATATTGAAAAACATGGTAAAACTATTTTTGGCGGGCAATCCCTGCTTGGAAGCGTAAGAATATTCGAAACACCAACTGCGCACTATATTTATGTTCAACGTTTGGGCCACAATTTAATGCTTCAAGACGATCGTCCTAGAAATTATACTTTAGAGATAGGACTTGGCGTAGGACTGCTTTTAATATCAATATTGCTGCTTTTATATATAGCGATCCTCAAAAAATTAAAACCCTTAAAAAAATTAAACAAAGAGATACAAGCTTTTGCAAAAGGAAATATGCAAAAAAGAATTAGTTACAAAAGCAATGACGAAATAGGCAAAATAGCCAAAAGCTTTGATGATGCTATATTGCATATCAATCATTTAAGCGCTTCTAAAAATCTATTTATGCGCAATATTATGCATGAGCTTAAAACTCCGATTACCAAAGGCAGGATCATAGTAGAATCGATCGATGATATTGAAGTAAAAAATGTTTTAGTACGTGCATTTGAGAGAATGAACGAACTCATAGAAGAACTTGCTACCGTTGAGCGAGTAACCACTCAAGGGTTTGTGCCTCAACTAGAAATGACGAACATATCTGATATAATAACAAAAAGCCAAGAGCTGCTGATGAGCGATAAAAATTGTGAAATTCTCAATACCGACGATAGAGCTATACTGACAGATATCAAACTCCTAAGCCTTGCGATAAAAAATCTATTGGATAATGGTATAAAATATAGTCCTAATAAAAAAGTCCTACTAAAAACCACAAACAATGGTATAGAGATCATCTCAAAAGGAGAAATGCTCAAGCATCCACTTTCATTTTATACAGAGCCCTTTTCTCAAGAAGAGAAAAGAAATAGCGGATTTGGACTCGGGCTTTATATAGTCAAAAATATTTTGGACAAACTCCACTTTAGATTTAAATATCGCTATGAAGACGGAAACAATATATTTGTCATCAAAGTAAAGTAAATAAAATTACTTAGCTAAAATAACAAAATTAGCTTTGATAAGCGCATATACCGTATCGCCTACTTTGAAATCCAGATCTTCTGTAGCTTCTTCAGTGATAACTGCTGTTAGGACTTGATCTCCCATGCCAAGTTTCAGTTCGCTGTTAACCATACCGTTTTTGACTTCCAATACTTTGGTTTTTATGATATTTCTAGTACTGATATTTGTAGGCTTATCTTTTGCAACCATTACAAATGAAGCTTTGATGATAGCATATGCAGTATCGCCGACAGCTAAACCCATCTCATCAACCGCGTCATTGGTAACAATGGCCTTTACATCGACTCCATCTCCGACAGAAAGGACTACCTCGCTGTTGATCTGACCTTTTTTGATCTCACTAACACTGCCTTTTAATTGATTACGTGCGCTTGTTTTCATAATTTTCCTTTATTTTTAATATATTAATTATTATATAAGTTAACTGAATAATTACTAAATCAAAATGCAAAATACTTTTTATAAAAGACTAAAAGACAATGCCTCTTTTATCAAACCACCAGGCAAATGCAAACAAAAGACCCGGAGTTTTAATAGTATCATCATCAAACATTAATTTTTTAGCTTCGTCAATATCCAGATAAATTACCTCTATCATTTCATTATCCACGCCGCCGCCTGATGAAACCATCATAGAGTCATTGATTTCTGCATAATAAAGTGTTTGCTTGCTGCCTGCAAAACCTACCGAAGTATAAAAAGAGGTGATTTTCGAGATTTTTGATAACTCCACATCATATCCGCACTCTTCATTTATCTCTTCTTGGACTATTTGTTCGAGTGAAAGATTTTTATCGACTATTCCAGCGCAAAGCTCTATGCTCATTCCTGTTGTATGATCATTGGCATAAGTTGCTGGACGAAACTGCCTAACAAGCACAAAAGCATTTTTTGTTGTATGATACAATAAAACCGCCACACTATCATGGGCTTTGACGATTTCCCAGCTCTTTTGTATGCCGTTTTGCTGATAGGTAGCTAGGGAGGTAAATACAAAACGAGGCTCGGTGAGCGGGTGGAGTGAAAAATCAGTTATCTTCATTGGAAATTCTCATCTAGTTGGGCTTGCGCTCTTTGGCTTTCATATTTATTCCAGTCGTACGAAGGAGTTTTATTATTTATATAAGATTCTAGCGTTTCACGGTATTTTTCAGCATTAAAGATAGGTATTTTTTTTGTTTGTGCTACTTGTCCGCCGCCTATTGCATCACTCATTTTATCTATCAGTTTATCGACTATTGAACTTCCTTCACTCAATACGCTCATTGGATCTATTGGTGAATTATTTAAATAAATTCCCAAATGCAAATGTGGACCCGTACTTGTACCGGTATTGCCGCTATAGCCTATGACATCCCCTTCTTGCACAACATCTCCTGCTGTTGTCCTGAATCCGCTTAAGTGTCCGTAGATCGACATGTATCCATTGCTATGCTGAACCTTGATAGCTTTTCCGTATCCACCTAGCCACCCGACATGTGTAACTACTCCGTTACCTATAGACATGATAGGAGTGCCTCTTTTTACCCCAAAATCCGTTCCAAAATGGGGGCGATAGAAGCGCAATACCGGATGATACCTGCCGTAAGAAAATGAAGACGTGACCCTAGGATTCCTAACGGGCATACTAAATTGCCCGCTGCTGCTTGATGCACCCGAGGTTTGTCTAAAAATAGCAGTTCTTGGACTATCTGTCATGTATGATATGGTTTCGTATGGTTCATTATGTCCATCGCCGTCATCATCTACGTAAATAAACTGTTCTTGGTTGCCTTTTGTTAGTTTGATCACATGTATAATCGGATCGCCATGCAAATACCCTACAAGTGTTTTTTGTGTATATAAAAACGAGATATTATCTCCTTTTTGGAGCTTTATTGCATTTTTTCTAAATGCTTTTTTAATTTGAGCTATTAATTTATCATTATGCGTATTTTTCGATATATCATTCCAAGGATTTTTTGTTATATCTACACTAGCGAAATATTTTTCATCTTTAAATTTTATAGGCACTATAGAAAAACGATATTTATCAGATTTTGTATCTTGTGAAAGTTTGATTTGCATTGTAGAGCTAATGGGTATCAAGGCCTGCAGAAGAGTACCTTTGTCATCTTTAAGCTCATAAAAGATTTGACCGCCCCTGATCTCGCCTACTACTTGCTCTTCAAGTTCATCCAATGTTTTAAGAACCGATAATGATATATGTTTAGACTGAAGATATGAAGAAAATTTTTCTCCTGACTTCCATTTGACCCTAGTTACTTGCGCGCCCCAAAGCAAGGAAGAGATCATCAACAAAACAATGATAGTTTTTTTCATTTAATCCCGATGTTTTCCAATTATGTCGATAAATTATAGCCAAAAAAATCAAAAGTGGCAAATTTTAATATTTCGCTAGTATAATCTTATAATAAATCAATATTAAGGATGTTTTTATGCGTAAATTCATTTTAGTTTCAATAATTTCTTTACCGCTTTTTGCAGATTTATTTCCACCTACAATAGGAAGTACTATTGCAAATATAGAAAATAATAAATTACAATTATCCACGCCATTCCCGGCAGATGGTATGAGCGGCATAGTCATACATACATATGATCAAGGACTTAGAGCAGCTACAACCTATATTATGCAAACTTCATCTAACGGAAATTCCAAAATGCTCAATAAACCGTTCATGGAAAGCAGCAACCTGCCAAATATTGCCACAAAAGTAGCTCCAGGAGATAAAGTGATAGGCGGATATCTATATGACAATGTTCTTTTAATTGCGCCGGATGAAGCTACATATCAAAATATTACAAGCAGATATCATAAAAAATGGATCCATCCTGATCTGTATGCAACATTTATATCAAAAAGCAGAGATGGAGAGATAACCAAAGAAAATCTTGCCTCTTTTGCTAGAGCTTATCAAGTTGGGCTTGTGGCTATAGTTAAAAAAGACACTCTAGCCATCTATGATCCTGTAAGCGAAAAAATAATTGCTCAAGAAACATTCCAAGCTCCAAGCCAAGCTCAATATCCGTTTTTTACAAGATTTCAAAAAATCCAATCAGGATGGTTTGGCTTGTCTGCAAAAGGTGAATACTATAATAATGTGGAGCAAATTCGGTGATAAACAAAACTCATATACAAGCTTTTGAAAATATCGTAGGTGTAGAGAACGTATATAGCGACAAAGCTCATTTGATTGCATATAGCTATGATGCAACTCGCACAAGATACGAGCCTGACGCTGTCGTTTTTCCAAGAGATGAAAATGACGTAAGTCAAATTCTTTGTTACTGCAATGAGCACGGTATAGTGATCACACCCAGAGGTGCCGGAAGCGGATTTACAGGCGGGGCATTGCCTGCAAACGGCGGCATAGTGCTTGCCATGGAAAAGCACATGAATAAAATCCTTGAGATTGACATGCAAAATCTAGTTGCAGTAGTCCAGCCTGGAGTGATCAATAAAGAATTGCAAAGAGCCGCGGAGGAGGTAGGACTTTTTTATCCGCCAGATCCGGCAAGCGAAGAGTATTCTACTCTTGGAGGAAATGTAAGTGAAAATGCAGGCGGCATGAGGGCTGCAAAATACGGCATAACAAAAGATTATGTTATGGCTCTAAGGGCTGTATTACCTAACGGAGACATTATTCGTGCAGGCAAGAGAACGATCAAAGATGTCGCAGGATATAATGTAGCAGGCATATTGATCGCCAGCGAAGGAACTTTGGCTGCAATCACAGAGATCACTCTTAAATTATTGCCAAAACCGCGATTTACAAAAGCTTACATGGGAGTTTTTCCTACTGTAGAAGATGCCATGAATGCTGTTTTCAAATCACTTGCATCCGGAGCCAATCCTGTTGCAATGGAATTTTTGGACAGCTTGGTAGTACAGGCATTAAAAGAAAAATTAAAAGTAGAGTTGCCATCAAATGCCGGTGCATTGCTAATAGGCGATGTAGATGGGAATGTCATGGAAGAGGTAGAATTCCAGCTACAAACACTCGAAAGATCTTTTAAAGAAAATGGTGCAAGTGATTTTCAAATAGCACATGACGCCAAAGAGAGAGATAAGCTTTGGTTTGCTAGACGAAATGCATCACAATCGATCACGATTTATGGGTCTAAAAAACTAAATGAAGATATTTCTGTTCCAAGAAGCAAACTTCCAGATGCTCTAAAAGCAATATATGCCATCGGGGATAAATATGGTTTTAAAGTACCATGCTTCGGACACTCTGGAGACGGTAATATACATGTAAATGTCATGGTTGACGGAAATGATGCAAATCAACTCGAGCTTGGCCATCATGCTATAGAAGAGATATTCAAAACCGTAGTCGAAATGGGTGGTACACTTAGCGGAGAGCACGGTATCGGCATGAGTAAAGCTCCATTTATGAATATTGCTTTTAATGAAGCTGAACTTGCTTTATTTAAATCTATCAAAAAAGCATTCGACCCAAACAATATACTCAATCCAGGCAAAATGGGGCTTGCTGCTGCTACAAATAATTAATCTTGAGGGATGAATATTGGAGGAAGATCTTAAAAAACTGTTCAAAAACTATTATGTTTTTGTTCGTGATTTTTTTTATAGGCTATTCGAGGGGAGAATAGGATATTATGCCTCCAGTTTAAGCTGGGATACAATTTTTGCTATTATACCTTTGATGGTGGTATTTGTATCTATCTTTACACTATTACCGATTTTTGATATGTTTTTTGAGCAATTAAAGCTATTTTTATTCTCTGTATTGATACCGGCAAATTCACAAATTATTCTGCAGCATCTAGAGTCTTTTTTACACAATGCCGGAGAGCTTGGGGCGATAGGTTTTGTTTATGTAGTATTTGCTGTTATATTGTTTTTTAGAACTTATGATTATATCATAAATGATATTTTTGAGACCAAAAAAAGAGGTTTATATAAAGCATTTAAAGTTTATATTTTATTTATTATTTTAATACCTATCGGCATCGGCGGTTCATTTTATATCTCTTTTTATTTAGAAAATGTGCTAAAGCTGCATGCAATAATAGTAAACATACTTCCATTTATCATAACATGGGGTATGTTTTTTGCTGCTTATAAAATATCTCCGAATCGCCATGTACAAGCTTGGGCATCATTAACCAGTTCATTTATAGCATCTTCTATTTGGTATATATCAAAAAGCTTATTTCTTATATATATATCTAGAAATCAGGCATACAGCACTATATACGGAAGTGTTAGCATATTGCTGTTTTTCTTTTTATGGATCTATCTTTCATGGGCAATATTTTTGCATGGTGCTAGATTTTGTTATCTTTTAAATAAAAGCAAAGAGATAGATACTATATCCTAATGCTAGGACACATAAAGCCCAAAATATATATTTATATCTTATTGCACCCAAACTAAGCGCTATATATCCTCCAAGCGCCCACCAGGGCAACAAACTCTCTATCGTCTCTTGCGGCGGAAATGCAAATAAGCTCAACAATGCATTATCGAGCATTCCTCCGAATCCAAAAATATGAAGTGCCATTGTTGCAGGATAAAATACTATATACAAAAATTCAAGGGGGATTGACAATAGCTGATAAACTGATGTTGCGCCAAAAAATACATGAACTACAGGCTGCATAAGTGCAAAAACACCAAGGGGTATAAAAAGCCAGGCTATTAGATGTTTATTTGTCTCTTTGCTGTAATGAAGTATCAAAAATATATAAAAAACCCCTGCCATTGAAAACCAAAAACTCATAGAAAGGATCAAAGATGGAAATGCCGCTAAAATTATGGCACCCACAAAGGCTAAAAATGAAAAACTAACCAGCTCTAAGCCCGCCAGTAAAATCCCCCATCCCAACACTACCATAAGATATGCCCTGATAAGCGATGGTGAAAAATCGGTCATATATACATAAATTCCCAAAAAGACTATAGCTATAAATCCAAGATCGATCAGTGCATATCTATATGGAAAATAGCGTTGCTGCAATGGTCGATAAAGAAGCCATAAAACTCCATAAATAACACCCCATAATATACTCAAGTTAAAACCACTCAAGGCTATGAGATGGCTAATGCCAAGAACGATAACAGTATCTCTTAGGTCTTTATCTACCGGGGTATTGAAAAACATTGCAGGATACAGGCTTTTGATGTTATCATTTATATGCTGGCCTCTAATACTAGAGACTATATCATCTCTGAATGTTTGTTCTTTTGTAATAACTTCTTTGACTTTGCCTCTAACAAAAAAAGTACTTATGTATCTTAGAAAGCCTATATTCTCATCCGGAAAGATTTGTACACGGACTTTTTTAACATCTTTTGCCAGCTCTTTGTAGCTTTTAAGATAAAATTCCAAGCCATCATCGCTTTGTATTTTTAAAAGAGTATGGGGATAAGAGGCTTCTGGCTTTGGCTCCATGCTGAGCACATTGCCGTATGTAAAATAAAATGGTTTTGTGATAAATTCATTGTATCCGATATAAAGATAAAAAAGACGTGCGATCAATATAAATGCAAGAATGCCTATAGTAAGCCAAAAGGATTTGAGAGTCGGAAAAATTTGCGGCTTAGCTAATTTCATACATCAAATAGGCGGCATATTTATAGTAGTTTCTTTCATCTCAAAAACGATCTCATGCTTTGCTCCAAACGAACCGTCCACAAAACGGGTAAAGTTTTTCTGGAACAACAAATTAACAGTACCGGTTGGTCCATTTCTTTGTTTACCGATGATAAGCTCGGTCTCTTCTTCTACTTTGCGGATATATTCGCTTTTATAGTCTCTGCCTTCGGCCTTTGCTTTCATCTCTTTTTCTTTTTCTTTTGCTTCACGGTAAACATCATCGCGGTAAACAAACAATATAATATCTGCGTCTTGTTCTATGGCACCGGATTCACGCAAGTCACTTAGCATCGGCCGTTTATTTTCTCTGCTTTCCAATCCTCTATTGAGCTGTGAAAGAGCTATAATAGGCATTTGCAGCTCTCTTGCTAATTGTTTGAGGCCTCTTGAAATTTCTGAAATCTCTTGTTGGCGATTATCCCCGCCTCTTTTGCCATCTCCTACCATTAATTGAAGATAATCAATAAAAGCTATACTTATCTCTGGATGCTGAGACTTTACTTTGCGAAGTTTGCTTCTGACATGATGGATAGTAGCATACCCTCCATCATCAACAAAAAGTTTTTTTTGTGACAATTCATGTGTTGCAGAAGAAACCCTCTCCCATTCATCGTCTCTTAGATCACCTACCCTTAGTGCCTGCAATGGTATAGAGGTCTTAGCTGAGATCATACGAAGCATCAACTGCTCTGCTGGCATCTCCAGCGAAAAAAATGCAACACCTTCATTTCTCTCGATCGCTTTTAATGCCATATTGAGCACAAGGGCTGTTTTACCCATAGCGGGCCTTGCTGCTACTATGACCAAATCTCCTTTACCAAAACCGCTTGTTTTGTCATTTAAATTGCGAAAGCCTGTATCAACACCTATGAGTTTCGAATTGCCCATTGCTTTTAGTCGTTCTATCTCGGCAATTGCCGCTATGGTAATTGCTTTGGCATCCCTAAAATCCTGCGCAGTGCTTTCTTGTGTGATCTCGTAAAGTTTTTTTTCTACAAGATTCATCACCTCATCACTTGGCAGATCGTCTTCAATAGTTACTTTCTTTATCTCAGTTGCTAGAGTTACTATTGCTCTTTTGATGGACTTTGCTTTAATCTCAGCTATATATGCCTTCGTATCCGTAATGGGATTGGCTGATAGCATATCTATCATTAACCCCTCATCAAATTTACCCATTGATTGAAGTTTGGATATCAAAAACTCTTCAGAGATAGGCTTGTCTTCTCGCGTTAACTCTTCCATAGCGGTAAATAAGTATTGATGAAACGGCAAATAAAAATCTTTTGCCTTTAGGCTGCTGGCTACCTCTTCATAAATTTGAGGATCAAAAATTACAGCAGAAAGTACGGCTCTTTCTATATTCAAATTGTACATATTTTCCATGATTATTCCTCTATACTTTTTGCCATATTCTCTACTTCAATGATAAATCTGTCTACAAGTTCATGTTCTGACAGCTTGGCTACCACTTCGCCCTTGACCATAATGAGCCCGCTCCCTTTGCCGTATGCTATAGCAACGTCAGCATGTTTTGCTTCTCCTATGGCATTTACCACGCAACCCATAACTGATATATCAAGAGGGGCTTTGATATGTGCCGTGCGGCGTTCTATCTCGGCTACCGCACTCACAAGGTCCGCTTCAATTCTACCGCAAGTTGGGCAAGATATTATATTAAGCCCGCCTTTTGCTCTTCCGCTATCTTTTAATATCGCTTTGGCTACTCTTATCTCTTCTTCAAGCTCCCCGGTTATAGATACTCTCATTGTATCGCCTATCCCATCAAGCAACAAAGCTCCTAGCCCGATTGAAGATTTAATAGTAGCATGAAACAGCGTACCTGCTTCTGTAACTCCTAAGTGAAATGGATAATTATTTTTTGGCCTTAACATCCTATAGGCTTCTACAGTTCTTTGAACATCACTGGCTTTGAGAGATATTTTGATGTCGGTAAAATCCAGATCTTCTAAGAACTTGATATTATATTCAGCACTTGCCACCATGCCTTGGGCTGTAACACCATATTTATCTTCAAATTCTTTTTCGAGCGAACCTGCATTTATACCTATTCTAATAGGCAAATTTCTCTCTTTGCATGCTTTTACTATCTCTACTATTCGGCTCTTTTCTCCAATGTTACCAGGATTAAATCTCACGCCATCTACCCACTTTGCAGCTTCGAGGGCTAAACGATAATTGAAATGAATATCAGCAATAATAGGCAATGAAGTTTTAGCTTTTATCTCTTTTAGTGCCATTGCATCTTCCATGGCAGGTACTGCTACTCGCACTATATCTGCCCCGGCAAAATGCAGTCTATTTATCTGCTCAACAGTTGCATCTACATCATGGGTGTTACTAAACGTCATAGACTGCACTGAAATTGGAGCATCCCCTCCTACGGCTACATTGCCTACAAAGATTTTTTTAGTTGGATATCGTTCTTGCATTTTGTACTTTCATCGGCTCTTAATTATAATAGTGATTTTATCACAATAAACATAAAAATGATGGTTGCCGGTAAAAACCAAAAACTCACATCAATTTTTATGAAAAATCAACAGGATCCATGTCTATCTCAATCCCTCTTTTTGCAATTGAATGAAGTGCGCTCAGCAATGCTTTTTTGCTTTTAGAACGCAGCAGAATATGATAACGATAACGATTTGCTATCTTTTCAATCGGGGCCTTACCCTCTCCAATGATCTCAATATCGTTAAATCTTTTTAATCTCTCTAAAGTATCTTTTAATTGTCTCTCTGCCGTATCAGGTTTAGCATGGGCTATAAGCACTCTAGCCATTGATACAAAAGGTGGATAAACAGCAATACGCCTAAACTCTAGCTCGTCTTTTAAGAATAGTTCATAATCACCCAAGAATGGCTCAAAAAAATGATTGTGTGAACTCTGTATATACACCATAGCATCTTTTGTCCTTCCACATCTGCCTGCTATTTGAAACAGCAAACTGATAGCTCTCTCTTTGGCTCTATAATCAGCTAGCCCGAGCATATAATCAAGTCCCATAATTATACTCAGTGTAATGTCTGGATAATCATGTCCTTTGCTCAACATTTGTGTGCCAACCAATATATCTATCTCTTTGTTTGCCAATTGTGATAAAGCAGTGTCAAGCTTCTTGGGAGTAGTAATACTATCTTTATCAAATTGGGCTATTCTAGCATCGGGGAATTCTTCATTGATAAGCTCGATCGCTTCTTTTGTGCCTATACGCTCGCTGCTTAGAGGCGCATATCCACACTGGCTGCAGCTTTGTGCTATTGGCTCTGTATAACCGCAATAGTGGCATCTCAAATGCCTGTGGTTGCGATGAAGAGCCATGCCTACTGAACAAAAGGGGCATTTGTGTGTCTCTCCGCATGATGGGCAATATAGATATTTAAAATTTCCGCGGGTCGGCAAAAACACTATAGCTTGTTCTTTTTGACTCAATGTTTCTTGGAGTGCTTTTACACATTCTCGATTTATGCTGTCACCACTTATAAATGTATAGCTTTTAGATGTAGATATGTATGCTTCTTTAAGCCTTACGATGGGATACTTATAATACGATGCTACAGATGGCGTTGCAGAAGCCAATACTACTTTTGCCCCTATCTTTTCTCCCATCAATATAGCTACATCTCTGGCATGATAACGTGGCCTTGTCATTGATTTGTAACTATCATCATGTTCTTCATCGACTATAATAAGCCCTACATCATCAAGAGGCACAAATAGAGCAGACCTTGCCCCTGCTATTATACGTATCTCGCCGGAAGCTATGCGGCTTAGTATGTTTTCTTTTTGTTTTTTGCCAAGTTTGGAATGCCAAATAGCTACACTATTTCCAAAATATTTATTTAGCCTTTTGGACATTTGAGGTGTAAGGGCAATTTCAGGCATAAGCATTATGACATTTTTGCCATCTTGCAACGCCCCGGCCATAAGATGGATGAATATCTCTGTTTTTCCTGCTCCGGTCACACCAAATAATAAACTTCTTTGATATGTTTCAATCTCTTGCAATGCTTTTTGTTGGGCAGTAGTAAGAGTAGGTAGCATATCATTTGTCATCGCGAACGAAGTGTGGCGATCCATCTCTTTTTGGATTGCTTCGTCGTATACTCCTCGCAATGACGTTGATTCAAATGGTATAAAAAGCGCCAATGCTTCAGATATTGATGAAAAATAATATGATGATATAAACCGTGCAAGCTCTAATTGTATAGAATTATAATACTTACTTGTGATATCAGATACAGCAAATGTTTCAAACTCAGGCTTTGATGTTTGGCTCAAAACTATAGCATTTTTGAGTATACTTTTTACCGGTACTTGCACTATAGAACCGATCTCCAATGCCATTTCACAATGATAGGTAAACACCGGAGCCGATGAATTTGAAAGTGCAACTTGATAGTAGTATATGAGAAACTCTTTATTTTGAATTGCAAGAATTATACCAAAAAAAGAAGATTATAGCAGACAAAGCTAGCCGTCATCGCGTGGTTTAAAATCGTGGCGATCTATGATAGATTGCTGAGTCTGCTGCATATTCCAGCAATAAGAGCCATCATGCTTTTGCAGAAATGACATCTCACGCTCACACAATCTGTTATTGAGTCAATGTCCTGCAATTGGCATCATTGGCATCACAATTAAATTGTCCGCCTGCTAAAGTAAAATCAACGCTTCCACCCACCCCGCTTGGCATCACATACGTATATGTCGTACCGCTCACTCTCCAGCAAGCGGTATCATTTAAGCCGCTGCATGTAGGCACTTGAGTTTCAAGTACTGAACGGCTAACACCAGCACCACCTTTATCTGCACTAAATGTAGATATAGCCGTAGATGCAATACCGTCATTATCTATAGACGTAATAGCTGTAAAATCACCTCTTAAAACTCTTAACTGTCTTTCATTGGCAAGTGCACAACGTACAGCTGCAATAGTAGCTTTTGCACTTGATATGTCAGCATCATCTCTCGTAGCTGCAAATCTTGGTATTGCAATGCTTGCTAATATGCCTATGACCACTATCACAAAAACAAGTTCGATCATAGTAAACGCTTTTTTCATATGAACTCCTTTGTATAATTGTACCAAAAAATAAACATAATAAAAATTTAAATAAATAGAAAATAAGAATGCATTGATTGTGTTTTAAAGAAGAAAAGAGGCAAAAAGCCTCTTTTTTTAATGTTTGGAGAAATTATCTCTCGATGGCAGTACCGCCGAATTTATGCTCACCTGTCAATTTATTGGTAGTAGCCAATGTTCGTGCATCATCTGCCCAGCTAACATCACTAGTACCATTTGCATCCACAGTTAATGTTTTAGTATCTTCGTCAAATTCAATACCAAAAATAGCCTCTTCAATAACGCTCGCACACGACGGAATAGCTGTAACATTAGCTTCGGTAGGCGCTTTTTGGGCGGTTGCATATGCACCTGCATCTTTGACACATGTCGCCAAATTATCAACCGCTTTGCTTATCTCGGCATCATCTCTAGTTGCAGCTAGTCTCGGTATGGCAATAGCTGCCAAAATTCCTATAATTACAATAACAAAGATCAATTCGATCATTGTAAAACCTCTTCTCATGTTAACTCCTCTTTTAGTAAATTATAAGAATCCACCGTTTTGGTGAAAACTTATTATTATTGTAATACTAAAAATAGATAAAGTCAAGAAAATAGAACAAAAAAATTTATTTAATTTTTTATTTATTGATATTATCTATTTTAGAAATGATACTATTGATTTGATTTTCATGTTCGCTTATTTGTTTGGCTAAGCGAAGATATGCCTTGAGAAGTTTATCTGTTTTGTTGTCTTTATCTAGAGCTATATCAGCACTGGCCAGATCATCTATGATAAATTTGGCCAATATTTTATTGACTTCAAATTCATATCTGGTACCATTTATAGTGACAGCTACTTTTTGCATGACTGCTATTCCAATAACGCCTCTATCTTAGCAATGATAGCCTCGATTTCCGCATCTTTTTGACTAAGCTCTTGTCTTAGGATCTTTATCTCTTCTTCCAGAGGTGCTATATTGGAGACTTGCAGTCTTAATTCCTCATTTTCTTCTTTGAGTATATCAAATGATAATTTTAATTCTTCGATCTTATCTTGAAGTCTTTGAAGTGCTTGCATATATTTTTGCCTTTTGGTTATGGTTTTCTTTTTGTTATAATATCACAAATATTTAAAAAGGAGTCGTCATTGCGGTGACGGTTGGTTTTGATTCATGAGTTTTGGCGCAAGGTGCATTTACTAACACATCATTGCGAGAAACGAAATTACAAAGCAATCCGTAAAACATAAAAAAATGGACTGCAAGCGTAGCCATAAAGAGCTTTGCTCTGCGAGGATATTGTATTCTGAGGCTTTAGCCGAAGCTTCAGTACCTCAGCGGTTAGCGTAGCCATAAAGAGCTGCTCTGCGAGGATATTGTATTCTGAGGCTTTAGCCGAAGCTTCAGTACCTCAGCGGTTAGCGTAGCCATAAAGAGCTTTGCTCTGTTGGCGTTATATTAAAATAGAAGGAATATTTCTTGAACAAACCTTTTCGAGTTAATAGCCCATATGCCCCATCTGGGGACCAGCCTAAAGCCATAGAACAATTAAGCAGATCCATACTGGAGGGCAATCGCTATCAAACCTTGCTTGGAGTTACCGGCTCGGGCAAGACATACACTATGGCAAAGATCATAGAAACCGTCCAACGTCCTACCCTCATCATGACACACAACAAAACCTTGGCTGCCCAGCTGTATAGCGAATTTAAAAGCTTTTTTCCCGATAATCGCGTAGAATATTTCATCAGCTATTACGACTACTATCAGCCCGAAGCCTACATACCTCGTCAAGATCTCTTCATCGAAAAAGACAGTTCTATAAATGAAGAATTGGAACGCTTACGCTTAAGTACCACAGCAAGCTTGCTTAGCCACAAAGATGTCATAGTCATAGCCTCAGTATCTGCCAACTACGGACTTGGTTCACCGGAAGATTACAGCTCAGTAGTACAAAGTTTGGAAGTTGGCCAAAATTACCCGCAAAAAGCTCTTTTGCTTAGGCTGGTAGAGATGGGCTACAAAAGAAATGATAATTTCTTTGATAGAGGTGATTTTAGGGTCAATGGAGATGTTGTAGATATATTTCCTGCATATAGCCAAGAGGAGGCTCTGCGTATAGAGTTTTTTGGCAATGAAATAGAAGATATGTATTACTTTGATGCCTTGACCGGCGAAAAAGGAGTTTCGCCGAAAAATATCACTATATACGCTGCCAATCAATTCATTGTCGGCAAAGAGAAATTAGCCCTAGCTATGAAAAGCATAGAAGATGAACTTGGTGAGAGATTGGCCTTTTTTGAGCGAGAAGGCCGCATGGTAGAACACGCTAGATTAAAACAACGTACCGAATTTGATCTAGAGATGCTAGAAGCCACGGGAATGTGCAAAGGAATTGAAAATTATTCAAGACATCTTACAGGAAAAAAAGAGGGCGAAACCCCATATTCACTTCAAGACTACTTTGAAGCCATGGGTGAAGATTATCTAGTCATAGTAGATGAATCACACGTAAGCCTTCCTCAATTTCGCGGAATGTACGCTGGGGATAGGAGCAGAAAAGAGGTATTAGTAGAGTATGGTTTTAGATTGCCTAGTGCTTTAGATAACCGCCCCTTGATGTTTGATGAATTTATTCAAAAAGCCCCGCATTATCTATTTGTGTCTGCTACACCTGCACCGATAGAACTTGAATACTCCAGCATCGTAGCCAGTCAAGTAGTCCGTCCGACAGGACTTTTAGATCCTATTATTGAGGTAGTGCCAAGCTCGTCGCAGGTAGAACACTTGTATGATGAAATGAAACATGTCATCGAACGAGGCGAAAAAGTACTCGTGACAGTACTTACTAAAAAAATGGCACAGGAACTTGCCAATTATTACAACGATCTAGGTTTGAAAGCTAAATATATGCACTCGGATATGGATGCGATAGAGCGAAACCAAACAATACGCTCATTAAGACTTGGAGAATTTGATATACTCATTGGCATTAATTTACTTCGTGAAGGGCTTGATCTTCCTGAAGTTAGCCTAGTTGCTATTCTTGATGCAGACAAAGAAGGCTTTTTGCGATCTCAAACCTCGCTCATACAAACAGCCGGAAGGGCTGCTAGAAATGTGAACGGCAAGGTTTTAATGTATGCAAATCGCATCACACCTGCTATAGAGTTTACTATCAAAACCACAAGCGAACGCAGAGCCAAGCAGGAGCTTTACAATAAAGAACACGGCATTACCCCGCAGACTACCATAAGAGAACTTGATGCCAACCTAAAACTAGAAGAGCATGGAGAATTATATAGCAAAAAAGAGAAGTTGGATAAAATGCCAAAAGCAGAGAGACAAAAACTAATGAATGAACTGAAAGCCAAGATGTTAGCAGCTGCTAAAAGCTTGGAGTTTGAAGAGGCAGCCAGACTGCGTGATGAGATAGCCAAGATAAAGAATTTGTAAAAATATCATTTTATTCCATCAATAATGACAATTAGATATCTTGTCATCCTGAACTTGTTTCAGGATCTAAAAAAATAGATGCTGAACTAAATTCAGCATGACACAAAGAGATAATTACAATGAAACAAATCCAACTTTTGCTATAATTGCAAAAATTTGTCATACCGTACCAAGTACGGTATCTATGGATTCCAAATCAAGTTTGGAATGACAGCATTAATTACAATAAGGTAAAAAATATGATAACAAATTTTCAAAACTACACCCCAAAGCTTGGGGCCAACAGCTGGGTAGCCGAAGGTGCAAGTGTCATAGGGCGTGTAGAAATGGGTGAAGATAGTGCCGTATGGTTTGGATGCGTGGTTCGCGGGGATGTACATCATATAAAGATCGGTGATAGAAGCAACATACAAGATCTTAGCATGGTGCATGTAACACATCACAAGCTTGATGACATGAGTGACGGCAATCCGACAATCATAGGCAATGATGTCACAGTAGGACACCGCGTAATGCTGCACGGCTGCACCATAGAAGATGCGTGCTTAATAGGTATGAGTGCTACCATACTAGATGGCGCGGTTATCGGCAAAGAATCAATAGTAGGTGCCGGGGCTTTAGTAACCAAAAATAAAGTATTTCCTCCAAGAAGCCTCATTATGGGAAGTCCTGCAAAAGTCGTGCGAGAACTCACAGATGAAGAAGTTGCAGAGCTTTATGCAAGTGCGGCTAGATATGTGAAATTTAAAAATCAGTATCAATAAAAAATTAACTTTTATTTTCTTTTTTAGCTCTTCTCTCTTTTTTGCTAGATGATGCAAATTTGACTAGATCATCGCTGCTCTTGATATGTTCAGGGATGGTCTCCAGGCTCTTTTGCATCACATAAGACGCGGACAAAGCATCGCTATAAGCTCTATGATGCACCGTAGTAGGAATACTCAGTGATTCTATGAGATAAGCAAGTCCATATCTTTCACTTTCAAAAGTCCGTTTGGCAAGATCAATACTGCACATGATAGGATTCCCTAAAGCACCGAGTCCGTGACGATGAAATGAAGCTGACAAAAAAGAGGCATCAAAGCTGGCATTATGGGCTACAAATATAGCATCTTCCATAAAAAGCCGTAATTTTGTCAATGCCTCTTTTGGGCATGGAGCACCTATAAGATCCTCATGTTCAATACCGGTAACTTTGGTGATATATTCGGGTAAAAATGCACACTCTACAAAGGTTTCAAAACTATCTATAATTTCTCCACCTCTCATCATCACAGCACCTATCTCTATAACTTGCGATGATGACGGTTTGCTTCCGTTTGTTTCTATATCAACGATGCAAAATCTCTCTTCGTGGTATGGTGTAAAATATGGTTTAAACTTATAACCGCCCTCGCCTAAACTTTCTATAGGATACCCTGAAGCTTGAAGAAGATAAAAAATAGTATCACTCTCTTCAAATAAAGTAGTATGTTTATACACAATACTATCAAAAGTATCTTGGCTGATTATACCGCCATGATGGCGAAATGTTTTTGTAAGATGTTCAAAGACGTTTTGCATTAACTATAAATTCTCTCACTTTAGTGTGATCTTTTTTGCCCTTGCTTATCTCTACTCCGCTGCTGACATCTACTCCATAAAAATTATAACCTTTGAGCTCACTCAAATTTTGGGAAGCCAAGCCTCCTGCTAGTATAATTTTGGAGCAATCAATCCCGTCAAACCAATCAAGTGCGATCCTTTGGCCTTCTCCTCCATAGTTTTCTACAAAAGCATCTGCTAAGATATAATCATCTTTATATTTTACTATGTCTTCTTGGCAAGCTACTCTGACCACACGTATATACGGTGTTTTTAGCTGCGCAAAAAATTCATTATTGGCTTCAAAATGAATTTGTGCCATGTCTATTCCTGCAAAAGTACAAATATCATCCACTTCTAATGCTTCTGCATTTACAAAAAGTCCTACAGTTTTTACGAACGGCGGTAAATTTTTTATGATCTCTTTTGCTTTTTGTGGCAAAATATACCTAGGAGATTTCTCATAAAATACAAACCCTAATGCGTCTGCACCTGCCTCAGAAGCCATAAGTGCATCATCTAGATTTGTAATACCGCAGATTTTTACTTTCATTTTAATGCACTTATAGCCCGCGCTACACCGCTTGGATATTTATAAACAAACGATCCTGCGACTACCACATCCACGCCTGCATCACGCAACAACTCTATATTTTTATCGCTTACTCCGCCATCTACCTCAATTAAACATTCCGGATTTTTTGCATTTATAAGCGACTTGAGACGCTTAGCTTTTTCTAGTACTGATGGTATAAACGACTGCCCTCCAAATCCGGGATTGACACTCATCAATAATACCATATCCACATCCTCTAGCAAAAATTCTATAGCTTCCGGAGGTGTATGCGGATTAAGCACAAGAGCGGGACGTATACCATATGAACGGATCTTTTGGATAAGTCTATGAGGATGCTTCTCTTCTTCTATATGAAATGAGATAAATTCCGGTCTCAACGGAGCAAATAGATCAACAAAAAAAGTATTATTTTCTACCATCAGATGGATATCCAAAGGCATCGTAGCAGCTTTAGCTACAGCTTCTACCACTACCGGGCCGATCGTTAGATTTGGCACAAAATGGCCATCCATCACATCAACATGCACAAAATCGCAACCCCCATCGCAAATAGCTTTTACATCATCTGCCAAATGTCCAAAATCGGCAGATAAGATACTTGGTGCCACGAGCATATATATCCTTTGTTTAATTGTTCTTGAGCCGCATTATAACACAAATAAGATTTTTATTTAAGTAATCTTTAGGCTATTTTGGCTATAATCGCACACAAAAATGTCAGTTTTGTCCCATTGTTATAGACAAAATCACATTCATTATTTTAAATAAAGGCAGATATTATGGCAAACAGATGTGCAATCAGCGGTAAAGGTCCATTAACTGGAAACAATGTATCACACGCAAATAACAAAACAAAAAGAAGACAACTTCCAAACCTAAGAACTCTTAGAATAGCAATGGAAGACGGTACTACAAGAAAGATTAAAGTAGCTGCTTCAACTCTTAGAACTATGAAAAAAATAGCTGCAAAAGCAACAGTAGAAAACAACTAATTTTTGGCAAAGCCCAAGATTAGGACTTCAGCAGTCGGCTCTTGCTGCTAGCTGCTCTTTAATCAATTTAGTAACTCTATACTACAAATTTAATTTGGAGAAACTCCAATGTTTCAAATTCTTTCACTAAAAAACGGTCTTGATAATGTCCAAGGTTTCTTTAACGGCTCTACAAATGTAGGTCTTCGCACCAAACCAAATGAAGACGGCTCACTTGATGGTGATGTTGCTTTTATACGCAGTGAAGTGCCATGCGATGTAGCAGCACGATTTACTACTAATCGTTTTGCGGCTGCACCTATCAAGCACTTTCAAAGATATCCTAATGATTTTCAAACTAATTTCATACTCATTAATGCCAAAAATGCGAATGCCATGACTGGAGCTAAAGGAGTTGAAGATATTGATGATCTATTAAATAAACTTGAGAGTCAAATCACACTGCATAATCCTATAATGAGTTCTACCGGCGTTATCGGATATAGATTGCCTCTAGAGAAATTATCAACTGCATTTGATCATTTTGATTTTAATGGCAAACAAAGTGAAAAAACTGCTAGAGCTATCATGACAACCGATAGCTTTAAAAAAGAGATTTGTTTTAAAATAACGCTTGATAACGGCGACTCGTTTCACATAGCAGCTATTGCCAAGGGTGCAGGGATGATAAATCCTGCTATGGCTACTATGCTGTGTTTTATTATAACTGACGCGGATATTCCTAGAGGCGATATGGATGAATTGCTTGGAAATGCTGTAGAAAATTCATTTAACCGTATTTCTGTTGACGGGGATACATCAACCAATGATACGGTTTTATTGCTAGCAAACAAGGCAAGCGGTGCATATGATAAAGAGGCTTTTAGAGAAGCTTTGAATAAGATCACATTTGAACTTGCCATGATGATACTGCGCGATGGGGAAGGTGCTACCAAGGTAGTCGCTTTTGAAGTCAAAGGTGCTGCAAACAACGAAGATGCAAAAAAAGCAAGTATGTTGTTAAGCAACTCATTATTGGTAAAAACAGCCTTATTTGGCGAAGACCCAAACTGGGGACGGATAGCATCGACTATAGGAGCAAGCGGTATAGAATGCGATGAGGATAAGCTTGTCATTCATTATGATAATTTGCTTATCTATTCCGGTGATCAAAGAGAATTAGACAAGGAAAGGGAAGAAAAAGCATACAAGATAATGAAGCAAGAGAGCTTTCATATTACATGCGACCTCGGGCTTGGAAATGGAAGTTATACTAGCTATGGATGTGATCTTAGCTATGATTATGTCAAGATAAATGCAGAATATAGAACATAGCACTGTCTGTGTATTTTAATGCATATTTCAAGACAAAAAAGATAAAATAATATATCAAATAAATTAGGAGTAACGATGTTACATGAATATAGAGACGAAATAACTGCTCTAAAACAAAGCAATGCACATTTCGCAAAAATTTTTGAAAAACATAATGAACTTGATCAAAAAGCAAAAGATGCCGATGAAGGCAGATTACATTTAAGTGATGTAGAACTTGAGCAAATCAAAAAAGAGAAGCTTCTATTAAAAGACGAAGCACTTAAACTCATCTTGGAATTCAAAAAAGCACAAGCTTAAATAAAATCCATAAAATCTCATCTGCAACGGTGAGGTTTTATAAATCTACATAAACTATTTTTCTTCTAATACTTCTTTTTTCATTTTCCATATATAAATGACGGCAATAAGTATAATAACCCCTAATGCTATCATGGTAGCCCGGCCTAAATAATGTTCGATCAATGTTTCATTTGAACCAACAAAATAACCTAAAAACATCAGTACTAATACCCATATAGCAGACCCTAATGTAGTATAAATAGAAAATTTAACAAGATTCATTTTGGCATATCCGGCAGGAAGAGAAATAAGATGACGAACTCCTAAAATCAATCTACCGCTAAATGTAGATATTTCGCCATGCTTGTTGAAAAAATGTTCTAGTTTTTCTAGTTTTTCCGGTGATAAAAGTATATACTTGCCATATCTAAGCAAAAAAGCTCTGCCATATTTCATAGCAAAATAGTAGTTAAACAGTGCACCGCCCAAAGAGCCTAATACTCCCATTAGCGTAGCCATGATAAAATTCATTTCGCCTTTTTGAGCCAAATAACCGGCCGGTATCATGACTACTTCGCTAGGAACAGGCACAAATGTGCTCTCCAAGAACATCAAGATAAAAATACCGGGGTATCCGACACCGCCAATGGCATCAACTATCCATTGGGCAATTTCATGCATCACAGAAAAACCTATCTATTCAGTAAATGCGCCAACAGATGTAAGCTTTGTATATCTCTTTTCTAACATCTCTTCAGTAGAAATTGCTTGAAGCTCTTTTAATGACTTGAGATAATATGCTTTAAGTACATTCGCTGCACTCTGTTTGTCTCTATGAGCACCGATTAACGGCTCATCAAGCACATCATCGACCAAATGATGCTTCATAAGATCGTCAGGAGTGATTTTTAGTGCTTTTGTAGCAACTTCGACTTTTTTAGGGTCATCCCACAATATAGCAGAACAACCTTCCGGAGAAATAACTGAAAATACCGAATAACGCATCATAGCAAGTCTATCTGCAACACTAATTGCCAAAGCTCCACCGCTGCCGCCTTCACCAATAACAACAGAGATAAGCGGTACTTTGATGCTTGTAAATTCAAATAGATTTCTTGCTATTGCTTCGCTTTGGCCTCTCTCTTCAGCTCCAAGTCCCGGATATGCGCCCGGAGTATCTACCAGCAAGAGTACAGGTATATCGAACTTTTCGGCCAATCTGACCGCACGCAACGCTTTACGGTAGCCCTCAGGATTTGGCATACCAAAATTTCTCTTGATCTTATTTTTTGTGCCTCTTCCCTTTTGCTCGCCTATGACCATTGTTTTATGTCCATCGATCCAGCCAATATAACAAACAAGTGCCGTATCATCGCGAAATGCCCTATCTCCATGGATCTCGTGGCTATTTTCCAAGATCAAACGGATATAATCAAGTGCATAAGGACGATCCGGATGACGTGCTAGTTGAAGCTTTTGATAATCATTCAAACCGCCATAAGTTTTTTGCACCTCTTTATCCAACTCTTTTTGAAGCTTTTCAAGAGCTTGCAGATCCCCATCGGCCTTTGCAGATTCTATAGCCTCATCTAGATGCTCGATACGTTTTTCGAAATCAAGATAAGTTACCATCAAAAATCCTTAAAGCTTTTTAAAAATAACAACACCGTTGGTTCCGCCAAAACCAAACGAATTGCTCATAGCAATATCTATATTTGCTTTTCTAGCCTCATTAGGAACATAATCCAAATCGCAATCAGGATCAGGCGTAGTGTAATTTATAGTAGGCGGTAAAATGCCGTCTCTCATAGCCATAAGAGTAATAACTGCTTCTATCGAGCCTGCAGCACCTAAGCAATGGCCTATTTGTCCTTTTGTTGAACTAACAACAGGAACGTTTGAGCCAAATACATCTTTGATAGCTGCAGTTTCATTTTTGTCATTAGCAGGAGTACTTGTACCATGGGCATTGATATAATCTACTTTTGGATTGCCTGCCATTGTAAGTGCAGCTTTCATGGCGCGAGCAGGCCCGTCTACTACAGGCGTAGTAATATGATTGGCATCTCCACTTTCACCAAAACCTATGATCTCGCCATAGATCTTGGCTCCTCTGGCAACCGCAGATTCATACTCTTCAAGCACCAAAGCTCCGGCACCTTCTCCCATTACAAATCCGTTTCTATCGCTATCAAAAGGTCTTGATGATTGCTGTGGATTTTCATTGTTCGTGCTAAGTGCTTTCATAGATGCAAATCCGCCTATTCCTACAGGACAAATCGCTGATTCAGCGCCGACGACCAACATTTTATCTGCTCCGCCTATCATGATCGTTTTTGCTGCTTCAGCGATAGCATGAGTTCCTGCTGCACAAGCTGTAACAGACGATAGGTTTGGCCCTTTTAGTCCGTGATCTATAGATATAAATCCTCCGAGCATATTGACAAGTGCCGATGGTATAAAAAACGGAGAAATTCTGCGTGGGCCCTTTTCTTCGCATACAAGCGAGTTTTTCTCAATATTTGGAAGCCCGCCTATACCGGAAGCTGATGAGATACCGAATCTCTCTGCGTTATATCCATCTTTAAATCCGGCATCTGCCATAGCTTCTTTGGCTGCTTTTATACCAAGATGGATAAATCTATCTGCTTTTTTAACCTCTTTTGGATCCATTACTTCATTTGGATCAAATCCTACAATTTCTCCTGCTATACGAACCGATTGTTCGCTAGGATCAAATAGTTCTATTGTTTTAATACCGCATTTGCCAGCTACAATAGCCTCAAAAGAACTCTCTTTGTCATGCCCTAAGCTATTTATCATACCTAGGCCGGTTACCACTACTCGTTTCACGATTTCTCCTCATTCTTTGCTCTGGCTAATATAAAAAATCTAAAACTTTTTACATTAGCCAATTCAATCCCCCCGCATAAGGGGCATTTTTGATATTTATTTATTGCTTTCGATAAAGTTGATTGCATCACTAACAGTGGCAATTTTTTCAGCTTGATCGTCAGGGATTTCGATATCAAATTTCTCTTCAAGAGCCATAACAAGCTCAACAACATCTAGGCTATCAGCACCAAGATCTTCTACAAATCTAGATTCTTCTTTTACTTCGTCCGGACTAACATTTAGTTGCTCTACAACTACGTCTTTTACTTCATCAAATAATGCCATTTGATACTCCTTGAATAATTATAATACGCAGAAGTATACCCAAAAAATCATAAAAGCACCAAACTAAAATGAAAAACAGCCATAAGATAATGTGAATTTTAAAGTAATTTAGAAGTAATTTTTATTATTTTTTGGATACCAATCGTCATTCCGTGCTTTGAGCCGGAATCCATAAAAGAGTGGATACCGAATCAAGTTCGGTATGACAAGAAAGTGTCATTGCATAGATCGCCACGCTTCGCTCGCGATGACGACTACCACACCTACACCCCCCCATATTTCCAATGGACATCCATAGGAGTAAGATTAAAAGAAATAATCTATTAAAACTTATATTTTAATTGCGCATAAAAATAACGTCCCGGCTCATTAAGTACCATTACATCAGGATCTGTACCGGTAAGCAATGTTAGATCTTTATAGCTATTTGATACTGCATATGTAGAATCAAAGAGATTGTCTACTCCTATGCTCAACTCTAACCCGCTGCCAAGATCTTTTGTAGCTTTTAGATCAAATACTATATAACCATCCAATCTGTGTTCACCGTTATCAAAATCATATCTGCTCCATGGGGCTGCAGCTATGATATCACCTTCGATCTTCAAGGTATCATCGTAAGCATATGTAGCTCCGATATTTGCTTTAAATGGCAGCACATCCGGTAAGTCGGTGTCGTTTTGGCCGGTTAACGGATGATCTTTCTCGCCTATTTGAAATGCCATACTGCCATCAATCGAAAAATCTTCAGTCACAAAATAAGACCCGCTCACATCTATGCCATAAAGAGCAGCATCCACGTTTTCGTAATGCTTGCTTGTAGCATTATAAGCTATATAATCGCTAAGGTCGCTATAGAAAACTTTAGCTTTGAGCGTAGCATTGTCAAATTTCTTTTCTATTCCTAGGTCGATCTCATGATTTGTCACAGCATCAAGGGTAGCTGTACCTGACCCCATGAGATAAAGCTCTTTTGCATCTGGTACACGGGTAGATCTTCCTATGCCTCCAAAGTATTTGAGTTCATTATCTGCTTTATATGTAGCAAACATATAACCGCTCAAATCGTTGAAATCTCTTTGTTTGATGTTGGCTTTATCTATAGTAGTATCATCATATCTCACACCTGCTTCAAGACTCACATTCTCATTGATCTTGATCTTGTCTTTTACAAATACGGCACGGTTTTTAGTATCAACATCATCAATCATTTTGCCCATAGGCGTTATTGAACCATCAGATACTTTAGTGCTATATTTATATCCATCCCAATTACGATTGTTTGCATCTATTCCTACTGTAATATCGTGGTTATCGATATCAAAACTGTTTGTAAGTTTTGCGCCCTCCATTTCGGTTTCCAAATGAGCTGTTGTATAATTTGCAGCACCGACATTTCTAAATTCTGTGCTCATCGGGTGATCTACAGTTGAGCGATAAAGTTCGAGCTCCAGTTTTTTGGAGTATTCGCCTAGATTTTTTGCAGTATAGCCTAAATTAAAGATATCAGAATCATCATATACTGCGTCCATTGGCGTATTTGGATACAAAACACTGTCGCTTCTATTTATCGTATACCCCAGCCTTAACTCTTGATCATCTGTGATATCCCAATACATTTTACCCATAAGCGTTTTTTTGGTAAATGCTTCTTTGTCTCTATATTTATCTTGATATTGATTGCCGATCATCGCATCACCATCACTTATCGCTCTATCGATCTGTCCTACGAAATCATTTCCGTCACCGTCTTCATATTGGTCGCCTTGCTCTGCTGAACCGCTGAGCAAAAATCTGACTTTATCCACGCCGCCGCTTAGCAAAAATGAACCTTTTTGATAATCCCAGCTGCCGGCATTTAAAGCAATTTCGCCATGTGTCTCTTGTGTAGGCTTAAGAGTATGAACTTTTACACCGGCACTTAGATTTCCAAATTCAGTTACATCAAACGGCCCTTCATTTATCTCTACATAATCAACATTATTAGAAAGTATATGAGAGATTGGCGGATCCATACGATTTGGACAAGCACCGCAAATTTTTGCTCCATCAACCGTGACTACTATATTATCCTTTTTTTGCCCTCTGATAACAACATCATTTGAGATCCCGCTTCGTCTGATTATATTTACGCTTGCAGATTCTTTGGCCAATGCTTCGCCTAGATCGGCGGATTTTATCTCCTCGCCGCTTACATTCTTAACCACTTGAGTATCAATTTTTTCTTCAACTTCAATAGTACCCAAAGATGTCTCAGCTGCACTTAATGCGGCACAACATGCCAGCGAAATGCCTATCCATTTAAGTTTCATCCCTTCTCCTTCTTGTTTTAAAGGATGAATTATGACATGAAAGTGTTAAGCTGGTGTTAAATCTTGTTAAATAGGCGTTAAATTAATACAAAATATATGTTGATTATAGGGAAGTATTTGAATTTTTAATATTTATATAATCAATAAAGAAAAATTTAAGAAAATAAAAAAATATTAATTTTTTACTAATCAGAGACCAAAGAATAACGCAGTGATATATGCATAGTAGCAGGTAAAGATACCGGTGAATTTCTGACATCTATTGGAAATGCTCTGGTTATCGCCTCTCTTGCGGCTCCTTTTAGTGCATTTGGGCCGCTTACGCTGATCTCGCTCACATTACCGTTCGGCAATATCACAAATGATGCTTGTATTACCCCTTCTATGCCTCTATTTTTAGCGACAGGGGGATAAAATTTATATTGATTTATACGATGTTTGATCATGGATTCAAATGCGCTGCTATCTATTTTTGTTGTATTTGTAGCCTGCGGTTTGCTTTGCTTCATTGATGCTGTATCAAACTGGTTATCAACCTTTGTTCTGCTTGATGAAACTTTGGTTTGTTTGTTTTGATCCAGTGGTTTTGGTATTGGTTTGAGTTCTTTGGGCTGCTTTATTGTTTCTTTTGAAATAATAGGTTTTTGCTCGATTGGCTTTGGTATCTCTTGTTCAACCGGTTGTTCGGGCATAATTTTTGTATTTTTTTTATTTTGAGGTTCTTGGAATTGTGTCACATCAAACATGATAGCGCTTTGAGTTTGGATTGGAGTACTTTTTTTGTATGTAAAATGAGAAATTATAAAAAATACAATCCCAAAAGAAACGTAGACAAATACACTACCGCCAAAAGCAATCATATAACGATAATTATTCATCTTTGCATTCTTCTAGGAGTTTTTACAAAGGGGTAAGAGAAGTATGACATGCAAATGTTAAATGGGTATTAAGCGTGAAAAATTATTTTAGAAATATCCAAAACTACTCTAGTACCCTCTCCTTTTTGTGAATAGATAGTGATATTGATGCCTTCGTTATCACAATAATTTTTAACAACAGCAAGACCTATGCCCCTGCCGTCACTTTCGATATTGCCCTGATAATATCTCTCGTAAATATGAAGCATTTCGGTCTCGTCCATACCTTCACCGCTATCAATGATCTCTAATTTATTTGATTTAAGCAAGATAGTTATAGGTTTATCAACGGGTGAATGTTTCATTGCATTAGAGATGATATTTTCCAAAACCTGCTCAAACCCTATCTTATCGGCAAATACAATTGTTGGCGACAGGTCAAATTCAAATTGATTGCGTTCTTGAGCTATAAAAGGTTCGGTGCATTCTTGTATTATTTTCGAAAGCTCAAATTGCTCTTTTTTTACAGGTGCTATCTCTTTTGTAATAGTATATACTAGTGATTCATAAAGTCTTTTCAGCCTTATAGTTGCATGTTCTATTCGCTCTAACCTAACCTTTTCCTTGTCTGTTAATACCGTTTTTGAAAGCATATTGGCATTTGCAGTAATGGTTGATAGCGGTATATTTAGTTCGTGTATTATCTCATCGGTTATAAATATCAAGTTTCGCTGCATTTGATATTTTGATTCCAACAAATAAGATACAAATATATAACTCAATGCTAATGATGCAAATATCATTATTGCCAAGATAAACCAAAAAGAATGAAATGAAAATCCATATACTTCCAAAAAAAGATATGATACTATCCACAACAATATCATCAATGATTCAAAAAAGATTACAGCAATTACAACTTCTTGTTTTATCTTTCCAAACAATAGCCTACACCTCTGATATTTTGAATATTGTCATTAAAATACTTTTTGAGTTGAGTGATATAAACTCTCAAGGAACCATCGCTTGCTTCGCTGGCGCTGCTCCAAAGTGCGGTTTTTATCTCGTCCAATGACAATACCCTTCCGTTAGCTTCAAGCAATAATTGTAATAACTGCCCTGCTTTTATACTTAACTCCATCTCTTCATTCTCTTTAAAAAGCTTTTTGCTATATATGTCAAAATGATATTCGCCTATTTCTACTTTTTGGACCCTGATCTGTCTTTTTAAAAGTGCACGCACACGACACAATAATTCGTCCAAATCTACCGGTTTTTTTAGATAATCATCGGCCCCTGCATCAAAACCTTGCTGTAAGGATACGGTATCATTTTTGGAAGTTATAAACATAGCCGGGGTCATATCTCCGCTATTTCTTAGTTTAGCAAGCATATCAAACCCGCTCTCATACGGCAATTTAACATCCAAAAGATAGCAATCATACTTCCTTTTATATGTCAGATCAAATGCACTATATGGGTCAAATGCTGTATCTACACCAAACCCTTCATCTTCTAAAAAATCTTTTAGTGTTGCATTTAGCAATCTGTCATCTTCAAGTAGTAATATTTTTGCTTGCATATCTTCTCCTAAATTTTATAGATACATGCCGCCATTAACCTTAAGCGTCTCGCCTGTAATATAGCTAGAATGATCGCTAAGCAAAAATGCTACCGCCTCAGCCACTTCTGATGCTTCACCAAACCTGGCTAATGGGATTTTAGCCGTAAATGCAGCTTTGATCTCTTCTTTTAACACCTCGGTCATCTCTGTAGCTATGAAACCTGGGGTAATAGTATTGAACCTGATACCTCTGCTTGCACCTTCAAGTGCAAAGCTTTTATTCATAGCTATCATACCGCCTTTGCTAGCTGCATAATTAGTTTGGCCTGCATTTCCGCTCTCCCCTACTATGGAAGAGACATTTACTACTGCTCCAAAGCGCTGCTTGCTCATAATTTTAAGCGATTCTCTACACCCTACAAAAGCAGACTTGAGATTGGCTTCTATTACGCCCATAAAATCATCGCCACTCATGCGAAGTGCTAATTTGTCATTTGTAATACCTGCATTGTTTACTAAATAGCTAAGTTCTCCGTCTGTTGTGACAATATGTTTGACGCCCTCTACAAATGCTGCTTCATCACTCACGTCAAAACCTAAAATTTCAGCCTTGCCACCTGCTTCTTCAATAATTTTTTTTACCTCAAGCGCCTGAGTCTCACCGCTTCGATAATTGATCCATACTTTCAATCCATAACCTGCCAAAACAATGGCTATTTTTGCCCCGATTCCTCTGCTGGCTCCGGTGACCAATGCGTTTTTACCTGTAAATTTCATTATTCCTCCACTTTAAAATTTTATTTTACTTATCACACGAAAACAGGCGATTTTTGATATATTCAAACTCTTCATAATCCTGAGATGTTATCTCGTCTGAGTATATGATATGATTGAGCTGCTCCAACAGATGCATTTTGCTTATTTTATCATTGCAACAGGCATGATTTATAATATCCAAATGCTCTTCTAGATCATAATCACTCTTAATGGCATTTTTCAAAAGAGATATTGCCTCTTCATGGCTGCAGCCAAAATCAGCTCCAAGCAAAGAACAAAACAATGGTGCTTCTTTTGCAACATCACGTTTATCTTTTTTGATAATATGTGCTAACAATATAGCTACTGACTGTTTTATTTTTGTTTCCATGGATCATCCCTCTGAAATCATTTCTAAAATCATATCATAAAAAATTATTACTTCATTGATTTTATCTTTATTTTATAAATTACCGTAAGATGAAAAAAGCAATTCATTTTATCTTATATCAATGGTTTATCCATCTCTTTTGGAATTTCCAAGCCCATAAGTTTCAAGATTGTAGGAGCTATATTATTGAGTCCTCCGCCTTCGGCTACAGTTGTAATGCCGTCTGCTATTACAAAACACCATACATCGCCTACTGTATGGTTTGTAAGTATATGGCCTTGCAGATCACACATCTCTTCGCAGTTTCCGTGATCACTCACAATTACTACAGCATATTTATTAAGCGAAGCGACACTTAATATTTCGCCTATCTCTTTGTCTACCGCCTCAACTGCTTTTAGGGCTGCTTCATAATTGCCCGTATGTCCTACCATATCGCCATTAGCAAAATTAACCACTATAAAATCGTATCCCTCATTAATGGCTTTTCTAGTCGTTTCTCCTACCTCGGGAGCAGACATCTGTGGCTTCATATCATATGTGCGCACATCGGGACTTGGTATAAGCACCCTGTCTTCGCCACTCATTGGCTCTTCTATACCACCATTAAAGAAAAAAGTCACATGGGCATACTTTTCTGTCTCTGCTGTATGCATCTGTTTTAGCCCTGCACTGCTAATAACTTCGGCTAGAGTATTTTGAGGATTAAGTTTTGGAAACATCACAGGATACGGAAAAGATGCATCATAAGCTGTTATAGTGGCGATATTAATATCTAACTTTTTGGCTTCAAACTCATTAAATGCCCCATCTCCCAACGCTTGTGTTATCTCTCTTGCACGGTCAGAACGGAAATTCATCATTATGACTCCGTCTTTATCATCTATACCATGATATCCATCAAATGCTACAGGCACTATAAATTCATCGGTTTCGCCTCTCGCATAACTTTGTTTGATATACTCGCTTGGAGTAAGTGTGTTTTTTGGCATTGCCTCTGCGATAGCTCTATAACCAAGTTCAACTCTGTCCCATCTCTTGTCTCTATCCATGGTATAAAAACGGCCGCCGATAGTAGCTATGGAGATACTATCATCACATATAGCTTCCACTTGTGATAAGTATTCCTGAGCCGATATCGGGCTTACATCTCTACCGTCGGTTATGAGATGCAGCCATACTTTTTTACCTTTTTCTTTGACAAGTTTTGCAACTCCTATGATATGTTCTATATGCGAATGCACACCTCCGTCACTCATGAGCCCTATGAGATGAATAACATCGCTTTTAGCTAAAATTTCCAGCAAAACTTCATTTTTTGCCATGCTCCCATCATCCAAGGCTTTGGAAATTTTGACAAGATCCTGATACAGTATCCTGCCGCTTCCAATAGTCATATGCCCCACTTCGGAATTACCCATTTGACCTTCCGGCAGGCCTACACTGAGTCCGTGTGTAGACACAAGAGCATGCGGAACATTAACAAAAAGCCTATCATAAGTCGGCTTTTTTGCATCTGTAAATGCATTACAATGACTTTTAGGCTTATGTCCTATACCGTCTGTGATAATAAGTAATGTTTTTTGACCTGTCATAAAATCTCTTTTTTTATAAATATATTATGCAATTTTTACTATATTAGTATACCAAATTTATTGACAAATATGGTTAAGTGCGCCAAAACAAAAACAACACCTCAATATTTTCTTAAGATATATAACTTTAGTACTTTTCAAATGGTTTTAATTTTTATAATATTTAGCTATTTTCTTAATACCGTTTTTTTATCCAAATCATAGTAAAATACATCTTATTACCTAGTGTGGTAATTAATTCACAACAAAGAAGTATATCGATGCTTTATGCTCTTGCTCATTTTTTCTCTATAAAATTTTTTGGCTATATCACCGTTAGAGTCGGAATAGCTTTTTTCTTGTCTTTGGGGCTATCGCTTTTTTTGATGCCTCGCTATATCAGGTGGGCAATTGCCAAAAAAGCAAATCAGCCTATCAATAAATACGTACCTGCCCATGAAGGTAAAAAACACACTCCTACGATGGGTGGTGCCGTGTTTGTTTTTGCTGCTACAATAGCTGTTTTAATAAGCGGTAATTTAACCAATTTATATCTTATAGGCGGGCTGATAACTATCATTGGTTTTGGACTTGTTGGATTTAAGGATGATCTAGGCAAAGTATTATCGGGCAATAATCTTGAAGGACTCACCCCAAGAGGCAAATTTTTGCTCCAGATAGCAGTGTCTCTTATAGTGGTCGGACTATTGTTTTTTATGAATTTCTCTACGAAATTTTATATACCGTTTTTGAAAACTCCGTTATTTGATATGAGCTATATGTCTATTCCATTTTGGGTCATGGTATTTTTGGCTACTACAAATGCTGTCAATCTCACAGATGGTCTTGATGGGCTAGCAACTGTTCCTTCTACTATATCGCTCGCCACTCTCGGATTTATTATATATGCTACCGGGCACTTAGAGCTTAGCCGCTATCTGCTTATCCCGCATATCAGCGGAGTCGGAGAAGTTACTATACTTATCGGTGCATTTGTGGGCGCTCTTTTGGGATTTTTGTGGTACAACTGCTATCCGGCAGAGATTTTCATGGGCGACACCGGCAGCTTAGCTGCAGGCGGGCTTATAGCGTACTTGGCGATATTAGGCAAAAGTGAAATTTTGCTCATACTCATAGGGCTTGTTTTTGTGGTAGAAACTGTTTCAGTTATCTTGCAAGTAGGAAGCTACAAGCTTAGAGGCCAACGAATATTTCTCATGGCACCTATTCATCACCATTTTGAACTTAAAAAATGGGCTGAAAATAAAATAATAGTACGTTTTTGGATGGTTGCATTTTTAGCAAATGTACTGGCACTTATTACATTGAAATTAAGATAAATAAGGTAAAAGGCAGAAGGCAGAAGGCAGAAGGAAATTAATCTAACAAGAACCCTTCATCCTTTAACCATCTACCTTCTTCCTTTACAATTAAGGAACACAATGAACACAAATGATATCAAACCTACTCTTTTTGGATATGGCAAAACCACCAAAGCAATAGCCAAACTTTATGGCGGAGGATGTACGTTTTTTGATGACAATACCTTTGAGCCATTTATAGATGAGATGGGCAATCATATACTGCCGTCACATCTATTTGATCCCGAAGCCAGCGCACTTGAAGTCATGACGCCAAGTTTCAAGCCGTCTCACCCTTTGGTTCAAAATGCCAAACATTTGCTAAGCGAATATGATTATATACTAGGACGACTCCAAGACAAACCGTATAATATATGGATAAGCGGCACAAACGGCAAGACTACCACTACTCAAATGCTAACTCATCTATTAGCCAAAAGAGGAGCACTTAGTGGAGGCAATATAGGAACCCCCCTAGCCGAGCTTGACCCTATAGCTCCTATATGGGTACTTGAAACCAGTTCTTTTACGCTTCACTATACTCACACTGCTTCACCGAATATCTATCTGCTGCTCCCTATCACACCTGACCACCTCGATTGGCATGGCAGTGCAGAAGGATACACCGCAGATAAACTTGCACCGCTACTTACGATGAGGGAAGGTGAAATGGCTTTAGTGCCAAAAGGTTTACCATTGCCTAAGAGCAATGCTTTTGTAGTAGAGTATGATACCAATGAATTTGTGGCAAATTATTTTGGGATAGATACATCCAAGCTAAGATTCAAAGGAGCATTTCTCCAAGATGCCTTGCTTGCTCTTGCGGTTACTAAGGTATTATATGATGAGATCGATTATGAATGCATGAATGCTTTTATCATAGAAGGGCATCGCCAAGAAGAGCTTACAGACTCCAAAGGGCGTCTCTGGGTAAATGACTCCAAAGCTACCAATTTAGATGCTACGATACAAGCAGTAAAAGTATATGGCGACAAACCACTACATCTCATACTCGGAGGTGATGACAAGGGAGTCGAATTAGATGAGCTTTTGGTAGCTATCAAACCATTTGCACCTACTATATATACGGTTGGGGCAAATGAAGATAAACTCTTAAAATTATCTGAAAAATATGGATTAAATGCCATAGCTGCCCATACAGTAGAAAATGCGGTCGCAGAAATAGATAAAAACCACACCAAAGATTCAGTTGCCCTGCTTTCGCCTGCAGCTGCAAGCTTGGATCAATTCAGCTCTTACAAAGAGAGGGGTGATGTTTTTATGGAGAGCGTTAGGACGCTATAATCCTCTGTAATGCTGAATAAATTTACGCATCTTTGTCATTCCGTGCCACGACACGGAATCCATGGATACCGAATCGGGTTCGGTATGACGGGAGAATGTGGATCGCCGCTCGTCATCCTCGGGCTTGACTAGGGGATCCATTCTTTCTATTTATTACTTCGTTCATCTTTCTATGGATTCCTGCCTTCGCAGGAATGACGATCATAAACAAATGCTAACTATAATATATGTACCCATATGCATCATGAAGAGAAAAACCAAAATATATTAACAAATCACATTAATTATCCATTAATTTCAGCAAACCTTAAACTTTATCCGCTATAATTCTCTCCTCTTTAACGTGGCTCGATAGCTCAGTCGGTAGAGCAGCAGACTGAAAATCTGCGTGTCGACGGTTCGATTCCGCCTCGAGCCACCACTTTTTGAGAATAATTAACAGATTTTCTAACAATCACAAAATTTTTTTACTCTTCTTGAAGCCCTATAATACGGACTTTACTCTCAAATACTAATTTTTTTTATTAATTTTTCGTTAATTTTCTTGACATTCATAAATATTCTGTGTTATACTTGTGGTCATTCAAAACAAAAAGGAGTATAGAATGAAAAAAACTTTGTTACTTTCAATAGTAGCTTCTACTATGATTATGGCGGGCGGCGATATCGCTCCAGTTGAACCAGCGGTTGTTACACCAGCTCCAGTAGTTGAGTCTAACTGGAAATTTAGCGGTCAAGGTGTAGTTTATTACCAAACTGATGATGCTGGTATTTCTGGTGCTAGCGGTCTTCCTGGTGATCTTTTTGACCAAGATAATTCAAGTGCAAATGCTGGTCTTCAATTGACAGCTACAAATGCTGACCTTATTGCAGGTATCGGTTTTGGTGTTCAACTAAACGCTCTTGGCACTCTTGGCCTAGAAGAAGATGTAGTATCTAACGTTATGCAAATGGGAGATTCTCTTAACTCTGCATACGTTTCACAACTTTACCTAACTTACGGTATCGGTAACACAAGCCTTAAAGTTGGTAGACAAGAACTTCCAAAATCACTTTCTCCATTTGCTTACTCTGAAGACTGGAACGTATTTACAAATACTTTCAATGCAGCATTGTTAGTAAATACAGATCTTCCTGATACTGTACTTGTAGGTGCATGGGTAAGAGATAACAACATAAATGGTATGGCTGCTCCAATGAATACTTTTGGCAGTACTAACTGGGAGAACGGCGTATTTATGTTGACTGCTCAAAACAAATCAATCGCTGATTTGACATTGACAGGTTCATGGTATTATGGAGCTGATTTTTCTAATACTTTAGTTCCAGGTACAAATGAAGACCTTCACATTCTTTGGGCTGATGCACAATATAATGCAGGTTTTGCTAACATAGGCCTTCAAGGTGGCGCAATTATGAATGATGCTTTGGCTGATGACACAACTGCATTTGGTGCTATGATCGGCGGTAAATTTGACGTAGTTAACCTATCAGCTGCATACTCTCATGTAAATAATTCAAGTCTAGGTATGTTCCAAGTAGGCGGTAGCACATCTGCTCTTTATACTGAAACTGCTCTAGATCAAGTTTCTCCTGTTGGTACTGATCTTAGAAACGACATGGATAAATTCTTAGTTTCTGCTAATGCAGATGTACTTGGCGGTAACCTTGCAGGTGTATATGCATATACTGATAGTGGAATTGTTGATTCAGTAAACGAAGTTGATGTTGTTTACTCTACAAACATCACTAGCAACCTAGTTGGTGTTCTTGCTTATGTTTATGCTGATGTTGACACTTTACCTGATAGTGTTAACCTTATCAGAGCTGTTGCTAAATACAACTTCTAAGAATTACTTTTCTTAAAAGTTCTTTCGAACCTAGGCTTTTGCCTTGGTTCACCCTCTTTTTAACTCATTTTTATCCCTTTTTTGTTATCATATTTTAGTCTTTTGCTGATATTTGTTATTGTGAATGATGGGTCATTATAAATATTTTGTCTCTCGTTCCCATGCTGGAGCATGGGAGTGTATATTGGTGTTTTGTATCCAGTATGCGTTCCCATCGAGGACGATGGGAACGAGATTAAAATTATAAAATAATGTCATCCGAGCATCATTATAAGTAGGCAATATTTCAAAGCGGTTAGCATGA
>Ga0302250_1000397_pt1 | contig 43799 bp, 25 predicted proteins | sample AAG_RA_Asp_MG_FD_193536 | JGI IMG/M metagenome (GOLD analysis project Ga0302250, IMG submission 193536) | Enriched activated sludge microbial communities from anaerobic digester in WTTP, New Holstein, Wisconsin, United States - AAG_RA_Asp | ecosystem: Engineered > Bioreactor > Anaerobic >...
TCTCTCATCGCGCTCGAGGCCGATAAAGCCGACCGGGGTTTGCGGCAGGATCTCCAGGGCCGGTTCGAGCATGGAGAGCCCGGCGCGCAGCACCGGCACCAGAACCAGCTCTTCCGCAAGCTGCTTACCCCGGGCTGAGGTGAGCGGCGTGGGCACGGTGCGGCTGCGCACCCGCAGGCTGCGGGTGGCTTCGAGCAGCACGATCTGGGCTACGATCGCAGCGTGGCGCCGGAACTCCCCGGTGCCGGTACGGCGGTCGCGCAGGATGGTGAGGGAATGGTCCAGAAGGGGATGCGAGACGAGATGCACATTATCCATGGATGGGGGTTCCTTCTTTGGATTGATTGGCGCCGTACGCTGGTGGGCGGCCAGCTCTGCCCAGCCGGCAGATTGCCTCTTTCTGCCGGCTCTCGGCTATATGGATTGCTCCGTCTTTATTTGAAAATGAGTCCGTCCAGGATCATCCAGTCGATCGACTCGAGGTATTGGCGCGTCCGGCTGCTGTCGCCCTGGGCCCGGACAACCAGGCTGTAGGTGCGGGTGGAGGGCAGCCCCACCGGTTCGTCCGCCTGCCAACGCGCCGGGGAATCGCCGCTCAGCCGCCAATTGCGGCCGAGCAGAACCATAGTCGCCCCCTCCTGCCACTCCCCCTCGCTGCTGAATCCTCCTGGGCAGCGATAGCTGCCGGCTTGAACCGGCAGGGTGATCCGTTCGGGAACAAGCTCCCCCCAGTTGAGCGCAAAGAGATTGATGTCGAGTGAAATGCGCAGCGTGGTGCCGCGCAGTCCCTCATTTTTAAGCCTCTTCCTCATCTGTTCTTCCTCTTCCCCGGGCCAGCTGCTTTTTTTATCGAGCTGCACCCTGAGATTTTCGATCTCCCGGTCAAGCCCCTGCGCCGCAGCCATATCCCGGCCCTGCAGGGCATCCTCTCTTTCACTCTCCAGCACGCGGAGCTTTTGTTCCACCTCCTCAAGTGCGCGCTCCTCCTCGGCCTTCTCCAGCTTCTCGATCGACCGCTTCTCATCCAGGGCCGCCAGTTTTTTGCGCTGGGGATCGGCCCAGACGACCTCGTAATGGACGATGAAGGGGCGCCAGGCGGCATCCGCCGCGACCAGCTCCGGCGCCGCCGCGCCGATGCGCTCCTCAAGCTGCCAACCCAGTGGGCCTCCGGGCAGGGCCTTCTCAATGGCGGCCACCAACTGGTTATGGAAGTCGATTTCGCGTGCGGTCGGTTTGCGCAGCTCTCCGCCCGGAATTGTGCCGGGTCCGGTCAGGAAAAGAATGACCAGCCAGGGGATGACTCTGCTTTGCTTCATGTGTAGGCCTTTCACTCCGCCTCTCACATCCGGCCTGCCTGCCTGCAACGAGTGCACGCCGCCGTGGCCAGGCGGCAGGAGGATTCACGTCAGCGCTCCCAGTGCGGCGCAAGGGTTCAGATGGGACCCGGATTCAGGGGAGCATTCTGCTGAACCAAATACCATTGCGCATTTGCGGTTTTTTTGCTATTTTGAGGCGAATCCAAATAATCCCAACGCGAGGAGCCCATGAAAGAATTCACCATCACCCTGCTCTGCCTGGCCATCGGCGTCGGCGCCGTTCTGGCCCAGGATAATCCCCTGCTCAAAGAGTTCAAGACCCCCTTCGGTGTCCCGCCTTTCAGCAAGATCAAGAACGAGCACTACCTCCCGGCCATTCAGGAGGGCATCCGCCAGCACAAACTTGAAATTGCGGCTATCGCCTCCAATCCCCAGCCGGCCACTTTTGCCAATACCATCGACGCCCTCGAGCTCAGCGGCCAGCAGCTGACCCGCGTGACCAGCGTCTTTTTCAACATGACCTCCGCCCTCACCAGCGATGCCCTGCAGCAGATCGCCCAGGAGGCGGCGCCTCTGCTCTCCAGCCATAGCGACGACATCAGCCTCAACACCGCCCTCTTTGCGCGCATCAAGGCGGTTTATGAGCAGCGCGCCGCACTCGGTCTGAGCCCTGAGCAGGAGATGGTGCTCACCCAGTACTATCGCGACTTTATCCGCGGCGGGGCCAATCTCGATGAGGCCCAAAAGGAGCAGCTGCGCGCCATCAATCAGGAGCTGGCGGTGCTGACCCTGAAATTCGGCGACAATGTGCTCAAGGAGACCAACGAATACGCCCTCTTCGTCGCCGATGCCGCAGATCTGGCGGGCCTACCCCCGGCCGTCATCTCCGCCGCCGCCGAGGCCGCTGCCGAACGCGGCCAGCCCGGCAAATGGGCCTTCACCCTGCACAATCCGAGCATTTTCCCCTTTCTGCAGTATGCGAAGAACCGCGATCTGCGCCGCCAGATCTATCAGGCCTACATCCGCCGCGGTGATAATAACAATGCCCTCGACAACAAGGCCATTCTGAGCAAGATCGCCGCCCTGCGCGTGCGCAAGGCCAACCTCCTCGGCTACCCGAGCCACGCAAATTACATCCTTGAGGAGAACATGGCGAAAAAGCCGGAGAAGGTCTACGCCCTGCTCGATCAACTCTGGCGCCCCGCCCTGGCGCGGGCGAGGGCTGAAGCAGCCGACATGCAGGCGATCATCGACCAGGAAAAGGGCGGCTTTCAACTCGCCGCCTGGGACTGGTGGTACTATGCCGAAAAGGTGAAAAAGGCCAAATATGACCTCGACGAGGAGGCCCTGCGCCCTTACTTCAAGCTCGAAAACGTCCGCAGCGGGGTCTTTGGCGTGGCGCAAAAACTCTACGGCATCACCTTCACCGAACGCAAGGATATTCCGGTCTACCATCCCGACGTCCGTGCCTTTGAGGTCAAGGAGGCGGACGGCCGCCACATCGGCATCCTCATGGTCGACTATTTCCCGCGCGCCAGCAAGCGCGGCGGGGCCTGGATGAGCGATTATCGCGGCCAGCAAAAGCTCGGCAAGGTGCAAACCCCGGTGATCTGCAATGTCGGCAATTTCTCAAAACCGACCGCCGACCGGCCCGCCCTGCTCAGCATGGATGAGGTCGAGACCATGTTCCACGAGTTCGGCCATGCCCTGCACGGCCTGCTCAGCGACGTCACCTATCCCAAGATCGCCGGCACCTCGGTGGCGCGCGATTTCGTCGAACTGCCCTCGCAGATTATGGAACACTGGGCCTTCGAGCCGGAGGTGCTCAGAAGTTATGCCCGCCACTTCCAGACCGGCGAAGTCATACCTGATGAGCTGATCACAAAAATCGAGAAATCGGGCCATTTCAACCAGGGTTTCGCCACGGTCGAGTATCTGGCCGCCTCCTATCTCGACATGGACTGGCACACCCTGCGCGAACCCATCGAGCACGATGCCAACCTCTTTGAGGAACAAGCCCTGGCGCGCATCGACCTGATGCCCGAGATCGCCTCGCGCTACCGCAGCCCCTATTTCCGCCATATCTTCTCCGGCGGCTACTCGGCGGGCTATTACGCCTACATCTGGGCCGAGGTGCTCGATGCGGACGCCTTCGAGGCCTTCAGGGAGAGCTCGCTCTTTGACCAGAAGAGCGCCAGTGCCTTCCGCAAATACATCCTCTCGGCCGGCGGCAGCGAGGAGCCGATGGCCCTTTATGTCAAATTCCGAGGCCGCGAGCCCGGCATCGAGCCGCTGCTCAAAAACCGCGGATTGACCGGCAACTGATGATGCTCCGGATCATTCGATCCGGAGTTCACCGCCTGTGGTTCGGCCATAGACCTCTGGTTTGTACATCTCCTCGGCCCGCGCCGGCGGCAGGGTGAAGGTGCCCGGGGTCGTCGCCCGCATCAAATAGCTGTAGCTGTGCGCCCCCTCGGGGAGCCAGTCGGCGAAGAGCAGCACACGGTCGTCGCGCTTTTCGATATGGGTGAACCCGTACCACCAGGCCTCTCCCGACTCCTCCCCCTCCCCCAGCATCGCGGTTGCGGCGCTGGTAGTGGCGAAGGTGGCATTGACCGCCTCCATCCCGGCCGGCAGGGGATCGTCCACCACCACATAGTGGCGCGCCTGCGGCACAATCACCGTCAGGGTCACCTTGACCACCTCCCCGGCCGGAATTTTTTCCCCGGCGCTCCGGCCGGAGGTCAAGGGCTCCATCACCTTGACCAGGGTGATCCCCTCCTCGCGGGCGTCGTCATACTCGCGGGGATAATAGTTCATGCGCAAGCCGTAGTAGAGGGTACCCGGTCCCTCCTTGGCGATCTCCGCCTGCACCTTTTTCTCCTGGTAATCCGTCAGAGAAATCACCCTGCGCTCCACCCCGGCGGTGCGACCGGAGAAGAGCTTGCTCATCACCTCCCGGCCAGCCAGGCGCACCCGGGCGGTGAACTGCGGGGTCTCGGTCTCATATTTCCGGAAATACTCGGAGAGGGCGTAGAGGACGAAAAAGTTCTCCTGGGTGTTGGACCAGTGGCCCTGGCGGCGTTCGGTCATCAGCCACTCCACCGCCTGCTCGGCCTGGGGAAAGGCCGCCCCGGTCTCGAGCAGGGCCTGCAGCACCACTGCAGTCGTGCGCACATCCGAATCGTAAATCCAGGGGGAATTACTCTCCGCCGTGAAATGAACCTCGGTGGGGGTGACCCTGATCTTGTTGAGCAGAGCCTGCGAGAGCTTCGCCGCGCTGCCATCCTTGCGTTTGAGGTGGTTAACGGTCTTGAGCAGCCAGGCCTGGCCGGTGACGGTCATCGGGGCCTTGGCGCTGATGAGGCGATCGAGAGCCCCGGCATCAGCCTGGCCGTTGAGGGCGAGAACGTAGAGCATAAGGGCGCGGGTGGTCTGCCAGGAGGTCTCGTCATAGGGCGAGGCTCCGTAGAACTGACCGTCAATGAGGTTCTTCATATAGGCCAGGGCCTCTTCGAAGAGGGTCTCATCGACCTCATAGCCCCCAGCCCGTTTGGCGAGGGTCACGGCCCAGGCGGCGTAAGCGGTGACGTAGGGCGAGCTGTAGTTCGAACCCTGCCAGAGGGCAAAGCCCCCCTCGTCGGTGCGGAATCGGCCCAGATCGGCCAGAACCCCCTGCACGATCGTCCGGTAATCGCGGACGCCCTTGACCTGCAGACCGAAGGCCTCGACCAGATCGCCCGAGACCAGCACCGGCAGGGCGCGAGAGAGGCGCTGCTCCAGACACTCATAGGGATAGTAGGCCAGGTACTCGAAGGGCCCGGAGAGTTCGGAAAGGGCCGTCGAGGCCATGGTAAGCTCGAGGGTGGAGAGCTCTTTCCAGGCCTCCTGCGGAATTTCGAGGGACTGCTGCGCCGGGCCGTCGGCGCGCTGGTAGAGGGCCACGCTCTCGCGCACTCCCGGGGTCTGGACCGGGATCGTGCGCTCGAGGCCATCGCTGAATCCGCCCATCTGGCAGCGGAACTGGAAGATCGCCTTGCCCTCCTGCACAGCCTTGAATTTGAAGCGCACCTCCCGGCTGCCTCCCTGGGGCACGGTGACGGTCGCGCTGGCGGGTCCCTGCAGCTCGAGGCCGCTGACCTGCAGGTTCAGGGTCGCCTCGCCGCTCCGGCCTGAATAGTTATGGATGACAGCGCCCGCCTCGAAAAGATCGCCGATGCGGGCGAAACGGGGCAGCGAGGCCAGCAGCATCACCGGCTGATTGACCTTGAGTTCGCTGCTGCCATACCCGAATTCGGAGGCGATCGAATTGGCCACCACCATGATCTTGAAGGTGGTCAGATTGTCAGGCAGTTTAAAAGTCACTTTGGCGCGCCCGCTGGCATCGACGTCGAGGGCCGGATTCCAGTAAGCGGTGGCCTTGAAGTTCTTGCGCAGGTCGGCCGAACTGCCGAATCCCTCGGCCCCGCCGCCGCCGCGTTTCTCGCCCTTCTCCCCGTAATTGCGCTGTTCGACCACATGGAGGCGGGTCTCGGAACTCTGCACCGAGAGCGGGCGCTGCCCATAGAAAACGTCGAAGGGATCGGGCAGTTCATAATTGATCAGGTTGAGGACGCCGCGGTCGACCACCGCCAGGGTGACCTCCGCGGCTGAGGGCTCGCCCGCCGCATCCCGGACATCGATGTCAAGGGTCACACTCTCTCCGGGCAGATAATCGCTCTTGTCCGGTTTGACCGCCACCTTGAGGTGGCGGTTGCCGGGATCGACCGGCAGATTTACATAGCCGATCTTGAAGGCCGGGCGGCCGAGATCCTCGCCCTCCTCCGAATAGAGATGATCGCTCGAACGCCCGCGCAGCAGGATGACCGACATGAAGACATTGGGCAGATGCTTGTGCGTCAGGGGCACCTCGATGGTCGGGGTGCTGCCGGTGAGGGTCAGCACCTGCTGGCTCATCACCCCCTCGCGCTCGAGGGTCACCAGGGCCCGGGCGCTTTCGAAAGGCGATTTGACCATCACCCTGGCCGTCTGCCCCGGCTTGTAGCCGGAGCGGTCGGCGACCAGCTCGATGCGGTCGTCATCTTCGCGCTCCCAGGCGACGTAACCCTTTCCGGTCACATAAAGATAGGCCTCGGTCCGGGTCGTCCGCCCGCCGGCCTCGCGGCCCACGGCCTCGAGGAAATAGACCCCCGCCTCCCGGGGTGTGAAGCTTTTCGTGACAGCGGCGGCGCCGGTCGTCACCGCGAAGGAATCGATCGGGGTATCGACCGCCTTGCTCAGCCATTCATAGCGGCCGCCGCTGCCGGCCTTGCGCACCGAGTGCCACTGGCGCTTGACCAACCGCACCTTGAGGCTCTTGCCCGATACGGCTGCCCCCTCAGGCGTCACCGTCGTCAGCTCGAACGGCAGCGGCTTCATCGCCTCGGCAAACGAGGTGGAAGGCTTGAGGCCGATGTAATAGGAGGCGGGATGGATGATGATCTTTTCACTCGCCCCGATCACCTGCCGGCCGGGACTGGTTACATCGGCGCTGACCGTGAGAGAGAGGGGAAAATCCACCCCTGCGGCCAGGACCGGGGCGGCAAAACGGGCCCCTCCCTGCTCGTCGAGAAGCGCACGCGACTGGGAGAGGACGCGGCCGGAGAAACGCTCGGTCTCCTCCTCGTACCATTCCGGAACCCCGAACTGAAAACCCTCAAACCCCTCGGGCTGGAATACGTCGCGGTCGAGATAGGCGTTCCAGGCGACCTTCTGCCCGGCCAGGGGCGCGCCGAAAAGATAATTGGCTGAGACAAAAGCCGCGGCGCTGTCGCCGAGCAGGAACGAGGGAGCTGCAGCACGTACCCGCACCGAGAATTCGGCGGGGCGGTAGGCCTCCACCCGGAAGGAGGTGTACATGTAGCTCTCGCCCTCCATGCCGCTGCTGTCGGGCGGATCGCTCAGGTTGGCATAATAATAGCCCAAAGGCGCACTCTCCGGCAGCTTGAGATCATGGTCGAACGAGCCGAACTCGGAGAGGGTGATCTGCTGGTTGACCATTTCGTTGCCGCGGCTGTCGCTGAGACGGAACAAATAGCTCTTCTTGCCGGGGGGGGCCCAGTCGTGGAAGCGTTTCTCGCGCAGCATGCCCTTGAGGTGGACGGTCTCGCCGGCGCGGTAGAGACCCCGCTCCGTGAAGAGCAGTCCGGCGTACTTGACCGGCTCGGGATTCCATTCATATTCAATGCCGAAACGGTAGGGAAAAATGCCGGTTCCCCAGTCCGAGGCGTTATAGGCAAAGTCCTGATCCTTGTAGACGAATACCCACTGCCGCGGTTTTTCCCAGCGGTTGGACGAAGCAATGCCCAGCTCGCGCCAACCCGGGGTTTCGCACAGCCCCAGGGGCCCGGTGACGCCGCTCCAGAGCACCTTGTTGCGGTCATCACGGATCTCGACCCTGGCGCCGGCCACGGGCACGGCATCCTTGAGGTTTGTCACCCAGACCAGATTGTTGAGGGGCGAGAATTTGGCTGAAACCCCGAGGTCGGTCACCTGCAGGAGGATGCGGTTATAGCGTACCGGGATCTCCGGATCGGTTGAAAGGTCATCCAGCTCCGAAAGCACCACGCCGGTCTTGCGTCCGCCGAGGAGCCAATCCACCTTGAGGGGCTGCGCCGCCTTGACGTTGCGCGCCTGCTTGATCTCCCAGATCCGGTCGATCATGAAAAGCGAGTCGGGCAGGGGCTTGGCGCGGCCGTAGAGGTCGTCTGTGGAGAGCAGCAGGGGAATGAGCCGCTCCGGCGCGACCAGGCCGAGGCGCAGCTTAACTTTCTCCTTGTTGACGAAAAAAACCGGATAGCTGCGGTCTCCATAGGCCTCGAGCACCCCCGGGCCGGTGTTCATCGAGACCCGGGCGGGATAGGCAGCAGTGCGGAATGAGTCGGCCACAGCGCTGCGAATGCGGCTGCCGTAAACGTCCTGAAGCTCGCCGTCGATGGTGAAGCGGTAGCGGGTCTCGGGCTGGAAATCCAGATTGAGACGGAGCTCACCGACCCCCCAGGTGCGCTCGGCGTAATAGTCGGGGATGGCCACCTCCGGCTGGAATTTCAGATGCTTGATCAATTCGGCAGGGGCGACCCGGTTGCTGAAATTGAACTGGATGCCGCTCACCGGAGTGATCACCTTCGGCGCATCGCCACTTCCGGAGGAGAAGCCCCTGTAAACGAGATCGCCGATGGTGACGACGGTGATGGTGCGCTCTTCAGCCAGGCCGAGCGCCCCCATTTTGGCTGTCAGGCCCGGCTGCAGCTTGAGGGTATAGCTCTTGTTACGCGCAAGAGGTGTGGCGGGCGTGGCGGCAATAACGCGGGAGGAGTCATCGCCGAGGCGCCAATGGCGATGCAGCTCTTCGAAGGTGGCGTGGCGGAAGCGCAGCGGCACGGTGCGGGCGCCGTCGCTCAGGCTGATACGGCCGCTGACGGTGGCGGGATCCATCTCGAGGTTGAAGCAGAGGAAAAAGGAAGCGCGGGGATCGAATCCCCCCTCGCCGCTCTCTGGCGCCGTATAGAGCAGCACCGGGCGCAGAGTCTCGAAACTCCAAACATAGGGGGCCTTCAGGACGGCGCCGCTAAGGGCCTTGGTCCCCGCCGGGATGGTCATCTCGAAGCGGGTCGCCGTGGGCAGGGTGTCCAGCGGGGTAAAGACCAGGGTGCGGGTGCCCATCCAGCGATACTTGCCCTTGACGGCCGGGGAGATCCTTAACGGCCCGGAGGCGAGACCCTCCGGCGTCGCCTTGAGCGGGACCATGGGCTCGCTGAAGGTGACGACGATGCTGAGGGCATCGGTGACCGCCCCGACCGGGCCTTTGGGGGTGACGGATTGGACCTGCAGATCTCCGGCCAGGGTGACACCGGTGAGGGCCAGCATCAGAAAAACGAGACTCCATCCTTTCATCAAAACCTCCACTCGATTTCAAATTCCACCCCGGACGCAGAACTGACCGCCTGGCCGCGTTGGAAGGAAGGCCAGGCGCGATAAGGCTTTTTCTGAGTTTAGCAAGATTTCCAGCCATTTGCAAGCATTTGTTGACTGGTTTTCCAGGCGCCGGCTATTACCTCGAGAACAGGATTTTTCAGACCGCACCGCTGTGGTGCATTCTTATGCTTTCAATCCGTTTCAATACCGGAGGATGGGAATGGTGAAGAAAAACCTGGAAGGGATGAGGGGTGAGATGGGATAGATTGTCCCGGGAGAGCTTTTTCAGCGCCGTGATCAGCGCCTCGCCCAGTCCCGAGGTCCCGGCCGCAAAACGGTCGGCCTCGAACTCATGGCGGCGCGAGAGGAGATTCATCAGCGGTCCGAGGAGCATTTCGACCGGCGAGTAGAGCAGTCCAAAAAAGAGCAGACCGGCGTAGAACGAGATCTGCTCCATGCCGAAAGCCTCGTGCAGTCCGGCGAGGCGAATGAAGAGCGACAACAGAAAAAAGATGATCCCCATGTGCGCGATGCTGATCAGCATCCCGGTCAGGATGTGCCTCTTCTTGTAGTGGCCGATTTCGTGCGCCAGCACCGCGACCAGCTCATCGGTGGCATGCTTTTCGATCAGGGTATCGAAGAGGGCGATGCGCTTGTTGCGGCCGAAGCCGGTGAAAAAGGCGTTCGACTTGTTCGAACGCTTCGATCCGTCCATGACGAAGACCCCCTTGAGGGGAAATCGCACCTTCTCTGCATAGGCCAGGATCGCGCTTTTGAGTTCACCCTCTGCCAGGGGCGTGAACTTGTTGAAGAGGGGCATGATCCAGGCGGGGGCGACAAAGCTCACCAGCAGTGAATAGCCCGCAGTAACCAGCCACGCATAAAACCAGGCCCACTCCCCCGCATGACCAAAAAAGGCCAGCAATCCTGCCAGCAGCGGACCGCCGAGCAGCACTGAGAGCGCCAGCCCCTTGAGCAGGTCGAGCACGAAGGTCCTGACCGTGGTGCGATTGAAGCCGAAACGCTCCTCGATGACAAAGGTGTCATAGATAGAAAAAGGGAGGGAGAGCAGGCTGGAGCCCAGCAGAAGCAGGCCGATGTAGAGCAGACCGCTGACCAGGGGGGAAAAGCCCCAGCCGCGCACAAGCAGATCGAGCCAGTTGAACCCCCCGGTGAACCAGAAGAGCAGCAGCACCGCCAGATCGAAGGTGGCGGTGATGAAGCCGAACCTGGTGTTGGCGCGGGTGTATTCCTGCATGCGGGCATAGTCCCGGGCGTCATAGACGCCCTCAAATTCAGCCGGCAGGGGGTCGCCGAGGGTGCGAAGATTCAGCACCCTGGCGAGAATGTTGAGGGCATAGCTGATCAGCAGCGCGCCCAGGATGACCAGGCCATATATATTCATCGTCCCGAAAACCTTTCCATGACCTCCACTGCCTCTGCTCCCGGCCTTACCCGGTCGGGAGCGATCCCTCCGGCCGACAGCTGCTGGCCGAATCAAAGCTCCCGGCGCAGGAAGTGGCCGGTGTAGGAGGAGTCCACCTCCGCCACCTCCTCGGGTGTGCCGGTGGCGACCACATATCCCCCCTTGTCGCCGCCGTCCGGTCCGAGGTCGATGATATGATCGGCGGTCTTGATGACATCCATCTGATGCTCGATCACCAGCACGGTATTGCCCTTGTCGACCAGCCGGTTGAGGACGCGCAGGAGCATGTTGCAGTCCTCGAAATGGAGGCCGGTGGTGGGTTCATCGAGGATATAGATGGTGCGCCCGGTGCCGATTTTGCTCAGTTCTGTGGCGAGCTTGACGCGCTGGGCCTCGCCGCCGGAGAGGGTGGTTCCGGACTGGCCGAGGCGGATATAACCCAGGCCGACATCCTGCAGGGTCTTGAGCTTGCGCCTGATCGCCGGGAAATTATCGAAAAACTCGAGGGCGTGATCCACCGTCATGTCGAGGATGCCGGCGATCGACTCTCCCTTGTATTTGATCTCGAGGGTCTCGCGGTTGTAGCGCTTGCCCTTGCAGACCTCGCAGGTGACGTATACATCCGGCAGAAAATGCATCTCGATCTTCAAGATGCCGTCGCCCTGGCAGGCCTCACAGCGACCGCCCTTGACGTTAAAACTGAAGCGTCCGGGTTGGTAGCCGCGGATCTTGGCCTCCGGCAGCTGGGTGAAGAGATCCCGGATGGGTGTGAAGAGGCCGGTGTAGGTGGCGGGATTGGAGCGCGGGGTGCGGCCGATCGGCGACTGGTCGATGGCGATCACCTTGTCGAGATGCTCCAGCCCCTCGATGGCGGCGTAAGGCAGCGGGGTCTCCTTGGAGCGGTAGAAATGCTTGTTGAGGAGATGGTAGAGGGTCTCGTTGATAAGGGTGCTCTTGCCGCTGCCCGAAACCCCGGTGATACAGACGAGGGTGCCAAGGGGGATTTCGACATCGATCTTTTTAAGATTATTGCCGCTCGCCCCTTTAAGAAGCAAATGCTTGCCGCTTCCCGCCCGCCGTTTTTTCGGCATGGGGATGACGCGCCGACCGGCCAGATAGTCCCCGGTGACGGAGGCTGGATTGGCCGCCACCTCCGCCGGCGTTCCCACGGCTACCACCTGGCCGCCGTGTTCGCCGGCGCCGGGACCGAGATCGACGACGAAATCGGCTTTCTCAATGGTCTCCTTGTCATGCTCGACCACCACCACCGAATTGCCGAGGTCGCGCAGCCGCATCAGGGTGTCGATGAGGCGCTGGTTGTCGCGCTGATGCAGGCCGACCGAGGGCTCATCGAGGATATAGAGCACCCCCACCAGCTGCGAGCCGATCTGGGTGGCCAGGCGGATGCGCTGGGCCTCCCCTCCTGAAAGACTTCCGGCAGCGCGGTCGAGGGTGAGATAGTCAAGCCCGACATCGTCGAGAAAGGTGAGCCGCTCGCGGATCTCCTTGAGGATCTGCTGGGCGATCTGCTGGTCGCGGGCGTTCAGCTCGAGATGGGTGAAAAAGTGCTGCGCCCGGTCGATGGAGAACCCCACTACATCGGTAATGGTGTGGTCGCCGATCCGCACCGCGCGTGCCTCTTTGCGCAGCCGCGCCCCCCGGCACTCGGGACAGGGGATGACGTCCATGAAACTTTCGATCCATTCGCGGATGCCGCTTGACTCGGTCTGGTTGTAGCGCCGCTCCATATTTTTAATGATGCCCTCAAACTTGTTGCGGTAGGTGCCCTCCATGCGGCCGGTCGAGGAGCGGTAATTGAACTCCATCTCCTCATCGGAGCCGTACAGCAGCACCTGCCGGCATTCCGGGGAGAGCTGGTCGAAGGGGGTCTCCATGGTATGGCCGTAACGCTCCACCACCCCGGCCGTGAGGCTGAGATACCAGCCGTCCTGCATCTTGCCCCAGGGGGCGATGGCGCCCTGATTGAGGGGTTTTGACTGGTCGGGCACGATCAGGTCGGGATCGATCTCCATTTTGGTGCCGAGGCCGCCGCAGGTCGGACAGGCGCCATAGGGGGTGTTGAAGGAGAACATGCGCGGGGCCAGCTCCTCATAGGAGATGCCGCAGTCGATGCAGGCATAATGCTCGCTGAAGAGCAGCTCTTCGCCGCCGACGACATCGATCAGGACGATGCCCGAGGCGAGACTGAGGGCGGTCTCGACCGAATCGGTGAGCCGCGTGGCTATCCTCGGACCGACGATGAGGCGGTCGACCACCACCTCGATATTGTGCTTCTTGTTCTTGTCGGGATGGATCTCCTGGTCGAGCTCGAGGACCTCGCCATCGAGGCGGACGCGCACATAGCCGTCGCGGCGCGCTTCTTCAAAGATTTCGCGGTACTCACCCTTGCGGCCGCGCACCACCGGCGCGAGGACCTGGATTTTGGTCTCGGCCGGCAGGGCCAGGACCTGGTCGACGATCTGCTGGATGGTCTGGCGCTCGATCTTTTTTCCGCAGTTGTAGCAGTAGGGCACCCCGATGCGGGCGAAGAGCAGGCGCAGATAGTCATAGATCTCGGTCACGGTGCCTACCGTCGAACGGGGGTTGCGGCCGGTCGTGCGCTGCTCGATCGAGATCGCCGGCGAGAGCCCCTCGATGTAATCAACATCCGGTTTTTCCATCAGCCCGAGAAACTGCCGGGCGTAGGCGGAGAGGGACTCGACGTAGCGGCGCTGCCCCTCGGCATAAAGGGTGTCGAAGGCGAGGGAGGATTTGCCGCTCCCCGAGAGACCGGTGATCACGACCAGCCGGTTGCGCGGGATTTCGAGATTGATATTCTTGAGATTGTGTTCGCGGGCGCCGCGAATGATGATATTCTCTTTTTCCATAGGCCTGCTTTTCCCTGATATGTATTCATAAATGTACAAAAACAATGGCCAATATTAAAGCATTTTGTACACCGGGTGCCCCCGAAATCTCGCTCCCACCTGACGCCTTGTGCCGCATTCCCCCGAAATCTGGCTCCCACCTGACACCGTGTGCCGCGTTCCCCCGAAATCTGGCTCCCACCTGACACCGTGTGCCGCGTTCCCCCGAAATCTGGCTCCCACCTGACACCGTGTGCCGCGTTCCCCCGAAATCTGGCTCCCACCTGACGCCTTGTGCCGCGTTCCCCACTCCTTCTGTGCCATTTCCAGCATGCTCTCGACCTCTGCCCTCGTCATAGGCAATTTATTATGCAAGGTGTTTCTGGCAGGTAACATAAAATTTTTTATTTAATTATCTTTGGGTGGGACCGAGATTTTGGGGGGCAGCCAGTTTTGTACACTGCGGGCAGGGGGGAGAGAAAAAGATTGACATTGTGGCAAAAAAGCAGTAAAATAATGAATACAATTCAGTAATTTTACCCTGACATCCGGAGATCAACATGAAAAAAATCTGCTGCCTGCTTTCCGGCCTGCTTCTGCTGGCCCTGCCGCTGGCCGCCCAGGATTCCATCGCCCAGGGCGATGCCGCCTACGACCGCTTTGACAACGCCGCGGCCCTGAAACACTACCAGGCCGCCTACGCCGCCGACTCGACCAACTGCATCGCCGCCTGGAAGGTCTCGCGCGCCCATGTCGACATCGGCGAATTCGCCGGCAAAGAAGCCCAGCGCACCAATTATTACGCCGGCGAGAAATTCGCCCGCAAGGCCGTGGCCCTCTGCCCCGGTGACGACATGACCCATCTCACCCTCGCCATCGCCGTCGGCCGCGTCGCCCTCATGGAGGGCGGCAAGAAAAAGGTCGAGCTCTCCAAGGAGGTCAAGTCCGAGGCCGAGGCCGCCATCAAGCTCAATCCCCGCAATGATGTCGCCTATCACGTCCTCGCCCGCTGGAACCGCGAGGTCGCCAACCTCAGCGGCATCCTCAAGGCCTTCGCCAAGGTCCTCTACGGTGGACTCCCCCCGGCCAGCCGCGAAAAGGCAGCCGAACTCTTCCAAAAGGCAGTCGAACTCAATCCCGGCTACGTCAACCACCACTTCGAACTCGGCATCACCTATGAAGACATGGGCAAGCCGGAACTCGCCCGGGCGGAGTATGAAAAGGCGATCGCCCTGCCCAGGACCGTTTTCAGCGACGATGTCCACAAGAAAGAGGCGCAGGAGCGTCTGGACAAGATTATTAAAAAGATGAAGTAAAAGCCTGGGCGCCGCCCGGCGCACCGGCATAAACATGAAAAGGCCTCCCGGACCATGATCCGGGAGGCCTTTTTATTTGGAGCGCGCCGAAAGGGGCGTTCACTCGGGGAAGGCTACTTGACGAAGGCCATCCGCCGCATTTCGCTGTATTCACCCGCCTCCATGCGCAGCAGGTAGAGTCCGCTCACCACCTCCTGACCGGCATCGCTGCGGCCGTCCCAGATCCGGCGGTAGATACCCGCCTCGAGGGGTTCATGGACCAGGGTGCGCACCGGCTGGCCGAGGACGTTGTAGATGGCGATGTGCACCATCCCGCTCTTCGGCACCGAGAAACGCACCTCGGTACGGCTGTTGAAAGGATTGGGATAGTTCTGTGCGAGCTCATAGCGGACAGGCAGCTCGCTGAAGCGCAGGGCTGAAACCTCCGGCGCCAGGGCCTGCAGGCGGTAGCTGCTGGCATCGCGCAGATCGAGGCTCTCCAGTTTCCAGTCGCAGAGAGCGCCGGCCATGGTGCGCTCCTCGACGAGCAGACGCAGGATCGCCCCGGATCCCGCGACCTCGGCCGAAGTACTGCGTTCGGCCAGGCGGGCCAGGCTGACATCGATGCTCCCGCTCTCCTCGCGGTGACCGGCGAAGAGGGCGGTAGTTGCACCTGCCTCATCCCACAGGGAGCCCGCGGAAATCGTGCGGACGCTCAGCTGTTCGGGATTATACCGCAGGCTGAGATGGGCCATGGCCAGGTTGGAAAGATCCTGCCCCATCAGTTCACAGATGTAGAGGTTGCCGGCCTCGGGCGAGGGGGTGATCCGCCAGGCCAGGGTGGAAGCCGTTTTGGCGAGGGCCGGGCGGGCGGCCGGACGGGACTGGTACCAGTTCCACATCCGCGTGAAGACGAAGAGATCCTCAAAGTTGACCACGCCGTCCCGGGTCACGGTCAAGGCCGGCACGGTGCCGCTGGCCGGTCCGATATCGCCGGCGGTGTTGTTCACCGGCTGCCAGTAGCCCGAAAGCAGGGTAAAGTCGCGCAGATCGATATCCATATCAGCATCGAAATCGCCGAGCAGCCCGACGGCGGTTGCCGCCTGGATGCGGGCGCCCCTGCTCGCGGCCGGGATCTCGCTGTTATCCGGCTGCCGCAGCTGCACGGAGTTGAGATTCAGGTCGCTGGCGCAGTCGGCAGTGAGGACCTTGAAGCGCATGGTCATGAGGGTGCCGCTGCCGCTGGCGCCGCTGGTGACCCCGATGCGGGTCATACTGACATCAACCAGTCCGGCGTCGTCGTCGGTGACCAGAAGGGTCGGATCGCCTGCCCCCCCCTGCTTCAAAAAGTCACCCGCACTCCAGCTCACGACATCGACCTTGGCGGCATTGTAGGCGATGACAAAATGGACCAGACCGAGATTGACCATGCCCTGAAGATCGACGGTCACATCGAAGGTCTCGCCGTTGATGCCGATGATGGTCTCCGGAGCGATGGCGATGCGGCTGGCGCCCACATAATAGCGGCCGATGTCATAGCCGCTTTTGCCGCTGCGCTCGGCCACGACGGCCACCTGGCGCCACCGGTTGTCGGGCACCGGATTGGCGGTGGTATAGGTGATGACGTACTGCGAGGTCAACATGGTGCCGATGGCGTCGATGATGCCGCCGAAATCAGCGGTGATGTTGAACCAGAGGCCGCTGGTCCGCTCCGCCAGGGTATGGAATTGGGACTGATCCGGACCGACCACATGGGTGACAATCCGGCGCCCCTGCATGAGGGAGATCATGGTCTCGGTCGTGTAGGTGGTGGTGCCTCCGCCGGTCTCGCCGGCCTGATGATAATCGGCATCGGTGATCAGCACCGCCATCTTCTGACTGGTCTCGCGGAAGGAGAGCTTGCTGGCTCGCGCCAGTCCCTCGAGGGAGTTCTCCTTGACGTCGCCACCGCCGGAGGCACGCAGCCCGTCGATCCAGGCCTTGAACTCGGCCGCGTCGGCGGTGAAATCATGCACCTCCTCGATGTTATCCCCGAAGGTGACCAGGCCGAGGCGGAAATCGATCCCCTTGGCGGCGAGGGCGTCGGCGAAGCTGAGGGCGCGCGCCTTGAGTCCGGCGATCTCGTCGCCCATGCTGCCGGTGACATCGAAGACGAAGACGATGTCCGCACGGGCACCCGAACCGCTGCTGATCAGCTCCACCTTGATCGGTGATTGCGGCAGCCCCTCCTCGCTCACCCTGAAATGTTCGGCGGTCAGATCGGTGAGGGCCGTGCGGCTCTCCGGATCGACCACCGAGACGAAGCTGCGGATGAGGGGGAAAGCCTCGGCATCGACGCTGTTGACGGTCACCGTCATCCCGCTGTAGAGTGCGGCGCCGCTGCGGCCGATGCTGAGGATGGTGCCGTTGTCGCCGACCACCCAGCCGGTCCAGGGATTGACCATCCAGACCGCATTGAGCTGTGCGGTCACGCCGCTCGTCTCCAGAACCCAGGCGGCCCCGCCGTCATTGGTGCGGTAGATGCGCCCGCCCTCCCCGACGATGATGCCGTTGCGGCGGTCGGTGAAGCTGAGATCGTTGAGGCCGAGGGAGCTGACTGCAGAGGCGCTCCAGGTGGCGCCGCCGTCGAGTGTCCGCAGCACCTTGCCGTCGGCAGTCACCGCCCAGCCCCATGCGTGATCGGCAAAGTTCACCCCGCGGATGGCGCTGGTGACCCCGCTGTTCTGCACACTCCAGGCGGCACCGCCGTTGAGGGTCTTCATGATCAGGCCTCCGTCCCCGACGACCCAGCCGGTGTCGGCGTTGACAAAGGCGACGTCATTGAAGCTCTTGTCCGCGGCGTTGTACTGGGCGGTCCAGACCGAGCCGCCGTTGAGTGTCTTTTCGATCACTCCCCCGGCGCCGACATTCCAGCCGACCGTGCTGCTGACCATGGTGTTGGCAAGGAGCGTTTTGGCGCTGCTGGTCGGCCAGGGAGTCCAGGTGGCGCCGCCATCGGTGCTCTTCATGGCAAGTCCCGCGCCGCTGCTGTTCTGTCCCACCAGCCATCCCGTGGCCGGATCGGTGAAGAAAAGATCGCGCACCACCGATTTGGCGGGGACGGCGCCGGTGCTCCAGCTCGCCCCGCCATTGGTGCTGCGCATCACGGTCCCGTTGTCGCCGGCGGCGATCACGCGCAAGGTGTCGGCCATGACCGTATGGAGGTTGGCGGTTGTGCCCGCTGTTTCGGCTTTCCAGCCCGCCTCGCCGCTCGAGAAGGGCCAGGTCCGGGCCCAGTCGCGGGTATAGGAGTAGGCATGGCCGATCTGGCCGCTGCTGTTGTAGGTGAAGGCGCCGTAATAATAGACCGTCTCCGGGGTCAACCCCGTATCGACGAAAAAGCTGTCGGCGCCGGTGTAGACCACCTCACCGTCATCAACGTCGGCCGGGTATCCTCCCATCTTGCGCACAACCTTTACCCCCTCGTGGAGGCTGCCCGGCGGAAAATACCAGCGGCAGTAGATGCGGTTGTAGGAGATCGCCTCGGCCGCAAAACTGCGGACGTTGGGCAGCTCGCCGGCGATGTAGTAGCGGCCCTTGTCCCATCCCCCCTTGGTTCCACGCGCGGCGGTGATGACGACATTGCGCCAGCTGTTGTCGCGCAGCGGATTGTGGGTGGTGTAGGTCACCACGTACTGGGAGGAGAGGACGATGCTGAGCTTGTCGATGATGCCGCGGAAATCGCCGTGGATATAGTACCAGAGCCCGCCGGTTTCGCTGGCCATCCGATGGTACTCGGGATAGTCCGGGCCGACGACGTTGCACATGATATGCTGGGATTTCAGCAGTGCAATCATGGAATCGGTGGTATATGAGGTGGTACCGCCGCCGCTCCCGCCGGCCTGATGATAGTTCGCATCGGTGATGAGAATGAAAATGCGCTGGCTGACCGCCCGGAAGGTGAGGGTGGTGCCGCGCGCCAGCCCCTCAAGGGCATTTTCCGGGGTATCCCCGCCGCCCGAGGCGTAGAGGCCGTTGATCCACCCCTTGAAGGTGTTGATATCGGCGGTGAAATCGTTGACCTTCTCGACTGCGTCCCCGTAAGTGACCAGTGCGAGACGGTAATCGATCCCCTTGGCGGCAAGGGCGTCGGCGAAGGCCGAGGCCCGGTCCTTGACGCCGCTGATCGAGCCGCTCATGCTGCCGGTGGTGTCGAAAACAAAGACGATGTCAGCCTTGGCCCCGGAGGTGACGCTCACCGATTCAACCTTGATCGGGGATTCCCTGGTGCCATCCTCGCGCACCCCGAAATTATCGGCGGTGAGTTCGGCGATCGGCTCCAGGGTGACCGAATCGACGACGCTGACGAAGGACTTGACCGTCGGGAAGGCGCCGGCGTCGATGCTGCCGATGGTGACCGAATAGCCGAAGAGGTTAAAGCCCTCTTCGGTCCTGGCTGAGGCCCGGGCGGAAGAGGATGGCGGGGAGAAGCTTCCGGCGCTGTTGTAGGCGAAGGCGCTGTAATAATAGGTAGTGTTGGCAGCCAGCGGGGTATCGGTGCAGAGGCTGCTGGTGCCATTGTAGATGACGACGCCGTCGGTGGCGCTGGCGGGATAGCCGGTTGTACTGCGCACGATGACGGTGCCGGCGAAATCATCGTCGGGATTCCGCCAGGAGAGGCGGATGGAGTTGGTGCCGGTCGCCGCGGCGCTCATCTCCGTGACCGCGCCGGCATAGAGCGAGCCGCGCTGGAGTTTGAGGATAGTGCCGCCGGCGCCGACCGCCCAGGCGCAGGCCGGATGGGCCATAAAGAGGTCATTGAGGGTCTGGGCGGTGGTGCTGTTGTCCTCTTTCCAGGAGTCGCCCCCGTCATAGGTCTTGAAGATGCGGCCGCCGTCGCCGGCGATATAGCCGTGGTAGCCGGAGTTGAAATGGATGGCGCGCAGGGCCAGAGTGCTCACCTGTTTTGCACTCCAGGTGGCGCCGCCGTTGTTGCTGGTCAGCACCTTGCCGTCCTCGCAGACGGCCCAGCCGAGGTTTTCGTCGGCAAACCAGATGTCATTGATGCGGGCGCTCACCCCGCTGGTCATCAGCTGCCAGTTGGCGCCGCCATCGCCGGTGCGCAGAATGACGCCATTCTCGCCTGCCGCAACACCTTTTTCAGCATTGAGAAAATAGATGGCCTGCAGTCCGGCGGCGAGGCCGGTGAACTGCTGCGCCCAGGTGGCGCCGCCGTCGCTGGTGGTCTCGATCTTGCCTTCATGGCCGCTGATCCAGCCGGTTGTGCCGTTGATCATGTGCAGGCTGTATAGCCGGGCCGAATTGCTGCTCAGGACGCGCGTCCAGGAGAGGCCGCCGTCTTCGCTCTTGAGGATGACGGCGTTCTGTTTGCTGTCGTTGCCGACCGCCCACCCGCTCTTGTGGTTGAGGAAAAAGAGGTCGCGCAGGGTGAATTGTGCGGCCACATTGCGGGTTGTCCAGGTGGCCCCCCCGTTGGCGGTATACAGCAGCGTGCCGCCGCTTCCGCCCGCCCAGGCCTGCAGGGTGTCCACCGCCCAAACGGCATAGAGATCCTCGCCGGAGGGTGCGCCCTGCTTGCGCCAGGAGACATCGGTGATCACCGGGGGCAGGACGGTGATATAGTTCTCTTTCCGGACCACATATTCCCGGCTGCCGTCCGAGACCCGCAGGGTGACGGTGTAGAGCCCCGGTTTGTTGAAGGTATACTGCGGGTTCTGTGTATAGGAATCGATGAAGAGATCGTTATCAAAGTCCCAGCTCCAGGAGAGAATCCCTCCGCTGCCGATGATCGTATGGCCGGCCGGGATCTTGGCGTTGGCGGCGGCCAGCGCGGTCGCGGGCGTGCCCGCCTGGATTTGATTGCGCACTGTCACCGCCCCGGTGGCGCCATCGATGTCGCAGACATACCAGAAGAGACCGGCGCCGCTGGTGGGGATGGCGATGGTTTGCAGTAGCCCGTCCGAGGTATAGATCTGCACCTGGGCCCTGGCGCTGCTGATGGCGGGTATGGTCGAATAATTCTCGACATAGCAGCGATAGGTGCCCGGCTGCAGTTCCCCGATGGTGATGGTCTCCGGACCGTAGCCCTCCTGATGATCGACATCGAGATAGACATAGGGTGCTGAGGTGAGATGCCCCTTGTTGTCCCAATAGATCTCATGGCTGCGGCCGTCGATGACCGGTGTGTGCAGATGGAGGTCCAGATCCAGGGGCTGTCCGCCCCAGTTGAGAATCAGACGCATTTCGCCGGGTTTGATGACCGGGGTCAGAGAGATTTCGATATACTTGTCCTCGCCCTCGGCGAAGGCGAGAATTGACTCTGTGCCCATATAACCCGCCGCTGTCACCCCAAGGGTATAGCTGCCGACGCTGGAGAGGTCGTTGAACTGCACAAGGAGGGGAGCCTTGCCGGAGAGGGGCTCGGCCGAGAAGTTGGCGGCAATGACGCTGGTCGGGATATCCTCGATGGTGTAACCGCCGGCGGAATCGGTCTCCGCGCTCCGGCCCGCGATCCAGACCACCGCGCCGGGAATCCCCGCCTTGGTGATCGCATCGGTGACGCGCCCGGTCAGGGTGGCGTATTTGCCGGCATCGGCCGATTTGCCCACATTCATGGTCAGGCGGCTGGTCTGATAACCCTCCGCACTGGCCGAGATCACCGCCGAGCAGCCGGTGGCAGCTGAGGTGCCCATCGCGACCGAAAATTCGGTCTCGCTGGTGCCCCTGCTGATGGTCACCGCCTTGGGCACCTGCAGGCAGGAGGGTTCGGAAGAAGTCAGGGTGATGACCACATCGCTGATGGCGGCGGTCGGGAGGGCGACCCTGGCGATGGTGCTCGTGCCCAGGGGCACCGTCATCTTGTCCGCGCTCAGGACGAGTTGGGTGTTCTCCCCCGAGCCGATTTCTATGACCGCGCCATAGTCGGGATAATCGGTCTTGTAATAAAAAGTGATGTAGGAGCCCTTGAGAGCGGACCAATCGCCCGCCCAGGAGGGGGGCGCCACCGCCCAGTGGTATTCGCCGGTGCCCCAGTCGCTGATCTGGAGGAAGCCGCCGCCGACCCCGCCGGCCGAACTCCAGCTCAGGGTCCCGTCACCCGCAGCGCTCCAGCCCTCGGTCCCCTCGCTGTAGGAGGCTGCAAAACGAGAACCGATGCGGAGACTGTCGATGGCGCCGGTGTCGCGGTAATCGCTCATCTCGGTGCAGATGCGGAAGGTCTGCACATTGGCCAGAATGGCGTCAAGGACCTCCTCGTCAACATCGAACTGGCTGGTGTCGATCTTGATGGAGACGCGCTGCCAGTCGTTGGAAAACGGCGGCGGACCGAAGGGGGCCTGAGTCACAGCCGCTGAAGCGCTCATTCTGAGGGGCTGCGCCTGCAGCGGCATGCTCATGATGAGCATTACGATCAGAGCTGAAAACCCGATGCCCCGAACCACACGATTATTTTTCATATTCAACTCTTCAGTTAATGCGACGATTCATATCGGTCTCCCCGGCGAGGGCCCGTCCATCCGGGCCGCACGGGAGGGATTAGCGGTCTACTCTCCGTCACTGAATGGTGATACGGCTGCCGAGCGCCACGGCCGGCATCAGCACGGCATGCTGGTCGTAGAGGCCGAGATCGACCCCGTTGAGGCTGAGATCGATCTCGGCCGTCGAACTGCCCACCGCCTGAAAGACAATGCGGGCGATCTTGCCCTCTCCACTCACGGATTTGCCTGCCGGAAAGACGCCCAACAGCAGCTTGACCTCTCCAGCTGTATTATCCCGGCTGAACTGCAGCTGGGTGACCGCTCCCCCGTTTTTCTTGAGAAAATCATCCTCACGGCCGAGTTCGACCACTTGCAGCCTGGCAGGATCAAAAAGCAGCTTGGTGCCGATGGTGCAAAGGCTGTCGACATGGTGGGCCTGGACGTAAACGGTGAAGGTGCTGTTCCTGGCCAGGGTGGTATCGATCGGGGTGAGGGTGAGGGCGGGAACCTGAAAATCGAGCTTCATATGAAGGGTCACCTTCTGCCCCTTTTTCAGATTGAGGCTGTCCCTGCCGGCGAGAACAAGCAGGGTATCCTGATAGGCGGAGACCCGGAAGAGGCGATTCTTGCCGGGGGAGATTTTGAGATCGGTCCTGAACTGACCCTCAGCGGTGATCGCAGTATCGACCGTGACCGCCTTCATGCCCTCTCCGGTGACGGAGATGACCAGCCGGCTGATGCCGGTTTCAAGCAGGGTCGCCTTGCTGAGGGCAAAGGTAGCGGTGGCATCGCTCACCCCGGAATAGTCCGGCGCCATCGACAGGGGTTTTTCACACGCGCCGGCCAGGGCCAGCAGCAGGCCGACGGCTAGGAGAGGAATCACTCTTTTGGCTGCAAACATGCTCTGACTCCTATGGATAAAATAGATCATATTCTTCGCTGCCTGTTATGCACGGTCAGTTCACCAGCCAACGACCAGCCCGACCGAGGCCTTTTTGTCCGAACTCTCTTCATCTCCGCTGCTGAGAAAATAATAGAGGCCTCCGCCGGCCGCCGCAGTGGCGATCCAGAAAACCGGCCGTGAAAAAATCGATTTGATCGACTTGTTCGGCTCCCCGGGCCGGGCTGCAGACTCTGCACTCTCGACAGGCCTGGAGGGCGTCTGGCCCGGTTTCTGACTCTGCAAACGGGCCAGTTCCTCATCGGTGATCAGGCGGACCGGGATCAGATCGGTCTGGCTCTCATTGCCAAAATCATCCACAGCTACAATTTTATAGGCCAGCCGCCCCCCCGCCGTCAGCTGCGCCGGCAGGGTCACCCGATAGGAGGCGCCTGATTCAACAGTCTGGACCTCATCGCCATGGACGTAGCCGACCACCCCCGCAGCGGTGCGGATGCGGTAGTAGGGCGCCCGCACCAGGGTGACCTCCAGCTGCTCGCCAGCACCGAGCCGGGCGAGACTCTTGCCCGAACCTCCGGGCAATGAGTTGACCACAACCCCCTCAGCAGCCGTCTGGACCACAACAGGAATTGCGCTCTCGCTCTTGACCTGGTTCATCTGATGCTGAATCTCCTGCCCGTCATGCTGGATGGTGATGCGCACGCTCTTGACCCCCCCGTTGTCGCTGACATTGGCGATGATCGGCAGCACCTTGCCCACCCGGCCCAGACGGACCGGCTGATGGGCGATCCGGGGCGGGGTGGTGTCGAATACCTGGGCAGCGGCGAGCAGGGGCACAATCAAAAGCGCTAAAAGCAGGCGCCGCGTTGTTTCAGGGTTTGGCATCTGTTTCATAGTATGACATTCTCCCTGGATTGGGCGGATTCGGAATATCACCCGACTATTATTTAATTTGTTTAATATCAAAGAGATGCATTTTTTACTCGCAATTACCGGTTTACAATAGGCAAAATCCAGTCCACAATCAGCCAAATCCTGCCTCTCCATGGAAAATCTGGCCACAAAAAAGCCCGGTTTCAAAAGAAACACGGGCCGCCCGGCTCTCCGGGAGAGTGCGCACACATATTGCCAGCTGAATGATAGGTGGAAGGTTCGCTGCCATATCCATCGGAGTCTGCCGCTCTCCGCGGCCCCCGGCTGCTTAATCAGTATATGAAGGAGGGCCACCAGCGCCCTCCGCACCTCGCTCAGGAAATCTTCTTCACTCGATAGGTGATCTCGCCGGCTGGTACCCGGATCGAAACGATATCATCGACCGCCTTGCCCACCAGGGCCTTGCCCACCGGCGAATCGATCGAAATGGCATCGAGATCATAGGAATGGAATTCAGCTGTGGGCACCAGTTCGTAAACCGTCTCCTCCTGGGTACCCTCATCGACCAGCACCACACGGCTGCCGACATGGACCTGGTCGTTGTTCATCATTTCAGCGCTGAGAATACGCGCCCGGGAGAGAGTTTCCTCAAGACGGGCAATCTTGCGTTCGATTAAAAGCTGCTTCTCCTTGGCGGCATCATATTCCGCATTCTCGCTCAGATCACCCTTCTCCCGCGCTTCTGCGATCTCTTTGATCACCTTGGTGCGCTCATTGCGCTTTAAATGATGCAGTTCGGTCTGCAGTTTCTCCAGCTGCTCTTTGGTCAGGTACAAAGGTTTCATGCAGAAGCCTCTTCACTCTCTTTTGGTTAACACCCTGTTCTCCACGCTCATTCCGAGCGGAATAAAAACGCAAACCGAACCGGCGTGACAGCACCGATTCGGTTTGCGTGCCCTTAAACTAATGAAAAATACGAAATTTGTCAAGTAAAATCTGAAGATTTGATCCGGCGCGAACCCGTCCCCAAACAAAATACCTTGCTTTTTTTCCAGCTTATGTTAAATTGGAGGGACTCCACTTGAGAGAAGGGAATTATGCCCCCCAGCAAACAAAAGGTGTTCGTCATCACCACCGGCGGCACCATCGAAAAGATCTATGACGAGGAGAGCGGCACCCTGACCAACCGCGGCTCCCTCCTGCAGCAGATGCTCGGCCGGCTGCGCCTGCCCTATACCACCATTCAAAGCTATGACCTGCTCTGCAAGGATTCCCTCGAAATGACCGACAAGGACCGCCAGATGATCCTCTTCGCGGTCGAAAATTTGCTGGAGCACAGCGCCCCCATCCTCATTCTGCACGGCACCGACACCATGGAGCTGACGGCCGACTATCTCCATAAGAATCTGCCCGAACTCAAGGTCCCAATCATCCTGACCGGCGCCATGAAACCCTTCGGTTTTGAAAATTCCGACGCCCTGCAGAATTTCACCGAGGCCCTTCTCGCCTGCTCCCTCATCTCTCCCGGCCTCTATATCAGCATGCACGGCTGCGTGCATCCCCTGCCCGGCGTATTCAAGAACCGTGAAAAGGGAACCTTTGAAAAAAGAGAGCAGAATCCATCCAGTTTTTCTGTCTAACCCTAATCAGGAGGTCCCATGTCTGTCGTAGCGCATCTTGAACCCAAATCCCTGTGGAAATATTTCGATGAAATCCGCAAGATCCCGCGCGGCTCCGGCAACGAAAAAGCCGTCGGCGACTATGTCCTCAAGGTGGCCAAGGACCTCGGTTTGAAAGCCGTCCGCGACAAAGAGGGCAACGTGATCATCTACAAAAAGGCCGCCCCCGGCTTTGAAAAATCCCCCGCAGTCGTCCTCCAGGGCCATCTCGACATGGTCAACGAGAAACACTCCACCTCGAAGCACGATTTTGACAAGGATCCCATCAACCTGATCCTCGAGGGCAATTGGCTCCATGCCGACGGCACCACCCTGGGCGCGGACAACGGCATCGGCGTCGCCGCCGCCCTGGCCGTTCTCGAGGATGACAAGCTGAAACACGGCCCCCTCGAAGCGGTCTTCACCGTCGATGAGGAACGGGGCCTCAACGGCGCCCGCGCCCTGACCCCCGATCTGCTCCGCGGACGCCTGCTGCTCAATCTCGACAGCGAGGAACTGGGCAACTTTTCGATCGGCTGCGCCGGCGGCGCCGATACCCATCTCACCCTGCCCCTCAAACGCACCGAGGCCAAGGGCGACCAGGTGCTCTACCTGCACATTCACGGCCTGCGCGGCGGCCACTCCGGCATCGACATCCATGAAGGGCGCGGCAATGCGGTCAAGATTCTCAATCGCCTGATCTGGCAGCTCTCACGCGAGTTCAAAATCGAGATGGTGAGCTTTAACGGGGGCGACAAGCACAACGCTATCCCGCGCGAGGCCTTCGCCGAAATCGTCGTGCGCAAGCGGGATGGTGCCAAGGTCACGGCCTGGCTGGAGAAGGCGATGGAGGAGATCCGCACCGAGTTCAAGCCGGTCGAAGCCAAAATCGAGCTGACCATCGAAGTGCTGAAGGGCAAGGCGCCCAAGGTGCTCGAGGCAGCAGCGATGGAGAAGCTCCTCGGCCTGATCTTCGCCCTGCCCCACGGCCCTCTGGCCATGAGCCGCAGCATGCAGGGGCTGGTGGAGACCTCCAACAATGTCGCCGCCATCAAGTCGAGCGCCGCCAGGGCGATCATCCTCTGCAGCAGCCGCAGCTCCAACAGCGCCGCCCTGCGCGCCACCCGCGACAAGCTGGCCGCCATTGCCCGCATGACCGGCGCCAAGGTGGAACAGCCCGAAGGCTATCCCGGCTGGATGCCCAACCTCGACTCGCCCCTGCTCAAGGTCACTCTCGACACCTACATGGAAGTTACCGGCAAAAAGGCGGTCTACTCGGCCATCCACGCTGGCCTGGAATGCGGCATCATCGGTGAAAAGTTCCCCGGCATGGACATGATCTCCTTCGGCCCGGACCTGAAGCACCCCCACTCCCCCGAGGAGAAGGTGAACGTCAAAACCGTGGCCAAATTCTATGAGCACCTGCTGCGGATCATCGAAACCCTCGCCAAATCCTGACCCCCCCGCGGAGTCAACCGGCTCACCCCGGGGCTCTGCGCATCTCCTTTTCATCCTGCCCCGCAGCTTCGGCTGCGGGGCTTTTTTTATATCGCCTCCCGGATCGGCCATGCCGTGTAACAATTTGAGATACCCCGCCGTATATATCGATGAAACAACCCCCGGCAATATGGTCTTATCCTTGGGAGTCTTCCCCTATGACAAAGCGAAACAAGAAAAAATGGTACTGGATCGCCGCAGCTGTGGCCGTGGTGGCCCTGCTTGTGGTCGCCTTCGGAGCCGGTTCGAAGAACGGCAAGGAAACGGGTCCGGCGAAAATCAAGGTCGGACGCATGGATATCATCGACAAGGCCCTGGCCGTGGGGGCGATCGAGCCCAAAAACGAGATCGCGGTAAAATCCAAGACCTCGGGAGTGGTTGGCAAGCTCTACGTCGAGGTCGGCGATTATGTCCAGGCCGGCGCTCCCCTGCTTGATGTCCGTCCCGATCCCACCCCGCTGGAGCTGGCCGAGACCACCCGCGGCGTGGAGATCGCCGAGATCGAGCTCTCAACCCTCAGCCGGGAGCTGGAGCGCCAGAAAGAGCTCAAGACCAAGGGGCTGATCTCGCAGCAGGAGTTTGAGACCCTCGAGCAGCATTACGAACAGGCCTCGGTGCGCGCCAAAATCGCCCGGGAACGCCTCGAGCTGCTCAAGAAGGGACGCGTCCAGATCGCCGGCAACGCCATCGAGACCACGGTCAGGGCGCCGATCACCGGCTATATCCTGCAAAAGTCGGTCAACCTCGGCGACCCGGTCGTCCCCCTCACCTCCTATCAGGCCGGCACCGAACTGATGAAAATGGCCGATATGAAGGATCTGCTCTTCCGCGGCACCCTCGACGAGATCGACGTCGGCAAGATCAGTGAGGGCATGCCCTGCGAGCTGGCGATCGGCGCACTGCCGGGCAAGACCGTCAAGGGCCATGTCACCCTCATCTCGCTCAAAGCGCGCAAGGAGGAGAACACCACCCTCTTCCCGGTCGAAATCGCCATCGATGACGCGGGCGGCGCCGTGCTCCGCGCCGGCTTTTCCGCCAACGCCACTATCATCATCAACAAAAAGGTGCAGGTGCTGGCCATCCCGGAACGGGTCGTCACCTTCCGCAACGACTCGGCCTTCGTCCAGATCAGCACAGGAGCCGAGGAGAGCAAGGAGACGGCCGTCCAGACCGGCCTCAGCGATGCCATCAACATCGAGGTGATCTCCGGCCTGCAGGAGGGGCAGGAGGTGCTCGAGAAGAAGGTCAAGCCGATCGTCTAACCGCAGGCCGCTCCCGCCCGGAAAAGGCGTAAACCATTGCAAGGCAGCGATTATGAGCCATCTGATCGAAACCATCAAAGAGATCTTTTACTACCTGCGCCAGTACAAGGCCCGCACCTTCATGACCCTCTTCGGCATAGTCTGGGGGACGGTCAGCATCGTCGTGCTCCTCGCCTTCGGCGCCGGGGTGCAGAGATCCCTGAGCAAGAGCATGCACGGCATGGGTGAACGCATTGCCATCCTCTGGCCCGGCCGCACCAGCATGCCCTGGATGGGCTTTAACCGCGACCGCTACATCCACCTCGTCGAGGAGGATGCCGAACTCCTGCGCCGGGAAGTGCGGGAGATCCGCAGCATCAGCCCGGAGTATGGCAAATGGAACGCTCCTCTGCGCTACGGCGAGCAGGTCAACAAGCCCAACATCGCCGGCATCTACCCCGAATACGCGGAGATGCGCAATATCCAGGTGCAGCCGGGTGGACGCTGGATCAACGACCTGGATATGCAGGAACGCAGGCGGGTGATCTTTCTCGGCGACGGCCTGGCCAAATACCTCTTCGGCCAGGAGAGCAATCCTGTGGGCCAGTATCTCTATGTCGCCGATTCGCCCTTTCTGGTCATCGGCGTGCTCGCCCACAAGCTGCAGAACTCCTCCTACAGCTCGCGCGATGAGGACCGCGCCTTCATCCCGGCCGCGACCTTTCAGTCCCTCTTCGGCCACCGCTATATCGAAAATATCGTCTACCAGATCAGGGGCCCCCTGGATTCGCAGCAGGCGCAGCAGCGCGTCTATGAAGTGCTCGGCAAGAAGAAGGGTTTCGATCCCACCGACAAGCAGGCCCTGGGCATCTGGGACACCACCGAAATGGACAAGTTCGTCTACTACTTTTCCCTCGGCTTCACCCTCTTCATGGGGCTGATCGGCGTCATGACCCTGACCGTGGGAGGGATCGGTCTGGCCAATATCATGTACGTCGTCGTCCAGGAGCGGACGGCGGAGATCGGCGTGCGCCGTTCCATCGGAGCCCGGCGCAGCCATATCCTCAGCCAGTTTCTCATCGAGGCCTGCATCATCGTCACGGTGGGGGCGCTCGTCGGCTTCGTCCTCGCCGCCTTGATCATCAAAGGCATCGCCGCCCTGCCCTATGAGGAATTCGTCGGCGATCCGGTCATCGATCTCCGGGTCGCCCTGATCACCGTCCTCATCCTCGGCCTGGTCGGTATGGTGGCCGGCTTTTTCCCGGCGCGCAAGGCCTCCCGGCTCAGCGTCATCGAATGCTTGCGCCACTGACGGGCCTGCACCAACCCGGCATTGGAGAGCTCCTTAACCCAGCACAAGGTCGCCGCCATGCATATCTGGATGCTGTTCAGAGAATTCATCGAGGACATCAAGAAGCAAAAGCTGCGCGCTTTCCTCACTACCTTCGCCATCACCTGGGGCACCATGGTGGTGATCCTGCTCATGGCCTTCGGCGCCGGCCTCGCCTTTCGCATGCGTGAGGGGCTGCTCAATGCGGCTGACCGCATTGTCACCGTCTGGCCCAACCAGACCAGCGTCAAATACCAGGGGCTGCCGATCGGCCGTCGCATCCGCTTTACCGAGGCCGACGCGGAGCTGCTCCAGCAGAGCATCCCCATGGTCGCGCAGGTTTGCCCCCAGCAGGGCAAACATGGCACCCGCCTGCGCAACGGCAGCCGCACCGCCCTGACCTATATAGAGGCGGTCTATCCCAATTTCGAGTTCATGCGCCGGATGTACCCGGCCGCAGGCGGCCGCTTTCTCGACGAGATGGACCTGCAGCAGAAACGGCGCGTCCTTTTTCTCGGCAGCGAGATCGCTGGAGAGCTTTTCGGGGATGAGAGCCCGATCGGCAAGAGCTGCGAGGTGGACGGCCTGCCCTTCACCGTCGTCGGCGTCCTGCCGAAAAAGCTGCAGACCTCGATGAACAACGGGCCGGACAACCGCCGCGCGGTCATCCCCTACTCCACCTTTCACAGCATTTACGGCTGGCGCTATCTCAATAGCATCATTCTCCAGCCGGCCAATCCCCTCGAGGGCAAGCGGATCAAGGAGGAGGTCTTCAGGGTGCTGGGCCGCAAACACCGCTTCGATCCCGCGGATGACAAGGCCCTCTTTGTCTGGGACACGGCCGAGTTCGTCGCCCAGCAGGAGAAGGTCTTTCTCGGCCTCAACATCTTTCTGGGTGTAGTCGGCGGCATGACCCTGCTCATTGCCGGGGTTGGTGTGGCCAACATCATGTACGTGGTGGTGAAGGAGCGCACCCGCGAGATCGGCATCAAGCGGGCAGTCGGCGCCAAGCGCTGGCACATCATGCTTCAGATCATCTTTGAGTCCCTGCTGATGTCCAGCGCCGGAGGGGTCGCCGGCATCCTGCTCGCTGTCGGGATCATCAAGATGGTCTGGATGATCCCGGCCGGTGAGGGGGCCATGGAGTTCCTCGGCCGCCCGCTGCTTTCGAATGCGGTGATGGCGGCTGCGGTCTCTCTGCTCGCCCTCATCGGCCTGTTCGCCGGGATCTTTCCGGCGCGCAAGGCGGCGCGCATCGACCCGGTCGAGGCCCTGCGCTACGAGTGAGCGCCGGCCGGCTGCGGATGCCGGCAGCGGCAGCCGGCCGGCCCGATCCTGGCGTCAACAAAGCTCTTGCCCGGCATCCGGAAATTTGCTACATTAGGGGGAACAAATCCCGCCAGGGAATCGTTTCAGCTTTACATGGGGACGAATCTGGCTTCGACGGGAATCATGGTGGTAGTGGACGCATGCCGAGGACCCCGGTTTCCTCGTTAATCATCCGGGAAAACAAGTAAATGCAGACGATTATTCGTATGCACTGGCTGCCTAATTAAAGGCGGCCTCGTTCACCGCGGTTTGTGCCTGCAGGGGCTGCGGATGAACGTCGATCTCTGCGGGCTAGCCTTCCGGCATGCTCTGGGCCAGGAGGCGAAACCTTACAGGGCTGGATCGCTTCGGCCTGGTCCGTTGCGCCTGAAGCGATCGAGATTCAGCAGCGGAACAAGCATGTAGTGGCTGCTATGGCCGGGTTTTCGGACGTGGGTTCGACTCCCACCGTCTCCACCACAAGCCCTGTCGCTTTGACAGGGCTTTTTTTATTGCTTTGTTGGACAGTTTTTAGTATACTCAGACCATGCCCGCCAACTATGATAAAAATCCGGCCGCCCAGATCCTGATCATCGCCATGCTCACCGCAGGGGTCATGATTCTCTTCGAATTCATCAAGACCACGTGGTGGCCGGATCTGGGCATGTGGCCGTCCCATATTGCCACCATCATTTTCATCACCCTCTGCGCTGTGATCACCAGCCTCTCGGTCATCGCCAAGGAGCGCCAGCTGCGCCGCCAGACCGAGATGGCTCTGAGCTGGCGGGAGGAGGCCGAGAGCCTGGTCGCCTCCTCGGATCGCGCCCGGCGCATGATCTTCGACGGCGTCTATGATGCGGTGATCATTCATAATGCCGCCGGCACCATCATCGACATCAATCAAAGCACCCTCGACCTCTTTCAGGCCGACAGCCAGCACATGATCGGGGGGTGGGTTCAGGATTTCTTCGTCCCTATTGCCGAGACCACGGAGCCTCTGACCGAAATCTGGGACAAGGTGCTGCGCGGTGAAGAGCAGCTCTTCCACTACCAGGCGAGGCGCCCCTCGGACAGCTCCGTTTTTGATGTCGAGGTCTTTCTCCGCCGCATCCAGCTCGGCGAAAAGGATCTGCTGCTCGCCAACATCCGCGATCTCACCGAGCTGAAACGCATGGAGGAATTCGCCCATCTGCAGGAGCAGAAGCTCATCCAGGCGGACAAGATGGCTTCGCTCGGCGTGCTGGTCTCGGGCATGGCCCACGAGATCAACAATCCCAACAACTACGTCCTCCTCAACGCCCGCGTCCTCAGCAAGGCCTGGAATGACATCCAGCCGATCGTGGAGGAGTATTACGAGGCCAACGGCGACTTTGCCATCGCCGGCATGCCCTACTCCTCCGCCCGCGACCGCCTCGGCAATCTCTACAAGGGGATCACCGAAGGAGCCATCCGCATCGAACGCATCGTCCAGCATCTCAAGGATTTTGCCCGCCAGACCAGCGATCATGTCTTCGGTGAGGTGGATGTCAACCTGGCTGTGGAGACCTCGGTGGAGATCCTGCGCGGACTCATCCAGCGCAGCACCGAGCGCTTCGAGCTCGACTGCGCCGCGGATCTGCCCAAACTTCACGGCAATGCCGTCCATCTCGAACAGGTCCTCGTCAACCTGATCACCAACGCCTGCCAGGCCCTGCGCAGCAATCAGGAGGGGATCCGGGTCGTTACCCGCTGGGAGAGCCGCAGCGAGAGCATTATTCTCTCGGTCACCGACGAGGGCGAGGGCATCACCGGGGACAACCTCCAGCATATCATGGATCCCTTTTACACGACCAAGCGCGAACACGGCGGCACCGGACTGGGGCTCTCCATCTCCTACAACCTGATCAAGAATTTCGGCGGCGAACTCAAGATATCATCCACTCCCGGCTGCGGCACCAGTGTCGAGGTCCGCCTGCCTGTCACCACCCGGCCCGCAGAAGGAGTAAAAGAGAGTGCATAGGGGTCGGGATCAAATCTACCAGAGAGGTTGAGATGTTTTCAACATGGCGCAACTCCATCCGCACAGAGATCCTCTTCTATCTGATTCCGGGACTGCTCTTCATCCTGATGTTCTTCGCCCTGACGATCATCAACATGAGCACCACCCAGCAGAATGAAGCGATCATCAGGCAAACCCAGGAGACCACACGCCACTACGCCTCCGAGGTGCAGGTGCAGATGCGCACCGGCCTCGAATATGTCGAAACCGTGGCGACGGTGATGGAAAACTATCGTTCCCGGGACCGGGCGGAGGTGAACGCCATGCTGCGCCAGTTCATCATCCGTCATGAGAACTTTGTCGGCCTGAGCCTGGGCTTCGAACCCAACGCCTTCGACGGCCGCGACAGTCAGTACCGCGGCACCCCGGGCAGCGATGCCGACGGCCGCTTCCTCCCCTACTGGAACCGCATCACCGGCAAGATCGCCGTCGAACCCCTCGTCAACTATCAGACTGATGACTGGTACCAGATTCCCAAGGCCACCGGCACCTCCCTGCTTACCGAACCCTATCTCTACCGCGGCGTGCTCATGGCCACCTTCTCCGCCCCCATCCTCCGCGAGGGCAAATTCACCGGCGTCGCCACCGGCGACGTCTCGCTCGAATACCTTTCGGACATGATCACCAGGATCAAGCTCTTCGAGAGCGGCTTCGCCTTCATGGTCAGCAACAAGGGCACCTTCATCGCCCACAAGGACCGCAGTCTGGTCGGTCACAAGAGCCTCAGTGAATACGGGCGCGAGGCCGGCGGCGAGGGGTTCATCAAGCTGGCGGAGCAGATCCAGCGCGGGGAGGACGGCTTCATCGAAACCGAAGATCCGGAAACCCACCACCCCATCCTGATCTTCTTTTCACCGATGAAGACCGGCAACTGGAGCTTCATCGCTGTCGTGCCGCGCCAGGAGGCCTTGGCGGGGGTCCGTTCGCTCACCCGGGCGATGCTCCTGATCGGGCTGGCCGCCCTGCTGCTCATGACCGGCCTGGTCTTTCTGGTCGCCACCAAGATCACCACCCCGATCAAGGAGGTAGCCGAACGCATGAAGAACGCCCACATCAACACCCTTTTCAATTCCACCCGGCCGGATGAGATCGGGGAGCTGACGCGCGCTTTTGACCGTTTCGTCACCTCGGTCAAGAGCACCATTCTTTACATCGCCCAGTCGCCGGGAGGACAGTCCAGTGCACCCTCGCTTATGGGCAGCAAACAGAAGAAAAACGGCCCAAATGCAAAACCGAGCGAGGAGAGATGAAAAAAATCACCTATCCCGCCCTGCCGGTCCTGGTTGTGGATGACGAAGAACAGTTCAGGCTCAGCCTGATGATGACCCTCAGCTCCAACGGCATCAACAACGTCATCGAATGCGGCGACAGCCGCGCCGTGCTCGGAATGCTCCAGGAGACCCCCTGCGAGATGGCCCTCCTCGACCTGGCGATGCCCGGGCTCTCCGGCTCCAAGCTCCTCCCCGAGATCGTCAAGGAGTACCCCCATCTGCCGGTGATTATCCTCACCGCCATCAATGAGGTCAACTCCGCCGTCGAATGCATGAAATGCGGGGCTTTTGACTACCTCGTCAAGCCCGTCGACGAGAGCCGGCTGGTGACGACCGTCCGGCGCGCCGCCGAACTGCGCCAGATGCAGGATGAAAACTCACGCCTCAAGGAGTATCTCCTCTCCAACACCCTCAAGAATGCGGAGGCCTTCGCCTCCACCGTCACCCAGAACGCCTCCATGCGCTCCATATTCCAGTACGCCGAGGCGGTCGCCACCACCCCCCTGCCGGTGCTCATCACCGGCGAGACCGGGGTCGGCAAGGAACTCATCGCCCAGTCGGTCCACAAGGCGAGCGGACGCAGCGGCCAGTTCATCGCTGTCAATGTCGCCGGCATCGATGACACCCTCTTCTCTGACACCCTCTTCGGTCACAAGCGGGGCAGCTTCACCAGCGCGGAGAGCGACCGCAAGGGTCTCATCGAACAGGCCGGCGACGGCACCCTCTTTCTCGACGAAATCGGAGAACTGAGCCAGGAATCCCAGGTCAAACTGCTGCGCATCCTCCAGGAAGGCCGCTATTACCCGATCGGCTCGGATATCCCCCGCCTCTCCAATGCCCGCTTCATTGTCGCCACCAACCGCGACATCGAAGAGATGGTGCAGAGCGGAGCTTTCCGCCGCGATCTCTTTTATCGCCTGCAAACCCATCGCATCCATATTCCTCCCCTGCGCGAGCGCCGCGACGATATCCACCTGCTCACCGACCATTTTATCCGCAAGGCCTGCGCCACCCTGCAGAAAAAGGTGCCGGCTGTGCCGCCCGAACTCTTCATCCTGCTCAGTAACTACCTCTTCCCCGGCAACATCCGCGAACTGGAAGGGATGATCCTTGATACCATCAGCCGCCATCAAAAGGGGATCCTCTCCCTTGAGGCCATCCGCGAGAAGGTGGGCAACAATGGCCCGCCTAAAAACGGTGAGACGGATCCCGCGGCCGCCATCGCCACCGCCAAACGGATGGCCTTCGGCGACTCGCTCCCGACCATGAAAGAAGCCGGGGATCTGCTCATCCAGGAGGCCCTCGCCCGCAGCCGGGGCAACCAGAAAATCGCCGCCATGATGCTTGGCATCACTCGCCGCGCCCTCAACAACCGCCTGCACCGGAAACCGGATAGCCTCGAGAAATAGGTGCCACATTTTTTCCACCCCAGGCAATGCACCTCATCCAATCGACTGTATTTATTAGCCTTGCCCGGCATATACCTCGGCAAGGCATTTTTGTGGCACCCCTTTTCCCGCCTTCCGCCTGTCATTGATTGCGCTATCTGACTGTTTTTATTATCCAAAACGATGTCCGCGCCGCTTTGGCCTGCTTATTGCAAGTAGAGTGCGCAAACAAGGGCCCGCTATGGATAATTCTCCGCACATACTCATCGTAGATGACGATGAATACACGCGAGACAGCATCGATTTTATCCTGCAAAGCGCGCGTTTTCGGGTCAGCTCGGCCCGGAATCTCGGTGAGGCCCTGAAGAAGATCCAGCTCGCGGAGAGCCAGGGCTGTCCCGTCCAGCTTGTCATCATCGACCTGCAGATGCCGGTTTCCAGTGGGCTGGCCCTGCTCGAGGAGCTGCAGCACTTTAGATCCTACTATGCGTTGATCGCCATCTCGGCTTATGGCGATACCGAGCTGCGCACAGGACTGCGCGAACGCGGCTGTGCGGGGTATCTCGACAAACCCTTCGACGACCAGCAGCTCATTCAGGCGGTGACCCGCGGCCTGAAAAAGAAGAACCATTCCAGTCATGTGCACCTGGTCTAAATCCAATCCAGGAGGTAACACCTTGAAAAAAATATTGCCTCCCTTTTGTCTGCTACTGCTGATCATCGCCGGCTGCCACTCCTTTGTAAAACCCCTGCAGGTGGACGATCCCTCTTTCAGCAGGCGTGACCTTCATGGCAAAAACATCCTTCTGCTTCCCCTGACCCTTATCGATATTGAAAGCTCCTCCTCCGTCATCTCCCTCTTCGACAAATCCGATGATCTCGACCAGGTCCGCGCTCTCATCCAGCAGGATCTCTATCAGGCCTTTACAGCCGGCCCCTGGAAGACCATCTATTGGGCGGAGGCCGCAGCGGCGGATGCGGCGCCGGTGCTCTCCGTGGTGCAGGAAAAGGATTACTGGCGCGCGGCCGCCCTCGATCCCGCCAGACTGACCTCGGCGCCCCAGGGGTTCGATTTCATTGTGGCCCCTGCGGCCCTGACCATCACCCAGGAGGCCAGCGACGATGTGTCGATGCGGAGCAGCGATGCCCCTGTGCGCGGCATGGCGGCGAAGCTCGATTATGCCATCTTTGACCGCAGCGGGGCCGTCACGCTGGCCCACGGCCGTTTCGAGGGCATCGTCGCCCGCAGCGGGGCCTTTGACGAGGCCGTCGGGCGGGATCCGGTCAAACTCGCCGCGCGCGAAGCGATCCGATTGTTCATTGAGAATCTCAGGAAAGAGTAGCCTTGGAGAGAGGCAGCGAACAGGGCTTCATCGAAGAGATCGTCGCTCAGACCGTGGACGAGATCTCCGTCGCCAACCATTTCACCTTCCGCGTGCCGCCGTTGGCCCTGGTTGGTGACGGGGTCGCAGCCAGGACCGGCGCGGAGATGAAACGGATCGGGGCCAGCCGGGTGCTGATCGTCACCGATCAGACCATCCTTCAGCTCGGCCTCCTCGATGTCGTTCTGCGTTCCCTGCAGCGCAAGGGGCTGAGTGCGGAGATTTTCGCCCAGATTTCGGGTGAACCGACCTGGGCGATGGTGAACGCGGGCACGGCGATGGTCAAGAGCGCCGGATGCGATGCGGTTCTGGCGGTTGGCGGCGGCTCTCCTATCGATGCCGCCAAGATGATCGCCCTGCTCGCCCGCAACCCCCTTCCCTTCGCCGAAATCGATCCCGACAGCGAGCTGGCGCAAAAGCCTCTTCCTCTGGCCGCCATGCCGACCACAGCGGGCACCGCTTCAGAGGTCACCGACCTCGCCGTCATCGGCGATCCCGCCTCCGGCCGCAAGGTCGTCTTTGAACATCCAGCCCTGATCCCCGCTGTGGCGATCATCGACCCCCTGCTGACCATCGGCCTGCCGCCGGCGGTGACTGCCGCCACCGGCCTCGACGTGCTGACCCACGCCATCGAAGCCTATGTCGCCCAGAGTTCCTGCACCCTGGCGCGCGCGCTCTCCTTCCGCGCCATCCGCCTGGTTGCGACCTATCTGCCCATCGCCGTCGGCTACGGCACCAACACCCTGGCGCGCCACAAGATGGCCGTCGCCTGCTACATGGCCGGCATGGCCTTTTCCAACGCCGGCCTGGGCCTCTGCCACGCCATGTCTCATCAGGCGGGCGGCCGCTTCAAGATCCCGCACGGCACGGCCAACGCCCTGATCCTGCCGCATGTGATGCGCTTCAACCTGCTGGTGCGGGCCGAAGAGTTCGGCGATATCGCCACCGCCCTCGGAGAAAGGGTCGAAAACCTGAACCGGCGGGAGGCCGCCGAGCGCGCCGTAACCGCCGTCATCCACCTCATCGAGGATCTCGGCATGCCCTCGGGCCTGGCCGGATTCGGGGTCACGGACAAAGATCTGCCCCAGCTCGCCGACCAGGCGCTGCAGGACAGCTGCCTGCGCACCAACCCGCGCACGGCGCAGAAGGAGGATATCATCAGGATTTACCAACAGGCACTCTGACAGCAGAGAACAGCTAAACCCGGAAGGAAGCAGAAAAGATGGCACTGGTCAATCAAATCATCATCGACATCATGATGGCATTCATGGTGCTGGGCGCCCTGGATCGCATCCTGATGCAGTTCGGGGGATCGGAGAGCGTTTTCAAAAGGGTGCGCCTCGGCCGGCTGGGCCGCGCCTTTGACGGCGCAGGGGCCCAGTTCGAGGAGGGCTTTAACGCCATGGGGCCCCTTGCCCTGGCCATGGTGGGGGTGATCAGCCTGGCCCCGGTGCTGGCCCGCCTGCTCGGCCCGGTCATCATCCCTCTCTACCAGTTCCTCGGCGCCAGCCCCGCCATGTTCGCTACCACCCTGCTGGCCAATGACATGGGCGGCTTTTTCCTCGCCAAGGAACTGGCTACCACAGCGGGCCAGATCGACTATCCCGCCTGGATGTACGCCGGCCTCATCCTGGGCGCCATGATGGGCCCGACCATCGTTTTTTCGATACCCGTCGGCATCGGCATCATCGACAAGGCCGATCGCAAACACCTCGCCCTCGGCGTCCTCGCCGGCATCGTCACCATCCCCCTCGGCTGTATCGCCGGCGGTCTGGTGGCCATGATCTCCAACATCCAGGCGGCGGACGGCACCGCGGTGATTTTCACCCTGGGGCTGATCTTCAAGAACCTCATCCCGGTGGTCATCGTCTCCCTGCTCATCGCCCTCGGACTCTGGCGCCGACCCAATGCCATGATCAAGGGCTTCCTGGTCTTCGCCAAGCTGCTGGTGGCCCTGATCACCCTCGGCCTCGCCTCGATCGTCCTCGAGACCCTCACCGGCCTCAAGATCATCCCCGGCATGGATCCGATCTTCCCGGTCAGCGGTGATCAGCCCGGCATCGACCTGCGCGCCATCGAGGTCATCGGCCGTATCGCCATCGTCCTCCTCGGCGCTTATCCCATGGTCTATCTCCTCACCCGCTGGTTCGAAAAACCCCTGCTCAGCGTCGGCCGCCTGCTCAAGATGAACAGCACCGCCGCCGCCGGCATGATCGCCACCCTGGCCAACAACATCCCGATGTTCAAGCTGATGAGCGGCATGGATGACCGCGGCAAGGTCCTCAATGTCGCCTTCGCCGTCAGCGCCGCCTTCACCTTCGGCGACCATCTTGGCTTCACCGCAGCAAACAAGCCGGACATGATCTTTGCAGTAATTGTCGGCAAACTCATCGGAGGCATCACCGCAGTGCTCTTCGCCATGCTCCTTGCCCCCAAGGGCAGCCAGGCGGCCCTGGAAGCCGCCCCACCCAAGGGAGAATGAGCAAACGAAAGATCGCGGCCGGTGGCTCCACGGCTTGATCAATCCACCCAAACCCCAATCTAAGGAGGAGTTGTATGTACAAAAAACTCACCGTTACCATCCTGTTGACGCTGGTAGTTCTGATCTTCGCCTCGAGCGTGGCCCAGGCTGAAAAGCTCAACGACAAACTCACCTTCCAGACCGTTCTGCGCTACCGCTACATGGTCGAGGAACCCTACACCAAAGCAACCTCCAACTACTTCTACTTCGATCGCGGCTATGTCACGATGAGGTACAAATACTCGGACAACATCGCGATGCGCTACACCCTGGATTTCAACCACCGCAACTACACCGACCCCCAGAACGGCAAACTGCTGAATCAGGGCACCAACGCTCGCATCAAGTACGCCTACATTCAGTTCAAGAATTTCCTGGGTTTGCCGGGCCTCGAGATGCTCTTCGGCAACTATGAGCAGCCGGGAGCTCAGAGCTACCACAACACCATTGAAAATTCGTGGATTGACCGCTTCGCTTATGTCAGCGGCACCGCTTTTGACAATGGCTACAGCTCTGCCGTCACCGGCGCCATGGCGACCTACAACCTCCCGGCCAGCCTGGGCGTCAAGGGCTATGCCCGCCTCGCCGTGGCCAACAAGAACACCTACAGCTATGCCAAAGAAGACAACAAGGCTAAAAACGTCATCGCTGACATCTGGTTGAAACCGGTGGCCGGCCTCTCCGTTTTCGGCTGGACCATGACCGATTACTACAACAAGGCCAGCAACAAGGACAACAACTTCTGGATCGGCGGCGGCGCTGAGTATGCCATCGACAAGAAGCTCGATGTCGGTGTTGAAGTCACTACCGGCAAGAAGAACGTCGAGGCCGTCCCCGAACTCGATGGCGTCAGCGGCCTGACCTACATGGGCTATGTCAACTATAACATCCTCCCGAACCTGATGTTCGTCGGCGAGTATGGCCAGCTCGATCCCAATGGCGATGTGGACAATGATGAATGGAACATGATCCTCGCCGGTCTCAACTACAAGATCATCGGCGAGAACTATCTGATGTTCAACGTCGTCCGCGACGGTTTCAAGGTTGGCGATGAATCCAAAGGCAACCTGCGCTTTGTCACCCAGTTCTGGGTGGAGTTCTAGGCAACCCAAATCCCTAATCAACCGGAGGTCACAATCATGAAGAGATTTTTTCTCCCGATAGCCCTGCTTCTCATCGCTGTTCTTTTCCTGGGCACCAGCTCCGTTTATGCCCTCAACAAAATGAACTGGTCCCCGCGCAACTATGAAGTCCTTTCCAAGTTCATCAAGGACTATGGTGTGGGCGGCAAGTACTACGACAAGAAGAATCCCCCCTACGTCGCTCTCGACTGGGACCAGACCATGGCCCATCTTGACTGCGAAGAGGCGACCTTCCGTCATCAGCTCTGGAATCTCAAGTTCAAGCTGAGCAAGGAAGAGTTCAAGGCCCTCTTCAAGGACGAGGTCAATGGTGTCAAGCAGCTCAATGCCGATTACAAAAACATCAAGCTGGCCGACATCAACGCCGACATCATCTCCGCCTATGAATTCCTGCATGACAACTATGCGGGCTTCGGCGTCGGCAAGATGACCATTGAAGAGATCCGCGAGACCCCGCAGTTCAAGGATTTCATCACCAAGATGCCCTTCCTCTATGACGGCTATTGCGAGACCGCCGGCATCGAGGCTGTCTACGGCTATCCCTGGGTGCTCTTCTTCCTGGCCAATCACTCCGTCGAAGAGGTTCAGGCCCTGGCCAAAGATGCGATCACCTTCGCTCTTAACGACAAACTGACCAAGGTGACCTGGAAAGCCCCCTGCAACTTCGCCTGCAAGGCCGGTCCGATCGACTATACCTACAAGAGCGGCCTGCGCGTTCATCCCGAGATGCAGGATCTGACCGAATCGATGATGAAAGCCGGCATCGATGTCTACATCTGCTCCGCCAGCCTCAAGCAGGTGGTCCAGACCTTCGGCGCCCCTGGCAATTTCGGCTACAACATCGACCCCAACAAGGTCATTGCCATGGAACTGGAAGTGAAAAACAATATTCTGCTGCCGCAGTACAAGACCGGCTGGGTGCAGACCCAGCGCATGGGCAAAGTGGAAGCCATCAAAAAGGTGCTCGGCCATCGCGGCGATCCGATCTTCTCCGCCTCCGACAGCGACGGCGACTATGAGATGATCACCGAGTTCAAGGGCATGAAACTGGCCCTGATCTTCAACCGCCTCAAGGGCGGTCCGATCGGCAAGGCTTGCAAGCTCGCCGTGGAACAGATGACGGAGAAGACTCCGCGCTTCATCCTCCAGGGCCGCAACGAGAACACCGGTCTGCTTCTGCCCCAGTCCGAGACCATTTCAGTCGGCAAATCGGAAGCGAAACTCCTGAAGTAATTCTTTCAACAGCCGGAGGGGCTTGTCCCCTCCGGCCCTCTTTACGAGCGCGACGATTTGAGTGAGACCAAGAAAATAGACAGTGTCGGCATCGATATCGGCACCACCACTCTGCAGCTGATCTTTTCCGCGCTCGAACTGATCAACCGCGCACCCGCCACCCAGGTGCCGCGTTACGAATTCAGCGAGCGCCGCATCCTCTACGAAAGCGCCATTCACATGACCCCCGTGCACGAGGATGGTTCCATCGATGAAGAGCAGCTCTTCGCCCTGCTCCAGAGTGAATATGCCCGTGCCGGTAGAACCCTCAACGAAATCGAGACCGGCGCGATCATCATCACCGGCGAGAGTTCCAAGGCGAGCAACGCCCGCCGTTCCATCATGACCCTCGCCGACCGCCTCGGCGATTTCGTTGTCGCTACAGCGGGCCCCCACCTGGAGTCGGTCATCGCCGGCCGGGGATCGGGAGCCGCCGATTTTTCCGACAGCCGTTCCGCCCGCGTCCTCAACATCGACATCGGCGGCGGAACCTCCAACTATGTGCTCTTTGATAACGGCCGCGTCATCGATACCGCCTGTCTCAACGTCGGCGGCCATCTCATCGAGACCGATCCGGCCGGCCGGGTCACCCGGGTACGGGAACCGGCCTCCAGGGTGCTGCGCAGCCTCTTCCCGGGCTCCATCCCCCAGAACAACGCCCTGACCCGCGCTGATCTCGAGCGCACGGCCCAGCGCATGGCCGACCTCGTCGTCGACCTTATCGAAGGCCTCTCCTCGCCCCTGCTCGAGGAACTGCTCATGACCCCGCCTCTTAAGGAGCCCGGCAAACTGGACGCCCTCTTCATCTCCGGCGGTGTGGGTGAATGCTTTTATCATCCGCAATTGACCCAAGGTGATCCCTTTTACTTCAGGGATCTTGGGCCCATTCTGGCTGATGCATTGCGCACCCACCCCCGCCTGCAGGCCTATCCGGTCCGGCTTCCCAGGCAGACGATCCGCGCCACCGTCATCGGCGCCGGCGCCTATTCGCTCTCGCTGAGCGGCAGCACCATCTGGGTCGCCTATGAGAAACTGCCCTTGCGCAACATCCCGGTGCTGCATCCGGCGATCGACTGGCAGCAGCCCGAGCCGGAGATATATGGCGAGATACTGCAGGCCGCCCGGCGTCACGACCTCGATCCCGGCGCCGACCTCTTCGCCATCGCCCTCTCGGCCGCCATGCCGGTGACCTATCGCGCGGTGGTCCAGTGCGCCTCCGCCCTGGCCCGGCTCTATCGGGAATACCCCGATCCGGCCCATCCGGCAATCATAATCTCAGCCAATGATGTCGGCAAGGTGCTCGGCATGGAACTCGAGCCCCTGATCAAACCCAAAGCCCTCGCGGTCATCGATGAGGTGAACACCCGCGAGGGGGATTACATAGATATCGGCAAAAGCTATTTCGGCGGTGATATTGTGCCCCTGACCGTCAAATCTTTGGCCTTTCCATCCTAATTGAGGAGAAGCAGATGAAGCTCAGCGCCCTGCTGTTCGGGAAAACCTATCAATTCAAGGATATCAAGGATGTCCTAGCCAAGGCGAACGAGCTGCGCTCGGGCGACGTCCTCGCCGGCATCGCCGCCGAGACCTCGCAGGAGCGTGTCGCCGCCAAATATGTGCTCGCCAACCTCAGCCTGGCCGATCT
>Ga0302250_1000398_pt1 | contig 43704 bp, 37 predicted proteins | sample AAG_RA_Asp_MG_FD_193536 | JGI IMG/M metagenome (GOLD analysis project Ga0302250, IMG submission 193536) | Enriched activated sludge microbial communities from anaerobic digester in WTTP, New Holstein, Wisconsin, United States - AAG_RA_Asp | ecosystem: Engineered > Bioreactor > Anaerobic >...
CCGCGATGTTATCGAAAATGCCCAGAAGGGTGACAAACGCTGCCAGATTGCCATTGACATCGAGGCATATCGCATCAAGAAATACATCGGCGCCTACATGGCTGCTATCGGCAAAGTGGATGCTGTCGTCTTTACCGCAGGCGTGGGTGAGATGAGCGTCGAAATCCGCGAAAAAGTACTGGAAGGGATGGAACACATGGGCATCATCCTCGACAAGGAACGCAACAATGTCAGGACGCGCAAAAAGGAAACACTGATCACCACTGACGATTCACCGGTCAAGGCCTTCGTGATCCCCACCGATGAGGAACTTGCCATCACAGAGGCATGCGCCGCCATCCTCAATGGCACCTACTCCGACCACATGCACTTTGAATACACCTTTTCCAGACCTGACTTTGAGAGAAAATAGAAAACTGAAATGGGTGGTAACCAACCGGTTGCCACCCCTCACTCAATCGCAATGTTATTGACGCTGACCAGACTACTCCGCTTATCCTTTCAACTCCTCCCGCAGACCTTCAAGCACAGCCTTTACCTCCGCTTTCATCTCAGCCGCCTTGGGAGACTGCTCATACTTGAGATACAGCTCAAAGTATTTAACCGCCTCCGGCAAACGCTCCTGATCCATGCAGATGTAACCGAGGGTCAGATAGGTCATGCTGTAGGCCGGATCCAGACGGACTGCCTGCAGGCACTCGGCTTCCGCTTCTTCCAGCTCATCAATATCATAATAAAGTTCGCCCAGGTTATTGTGGGCAGCCGGGTCGTCCGGATCTAGTTCCACACCTTTGCGATAGGCTTCAACGGCGCCTTCAATGTCCTCCTTGCCGTAAAGGGCATCGCCCAGGGCATTCCAGGCAAACACGTTTTCCGGTTCGGCCTCCAGGGTCTTTCTGAAGTATGTGATCGCCTCATCAACGTTTTCCATCGAGTTGTATACCAATCCGATGCTGACCAGGGCATCCGCATCTGATGCGTCAATCTTCCTGACCTGTTGATAACATTCAATGGCCTCCTGGTTTTTACCGTTCTCAAACAGCAGGTCGCCAAGGGTGGTCAATGCATCCACATCTTCCGGAGACAATTTGAGCCCCTGCCGGTAATATTGAACCGCCTGCTCAATGTCACCGGCTTCAGCCATGGCATCCCCCAGATAGAAAAAGCCGTCGGCATCTTTTGGATTCTGCACACAATACTCCTTTAACACTGTAACAGCTTTAGCGGCTTCTCCCGCATCCAGCAGATCAATACCCTTTACCAGCTGTTCGCTCAGCACCTTGTCGCTCAAAATAGCCTCCTTTGATTCAATTGCTTGTGAAAAATTTTCCAAAAGGATACCAGACTGAGTCCTATTATGCCAGTTTCAATGCACGTTGCCGCCCCCCCCCCAAATGCCCGCACACAGACCGGACAAACTGCCTCCCCAAGAAAAACAGGTTAAAAACTTTTACATCAAAACAAATACATACTATCATGCACCTTATTTATTATTCACGGGATGGAACGCATGAAAGAAAAACACCAGGCTATCGGACTGCGCACCCTGGAGGACATCAGTTTTATCATCCTCCACTCCCACAATCTGCAAGAGACGCTGCGCAACATCGTCACCATCGTAGCAAAACGACTGCATACGGATGTTTGTTCCATTTATCTGCTGGAAAACGATGGTGAAACCCTGATGTTGAAAGCGACCAAAGGTCTTTCACGCAACTCGGTGAACCGGGTATCCATGAAAATCAGTGAAGGTCTGGCTGGCCTGGCTATTGAGAGCCGGGCAATGGTTATGACCGAAAACGCCCCTGCCCACCCCCGCTTCAAATATTTCAAGGAAGCCCGGGAGGAAAAATTCCTCTCCTTTCTCGGCCTGCCGTTATTCGAACGACAAACTCCCATTGGCGTCATCATTGTGCAAACCCGCCAGGCACGCAGCTTTAGTGAAGATGAAATCAGCGCCTTGCGAACCATCAGCATCCAGATCAGCGGTATCATCCTCAATGCCAAACTGCTGGACTCCATTCAGAACAAGGAGCAGGAAAGGGCCTGGTTTGAACAGGAGCTCAGCAAGATCCGCAACGGCCTGACAACTGCCGGGTCATCTTTCACGGAACAGGGGACCACCGGCGCAATGCGCACACTGTCTGGCATAGCGGTTTCCGGAGGCTTTGTGCATGGCAAAGCCTTCATACTGGACAGGTTCAGCGACAAGGTGGTCAAGGCGGCCAGGGCCGGAAGCCAGGAAGAAGAACTGGGCAAGTTCATGACGGCGCTGGAAAAAGTCAAGATACACACGGTCTACATGGAAAAACGGGTCAGTGAAACCCTGGGAACGGAAGATTCCGCCATCTTCCATACCCATCTGATGATCCTGGAAGACCGCAGCTTCTGCGGCAAGATCACCGAACTGATCAGCCAGGGGATGAGCGCAGTCCGCGCGGCACACGACGTGGTCAGCCACTATATTACTGCCTTTTCAGCCATGGAAGACCCCTATCTGCGTGAAAGATCCGCCGACATGGAGGATATCGGCCGCCGTATCATCGATGCCATCGAAGGCAACGGCAACGCCGTACCCGAGCTGGAGGAAAAACGCATCCTCGTCGCGGAGGACATCTTCCCATCCACCCTTGCCATGCTTGATCATGACAAGATACTCGGCATCATTACCGAAAAAGGTAACGTGTATTCCCATGCCGCCATTATGGCCAGATCTCTGGGTATACCATCCGTACTGGGTATTAGCGGGCTGATGGACGCTGTTGATCTGAAGGATGACATCATCGTGGATGGCACATCCGGACAACTTTTCATCACCCCGACCGCCAGTGTTGTCAGTGAATATGAGCGTCTGGAAAAAGAATTCGCAGGTCGCCGAAAAGAGCTGGAGGGCTTGCACGGCCTGCCCGCGGTGACCACCGACGGCCACAAAATTGTCCTCAGCGCCAATATCGGACTACTCTCAGATATCAGAGTAGCTAAACTCAACGGAGCGGAAGGGGTTGGACTTTACCGCACCGAATTCCCCTACATGACCAGAAGTGCCTTCCCCACCAGGGAGGAACAGACCGATATCTACCGTAAAGTGCTGGAGGCCTTCCCTGAGCAGACCGTCAATATCCGCACGCTGGATATTGGCGGAGACAAAACCCTGCCATACTTCCAGTGCAGTCATGAGGAAAACCCCTTCATGGGACTGCGTTCCATACGTATTTCCCTCAACAGACAGGACATCTTCCGTGATCAGTTGGCCTCGATTATGCTGGCTGCCCCTGCCGGCAGGCCAACCATCATGTTCCCCCTGGTATCCTCCATCGAGGAACTTCAGAAAATCAGAGACATCATGTCAGATGTCGCGGCTGAGTTGCAGCAGACATCAGGCTGGACACCGATACATCTGCCCGTTGGGGCAATGATTGAAATACCGGCGGCCGTACAGATTATTGACGCCATTATCGACGAAGTGGATTATGTCAGCATCGGCACTAATGACCTGATTCAGTATACACTGGCCGCAGACCGTAACAACCCGCTGGTGAAACAGTATTACGATCCCCATCATCCGGCGGTGCTGCACTCAATAAAAAAAGTGGCGGACGCTGCCAACCGGGCTAAAAAGAAGATATCCGTCTGCGGTGAAATGGCCTCTTACCCCATCAACGCCCTGCTGCTGGCCGGCATGGGAGTCACAGAATTTTCTCTTTCCGCCCCCAGCATACCTGTTGTCAAACAGGCCCTCCGCAAGCACACCTATGAGGAATGTCGGCAGCTATCAGAAGAGATACTGGGCTGCCGCACCGGCTCGGAAGTCAGAAAAAAACTGGCCGAGTTCAAAAAACTGAAGGGGCTTGGCTAACCTATTTATTGTGACAAAAAAGTTGCTTTCTACCAAATGGTTTAGTATATCTTTCATTTACTTTTCTTCTCCGCATGATTTCAATTATAGTTTCACATATATATGCACAGAAAGGTCGTAGACAATGGGGATGGTGGACGAAATCAGGGTGTTTACCGGAAATTCCAATCCGGAACTGGCTCAGAACATTTGCAAATCTCTTGGTGTACCTCTGGGAGCAGCCAAGGTCCGTAATTTTTCAGACGGAGAGATATTGGTTGAAATCGGTGAAAACGTTCGCGGCAGGGATGTCTATGTAATTCAGTCAACCTGTGAACCGACCAACAATAACCTGATGGAACTGCTGATTATGATCGATGCATTAAAACGCGCATCAGCCGACACCATCACCGCGGTCATGCCCTATTACGGCTATGCACGCCAGGATCGCAAGGCTGCGCCCCGCACCCCCATTTCCGCAAAGCTGGTGGCAGACCTGATCACCACTGCCGGTGCAGACCGGGTTGTTACCATCGACCTCCATGCCGGACAAATCCAGGGCTTCTTCAACATTCCGGTGGACAACCTCTACGCAGCCCCAGTCATCCATAACTACCTTAAAAACAACTTTGAAGGACAACCGCTGGTCATGGTCAGCCCGGACGCCGGCGGTACCGAACGCGCCAGATCATTTGCCAAAAGGCTGGGCTGCACCCTCGCCGTTATCGATAAACGCCGCACCAATCCCAACGTAGCCGAGATCATGCACCTGATCGGCGATGTGCGCGACAAGGTTGCCGTACTGCTCGACGACATGGTGGACACGGCCGGCACACTCACCCAGGCTGCCAAGGCGCTGAAAGATAACGGCGCAAAGGCTGTTTTCGCATGCGCTACCCATGGCGTGCTCTCCGGCCCTGCCATTGAGCGCATCAACAACTCAGAAATCGAAGAGCTGGTGCTGACCGACACTGTCCCGCTGGGAGCAAAAAGTGAGCTTACATCCAAGATACGCACCCTTTCAGTGGCCGAACTGCTGGCAGAATCCATCAGACGCATCCATGAGGATGAGTCGGTCAGTTCGCTGTTTGTATAAATATTGAAAATCAAGCTTAAATATTAAATAGTTCAGGGTGGGTGCATTCCCACCACTAACAGTGGAGGAAGTCATGCAACAGAAACAGATGAATATTGAACTCAGATCAAAAACCGGAAAAGGCAGCAATCGCAAGCTCAGACTTGCAGAAATGGTCCCCGGCGTAGTATACGGCAAAGGCATCGATCCCATGCCGATCAGCATCAAATATCGTGACCTGCAGACAGCCGTTGCTGGCGAAGGCAACCAGAACAACCTGATCACCCTGATTGGTGGCGGCAGTCTTGACCAATCGTTGGTGATCGTCGCAGATATCCAGCGTGACGCTGTCAAAGGCACCTACAGGCACGTAGACCTGCACCGCGTCAACATGAACGAGAAAATTCGCCTGAACGTGCCAGTCATCCTGAAAGGCACCGCTATTGGCGTAAAAGAAGGCGGTCTGCTTGATTTCGCCCATCATGAACTGCATGTCGAGTGTCTGCCGGCAAACATCCCGGCTGGCATTGAAATCGACATCACCAGCCTCGCCATTGCCCACTCCATACATGTAAGCGACGTCAAGGCACCAGAAGGCGTTAAACTGCTGGACAACCCCAAAACCCCGGTAGTCGGCGTACTCGGCAGGGCCAAGGAAGAAGCTGCCACAACTGAAGCAGCCGCCTGATCCAGACTGCAACCGAATTAACATGAAAACTTTTATCATAGCGGGGCTGGGTAATCCCGGCCCCCAATATCAATGGACCCGCCATAACGCGGGTTTCCTTTTTTTGGACCGTCTGGCCAACCTGGAGAACATCTCCATTACGCGCAAATCCTTTTCCGGCCTGGCGGGCGAATGGAAATACCGCGACAACCGCTGCATTCTGCTAAAACCACAGACCTTCATGAACCTGTCCGGCAAAGCGGTCATGCAGGCACTCCAGTTTTACAAGCTGCCATTACCACAGCTGATCGTGGTACATGATGAACTGGACCTCCCATTCGGCACAGTCAGACTGAAGCAGGGGGGCGGCAACGGCGGACATAACGGCCTCAAATCCATCAGCGAGCAGCTTGGCAAGGATTACATCCGCTTGCGCATCGGCATCGGCAAGCCTGTCCACGGCGACACCGTCAACTACGTGCTGGGCAACATCCCCCCTGACCAGATGGAGGTCATGTCAAAGGTGCTGGACGGCGGACTGGACATGCTGGAGATGATGCTGGAAGAAGGGCTGCCCAAGGCCATGAGCCTGTTCAACAGCAGGAACTTTCTGGACTAGTATGATTGCCACAGAGGGCACAGAGATCACAGAGAAACAACTTTTTTTGAGGCTCTCTTGGTTTTAGGTTTTCATGTCCACTGTATCAATTCCAGTTTTTATATAAATCCGAACTAAAACATTTTGTTTATAGCATTTCATTTATAAAACCACTCTGTGTCCTCTGTGAACTCTGTGGCGAAAGGTAACAAGTTATGGGTTTCAACTGCGGCATCGTCGGACTCCCCAACGTAGGCAAGTCCACCATTTTCAACGCGCTCACCTCGGCTGGGGCCGAGTCGGCCAACTATCCCTTCTGTACCATCGATCCCAATGTGGGCATCGTCCAGGTCCCTGACCCGCGCATGGACCAGCTGGCAGCCATTGTCAACCCACAGAAGATGCAGAACACAACTATCGAGTTCGTCGACATCGCCGGTCTTGTCAAAGGCGCCAGTGCCGGCGAAGGCCTGGGCAACCAGTTCCTCGGCCACATCCGCAGCGTAGACGCCATTGTCCATGTGGTGCGCTGTTTCGATGACGAGAATGTGGTCCACGTGCATGGCCAGGTGTCACCGGCATCTGACATCGAGGTGATCTGTACCGAACTGGGCCTGTCCGACCTGGATACGGTGGAGAAGAAGTTCCAGCGTGCCGACAAGGCTTCCCGCGGCGGCGACAAGAAGCTAAAGGATGAAGCGGCGTTTTACCAGAGGGTCAAGGACCTGCTCAATACCGGCAAGAGCATCCGCGGCGTAGCTGAGAACGAGGACGAGCGGCTCTGGATGCGCGACCTGCATCTGCTGACCGACAAACCGGTGCTGTACGTCGCCAACGTCTCCGAAGACGATCTTACCGGTGCGCACCCCTTCGTGGCACAGGTCAAGGAAATCGCTGCCAGGGAAGGCGCCGGAGTAGTCACCATCTGCGGCAAACTGGAGGCAGAGATCGCCGAGTTGGATGGCGAAGAAAAACAGGCATTCTTGCAGGACATGGGACTGGAAGAACCGGGGTTGGACCGCCTGATCCGTAGCGGCTATGAACTGCTGGGGCTGATTACCTACTTCACCGCCGGGGTGAAAGAAGTACGCGCCTGGACCATCGTCAAAGGGACCAAAGCGCCCCAGGCTGCCGGGGTGATCCACACCGACTTTGAGAAAGGCTTCATCCGCGCCGAAGTCATCGCCTTTGACGATTTCATTGCCTGCAACGGCGAGGCCGGTGCCAAGGAAAAAGGTTTGATGCGGCTGGAAGGCAAGGAGTACGTCGTCAAGGATGGCGACGTCATGCATTTCCGCTTCAACGTCTGATTTCTGCTTTCCGAACTCCCGGCAAATTCCATTATTGCCACTTTACTGATGCAATTTCTGAAATTGTTGAGCCCGCTATCCAGACCAGGCATAGCGGGCTCAGCCGTTGCTTGCAACTCACTTACCTAAACTAAAATTTTTTCTGCTGAAGTTGGATCTGTCTCTGCATCTGAGGTAGCGTCCTCTGCTGTAGATGGGGAGCAACAGCAACTCCACTGGTCTGTCCACCACCCTGAATACTGGCCTGGCCACAGTACTGGTTTACATTCTGCCTAGCCTTGTTGACTTCATTGTTCAACCTGGCAAGCTCCGCCTCCAGCTGAGCCTTGCGCCCTTCGATGATTGACAGCGTCTGTTTTGCCGGTTGACAACCACCTTCACAGTGACCGATGGATTTAAGCACACCCAGCGGATTGGGACCGCCGCAGGTGCAGTTGCCGGTGGTGCAGCCGGGTACCTCAATGAATCCGGGGTTGCAGGAAGGTACACGCTCGCCCACACAGCAGGCACGCTGACCAGCGCCGCCGCAGGCGCTGATCGGTTGCGATGCCGGGGCAGTCACGGAAACGCAACGACCGATGGATTTAAGCACGCCCAAAGGATTGGGGCCGCCGCAGGTGCAGTTGCCGGTGGTGCAGCCGGGCACCTCAATAAATCCGGGGTTGCAGGAAGGCACACGCTCGCCCACGCAGCAGGCACGCTGACCAGAGCCGCCACAGGCCGTTACCGGTTGTGGGGCCGGGGCAGTCACGGAAACACAATGACCGATCGACTTGAGTGCATATCCTGGATTTGCGCCACCGCAAACGCAGTTACCGGTGGTACAGCCGGGTATTTCTATGGAACCCGAATTACAGGAGGGGACACGCTCGGTAACACAGCAGGCACGCTGGCCCGGACCGCCACAAGGACTGATGACCGGGTTAGGCACACAGCGACCTAAGGATTTAGCCAAACCAAATGGGTTGGCTCCGCCGCAGGTGCAGTTGCCAGAACAACCGAGCACTTCATGCATTCCGGAATTACAGGAAGGAATCCGCTCAGTCACACAGCAGGCGCGCTGATTTGCGCCACCACAGGCGGTTGCTCCATATGATTTAAACGGCAGAAATAAAAACAGGCTGAACAGGAGTGTTAAAACCATTTTGAAGTTTTTCATAGCATCTCCTTATAGATTCTTCAGTCAACGACAGAAAAAGTATCAACTATGTTTCAAGCGGATAAACATCTGACAACATCTGATTATAGTCTGTTTCGGTCCCTTATTATTTTGGTTCAGGGCTTGTAATCCCGTCCACCCACTTCATCCCTGTGCACTCATAGTTCTGACAATCAGCCTTGATTGGTGGCAACTGTTTTTGACATTAAAACCGCCGAACTTATGAAATTGCAATATCCGTTGCTGATTCAAGTAGTTGACATGCAAATCACGCCTGCAACTATGGCCGCATACATCCATACTATACCACGCATTCAAAAACAGCCTTAATAAAACAATTCATATTTTTTCCAGCAAAGATATTTTCAAGTGATAGACAAAGTTTGTTTAGCAGTCTCTGTGTGTGGTTCGAGTCCCAACGATGCAATATTTTGATAATCGCAGCAATTCCAGACCCCCTTCAACTGGAAACGCCTTGTAGAGGCGTTCGCGTGCAAGACCGCCATTTCTTCCGGAGCGCGGAGATGCTTGGCAACAAGCATAATGCATGGTAGCTAACCGAAACACAAAAACCCCGGCTGCAAATGCGGCCGGGGTTTTAACAACACTAACAGTCTGGTCGGGAAATGTAACTAAAGGCCAAGCTGCCTGTAGAAGTCATTACCTTTGTCATCCACCAGGATGAACGCCGGGAAGTTCTCCACCTCGATCTTCCAGACCGCCTCCATGCCCAGTTCCGGGAAGTCGATGCATTCAACGCTCTTGATGTTTTCTTCCGCCAGCACTGCGGCCGGGCCGCCGATGGAGCCCAGATAGAAACCACCATGTTTCTTGCAGGCATCGGTAACCGCCTGGCTGCGGTTGCCCTTGGCGATCATGATCATGGAACCGCCCTGGGACTGGAGCAGATCCACATAGGAGTCCATCCTGCCTGCAGTGGTCGGCCCGAAGGAACCGGAAGCCTTGCCTTTGGGGGTCTTGGCCGGGCCGGCATAATAGATGGGGTGATTCTTGAGGTATTCCGGCAACGGCTTGCCGCTGTCCAGGATCTCTTTGAATTTTGCGTGGGCGATGTCGCGACCGACCACGATGGTACCGTTCAGCAGTAGCGGAGTGGATACCGGGTGCTTGGACAGCTCGGCCAGGATATCCTTCATCGGCTGATTGAGGTTAATCGCTACGCCGTGGCCGTGCTTGCCGCTACGGTACTGTTCCGGGATCAGTCGGCCGGGGTTGCGGTCCAGCTCTTCCACAAAGAGGCCGTCACGGGTGATCTTGGCCTTGATGTTGCGGTCAGCCGAGCAGGATACGGCCATGGCCACCGGGCAGGAGGCGCCGTGGCGCGGCAGGCGGATCACACGGATATCATGGGCCAGATACTTGCCGCCGAACTGGGCGCCAATACCCAGCTTGTAAGCAGCCTGCAGCAGTTTTTCCTCCAGCTCTACGTCGCGGAAGGCCTGACCATGCTCATTGCCTTTGGTCGGCAGACCGTCCAGATATTTTGCGGTAGCCAGTTTGACGGTCTTAACGCAGGCATCGGCGCTGGTGCCGCCGATGACAAAGGCGACATGATATGGCGGGCAGGCAGCTGTGCCCAAAGACTTCATCTTGGCCACCAGGAAGTTGAAAAGGTTATCAGGGGTCAGCAGCGCCTTGGTCTCCTGATAGAGCATAGTCTTGTTGGCGGAACCGCCTCCCTTGGTGATGAACAGGAATTTGTAGGCGTCGCCGTCTGTAGCCATGATGTCAATCTGGGCCGGCAGGTTGGTGCCAGTGTTGATCTCCTTGTACATATCCAGGGCAACGGTCTGTGAATAGCGCAGGTTTTCTTCGGTATAGGTCTTGTAGACCCCTTTGGAGATATATTCCTCGTCATCCACCCCGGTCCAGATTTGCTGACCCTTCTTGGCAAAAACCGTGGCTGTGCCGGTATCCTGGCAGACAGGCAGTTCAAATTGCGCCGAAATTTCGGCGTTGCGCAGGAAGGCCATGGCAACCCCCTTGTCATTCTGTGAAGCCTCCGGGTCGCTGAGGATTTTGGCAACCTGCTGGTTATGTTCAGGCCTCAGCAGAAAGGAGACATCACGCATGGCCTCATTAGTCAGCAAGGTCAGCGCCTCCGGGCAGACTCGCACAACATCCTTGCCGGCAAACTGTTCAACAGTGACATATTTTTCCGAACCTTCTATCTTGCGATAAACAGTTTCATCCTTTGCAAGCGGAAACGGCGCCTGATACTTGAAATCGGGAGTTGCCATAGGGTAATGCTCCTTTCAGAATGGTGATCGACATATGCCGTGTAAGTTACTTAAGTTCACGACATCCTAGATAAAAACCGGTTTCTTGTCGAGTGCATTTTTCTTCGCCAACAACTCAGAGTCCGGCAAGTCACACTATGTGTAATTACAACAGACTACCCTTGTAATTTGACTCTTTTGCTCGGGTATGCTACCTATATGCAATAATCTACTGGAAAATGAAAACTGAATCTAGCCATGATAAAAAACCTGCGCGAAGACATAAACTCTGTATTCGAAAGAGATCCGGCGGCCAGAAATGCCTTCGAGATCATCTTCTGTTATCCCGGCCTGCACGCCATATGGTTCCACCGTCTGGCCCACTGGCTGTGGTGTCACCGGCTCTACTTCCTCGGCCGATTCGTATCCCAGTTCAGCCGTTTCATGACCGGCATTGAGATCCACCCCGGCGCCAAAATCGGCCGCAAGTTTTTCATCGATCACGGCATGGGAGTGGTGATCGGCGAAACCGCCGAAATCGGAGATAATGTGACCATCTACCATGGTGTAACGCTGGGCGGAGTAACCTGGAACAAGGTCAAGCGGCATCCGACCATCGGTGACAACGTGGTCATCGGTTCCGGCGCCAAGATTCTGGGGCCGTTTACCGTAGGCAAGGGTGCGCGCATCGGCTCCAACTCTGTGGTTGTCAAGGAGGTGCCGGAAAACGCCACTGTGGTCGGCATTCCGGGCAGAATGGTCATGAGCCAGGACAGCTCAACCAATGGACGTGCTTCGCTCGACCATAACAACATGCCGGACCCGGAAGCCAGGGCTATCGCCTGCCTGTTTGACCAGATCCGTAACCTGGAACAAAAATACGAACAGTTGGCGAGCCAGAATGATGAACTGAGCAAAAAACTGGAACAAAAGCCCAGCCTTGACGACCACGACTAAATCTGCCATATTCTGCCCATGATCAAGCGTCAGACAACCATCAACAGCATTTTCAACATCAAAGGCATCGGCCTGCACACCGGACGCGAAGTAAACCTTGAGTTCCTGCCCCGCCGTGAATTCGGCATCGCCTTTGTCATCAACGGCAACATTATCCCGGCCCGCTACGACATGGTGGCCGACACCCGACTCTCCACACAGATTGCCGGGGGCGGTTATTCAGTTGCCACCATTGAACACCTGATGGCAGCCTTCTATTTTTCCGGCATCACCAACTGCCTTGTCTACATCGATGGACCGGAAGTACCCATCCTAGACGGGTCAGCCTGGGAATTCTACCAGGGCATGTGGAAAGCCGGTGTGCATGAGTTCCCCGAAAGCGGCGTTTACCTGAAGGTGCAGCGGCCGGTGGAAGTCCAGCATAACGATGCCTGGGTACGCATCAAGCCGCTCAACAGCCTTGAAGTCACCATGTCCATTGAATTCCGTCCGCCGGTCGGCAAGCAGAAAAAGCATGTCACCGACGTTGAAAATGCCTTCTCCATCATCAACTCCCGCACCTTCACCCTGCTGGAAGAGATCGAGGCCATCAAGAAGGCCGGACTGGCCAAGGGTGGCTCACTGGACAACGCCGTCGTCATCGGCGAAGACGAAGTGGTCAATCCCCACGGACTGCGTTACAAGAAAGAACTGGTCAACCACAAAATTCTGGATCTGATCGGCGATCTTTACACCAGCGGCTACCGCCTGTTAGGCAAGGTCGAAGCCAACAAGACCGGTCATTATCTGAATAACCTGCTGCTCAGAGAACTGTTTTCAGATCCTGATAATTACACCATTTACTAACCTCTGTCCGCCAAGGCAATGCGTCACAGCATTGCCACATATCCATCAAATATGCCGTTGCCTCACTAACAAGGCTATTGACTTGTTTTATCCTGCCCCGCCACTCTTCAAACATTAAGACTCTTTACTTACACACAACATTGCTATAGGTTCTTGCACCTGCAGGGCTCAATGCCTTTATGCTGCTTCATGCCCTGCCAAAGAATTACACTTGTAAGCGCAACAAACTTGTATATGCATTTTATGTATATACAGTTTTCATTTTAAGATCATACTACTACAAAGAATACATTTTTACCAAGGACATCCCAAGGCATTATCCAATAAAATCAAACAACTTAGTCACAACAACAGAATTGGCACACTCTCTGAAATGCATTGATTACATCAACACTTAATGCACAAGGAGAACACCATGAAAGCCTTTATCATCAAACTTGCCATTTCAGTCATCCCCATGTTCACCCTGATTATTACGGCAATGCTTTGGGATATCCATTGCCGCAAGCAAAAGATTTCAGCACACGGGAAACTGGGCCTGCTCAAGAGCCTGCACCACAACTTCACCGCATGCGCGTGATGCAGTGGCACAAGTACAGAGATTCGAAAGGATATAAAATGCGATTAGATGAACTGATAAAAAAAATGATTTGCCTTAGTTGCATCATGATGCTTGGCGGCTGTGCCATCATGAAAAAAGACAACCGGATCATGTTGAACGCACTGGACAGCACTGTAAAAGACAGTTTTGTCACCTCTAGTACCACGACCAAAATCGTCTCGGTGCCCTTAATTGCGCCGGCCGCAATCGGCGCCGGGGTGCTGGACATGGTTTTAATCACGCCATCACGTGCCATCGCACCGGCTGTTGATGATACGCATGACATACTCTGGGAAAACCCGCAGGGGTCGGATGTCCGTCAGGCAATGCTGTTTATGCCTAAAGCTGTTGCCACCCCGATTGTATTTCTAGGGAGCTGGACTGCAAGGTCACTCTTCACTTCAGACATGTAAGCTTGTGCTTCAGATAAGCCGAAGTAAAAGAAAGGAACTATTTCAATGAAAAGCCTTACATGCATTGCCGTTCTGGCCGGATTACTCATATCGCTGAACGGCTGTGCCGTTTTCAACCGCCAGAACACGCCGGCCCTCAACATGGTTGAAAAGCATCTCGTGCCAAAGGAGCAGCCGGGCAGAGCCCTCTCCTACCCTCTGATCATACCGGTCGGCGCTGTTGCCGCGACCATGGACATGTTCATATTTCATCCTGTCAGTGTAATTTCCGATGCCTGGGATGACACAGAAGACATGCTCTGGAAAAAGCTGGACTGGGACAAACAATATGCCACCACAACAGCCTCAATCATCCCCAGAACAACGCTGACGCCGGTAGTTCTGACAACAGACTTTCTGGTACGCAGCTGCTTTGATATCGGCAGACGCAGCAACACGTCGGGTACCACTGCCGATAAAAATGAATATGCACGGCGACAGCAGGAACGCAAAAAACAGGAGTTGATGCTGGTCAAACAGGCTGAAGAAGCCTTTAACACAGGCCGATTTGAGACCGCCGTCGCTGCCAGCGAAAAAGCCCTGGCCCTGAACCAGTACCAATATCAGGCAGCAGCCATAAAGGCCTGTGCACTGCTGCGCTCCAACAAAATAGAGCCGGTTTTGGCCATGCCGCTTTATCAGAATATTTTTAAAAACGAAGCGTTTATGATATTGTTTGCCGAAAAACTTTCCGGGGCATCTCCGCATGAAGCGATTCAGCTCCTGTCCCTGCTGGAAAGAAACCATTACTACATGGATGCAAACATCAGGAAACCGCCAAGACAGTCAGCCGCCCAGGTTAAGCCGCCACTGGTTGAGCAAGCCTCACATGCCGAGACCAAGCTGCTTGAAGCTGTCAAAAAGTCGCTACGCCACGAAGACCGGGCCATTCAGCTCAAAACGGTACAGGTGCTGGCCATCAACAACAGATCTTTTTACGGATTCAAACAGCTCTTGCAGGATGTCGCCAACGGACCGGACCCTGTACTGGCGTTTGTTGCCAGAAACAAAACGGCGCGCTAGCCAAAGACCACGGCTGCTGGCCACCGGGGTTTAACAGTTGCCTACAAGGAGTCATATGAACATAGCATCCGCTTTGCTGCCTCTCATCTCATGCCTGTTTCTGGCAGCACTTCCCTATGCAGTACATGCGGTGGACAACAACGCCCTGACAGCGCCGCGTTATTCAGAACATGTCTACAACCTGGCAGGGCTTTCCAACGTCGGCCGTGTATCGCAGCACATCTACCGCGGTGCATTGCCCGATAAAACAGGATATGCAACACTGAAGCAGCTCGGCATCAAAACCGTCATCGATATGCGCACCACCGGCAGCGAAAAGACGGAAGTAGAAAATGCCGGCATGACCAGCATCAGCATTCCCATAGAGATGTCCCGCAACGGGCTGCATGCAAAGGTGGAACAGGTACTGACCGTTATGGCAGACCAGGCCCGGCAGCCTGTTTACGTGCACTGCCGCCATGGTCAGGACCGCACCGGCATTGTTGTGGCAGCATATCGCATGAAGCACCAGGGGTGGTCACTGACCAATGCCGAGACAGAGATGCAGGCTTTCGGCTTCAATGACGTATGGATCAATTTCAAAAAATTCATCAGACAGTACGGCAATCAGCAGAGACTCCAGCAAAACGCATCAAGGAGCAAGTAACATGAGACATATCACCCTCTTGGCAATTTTCGCCCTATTTGCAAACACAGCCGCGCAAGCCGCCCAACCGTCAGCACCGGACATCTACTACAGTTCATCGGCCTGCAAAGCCGGACTATCCGGCAAACACGGCGGCAAAGACGCGGTTGAAAAGCGCATGGCGCAGGAGTTGGCCACATTTAAGCCATTGGCGGAAAGAGCGCTGGCGTTGCGGGCTGAAACCATCAAGGCCGGTCAATCCATAAAAGCCAAGGTGAACCAGGACAAACCGTTAAGCGGCGATGATATGGCCATCATCAACCAAGGCATCAACGAACACCTGGAGTTGAGGAACGAACTGTTGAAGCTGGCTGAAGCGCACGAATGCTGGCTGGACATTCCGGAAAAAAAGCTGGGGCGCTACGGGCTGACCCCGGAAAGCAGGTTCAAGGGGGTTATGTTGTCCCTCTCCTCGGCAGTGCTGCTGTACGACAATTACCTGCTGTCGGTTTCACTATTTGAAGGCGACAGCAAACTGCGCAGACTGCTGAACGAGAAAGACCCTGGCTATGCCGTCAAAAGCGCCGCACTGGCCAAAATTACCCTCAGCTACAACTCAATCACAAACCGCCAGCGGGTGCGCAAGGCGATCAAGTTTTTCGAAAAGGAATCAGCCAGACAATCCGCCATGCTGCGCAAAGACCCCGAAAGCGCCTACATGCAGATGCTGATTGCCCAAAGCCCTTCATATGCCATGGTCAAAAAGTTCTCCCCCCTGTACGTGGTTGGCCGCAAGGTCGGTTTCCTCACCGGCATCACCACCGACACCCTTTCCGGCCTGGAGCGTGAAGGCATCAGCCTTTTCAGCATGGTCTTCGGCAACGCAGTCGGTCTGGTGGAGACACGCAAGGGTAAGCTCAACGGCCGCAGGGATGTTATTGGAGATCTGAATGCCTCACTCCGCCCCGGCGACATCCTGCTGGAAAAAACCCCCTTCAGACTGACCGACAAGCTGATACCCGGCTACTGGGGACATGCCGCCGTCTGGACCGGCACCGAGTCGGAACTGAAAGAGCTAGGCATCTGGAATCATCCTCTGGTCAAACGACACCACGCTGCCATCAGGGAGGGACGGCTGGTGGTTGAGGCACTGCGCTCCGGAGTGGAGATGAACTCACTGGCGCACTTCATGAACATCGACAGTGTGGGGATTATGCGCATGGCGGAACAAACTCCCAAAGAGCGCGCCGCCATCGTCATCAAGGCGCTGCGCCAGGTGGGCAAGCCTTACGATTTTAACTTCGATGTAGAATCAAAGGGACGCGTCTACTGCTCCAAGCTGGTTTACCTGAGCTACAGCGGCGTGGACTGGCCAACAAAAAAATCCATGGGGCGGACCACCTTTACCCCGGACGATGTGGCAGTAAAGGCGGCGGCAGGAAAACCGCTGCAATTGGTCACCTTTTACCATGACGGCAAGAAGGTTAAGGATGCCCCGACTACCCGCATGGCGGAGCTGATGGGCATTGAGCTGATCAAAGAACAGCAGGCGGCGCATGCAGCCCCAAATGCGCAGTAAGGTGGTATGGCAGCAGCACAGATCCGCTGGCTCCGTAATATGCGGCCTCATCTGTGCGCTGGCTGCATTGGCGGTTCTGCTGCTATCACCGGGTACCGCCTCGGCCGCCCAGCAGCTCAACAGATCATACGCCGGCAAAATCTCGTCACTGATTGCAGAACATCAGGGCCAATCAGGCGCCTACGTATTGGAAAAAGGTGAAGAGGCTCTGCTGGCCAGGGCCTGGCTGACCGAGTATACCGCAAAAACCATCGACATCCAGTATTTCATCTGGAGCAGCGACAACGTGGGCATACTGGCCAGTGAAGCGCTGCTCTGCGCCGCCGACCGAGGCGTAAAGGTCCGCGTACTGGTGGACGACCTGCTGGTGGATGCCCCGCCCCAGTCGCTGCTGGCGCTGGCTCTGCACCCCAACGTCGACATCCGCATCTACAATCCGCAACTGACCGTAGGCAAATCAAAGCTGCAAAAGGCGTTCAACGCACTAACCGGCCTGCGCAAGGTCAACCAGCGCATGCATGATAAATCCGCCATATTTGACAGCCGGATTGCCATTACCGGCGGACGCAACATGGCCGATGAATACTTTGACTTCAACCAGACCTACAACTTCCGGGACCGGGATATTCTGCTGATTGGGCCCGTTGCCGGAAAGATGGAACACAATTTCAACTCATTCTGGCACAGCCCGCTGGCCGTACCTGTTGAAAAACTGCTAAAACCGCATCTGGACCAAATCACCCCTGAAAAACAGAAAATGATCTACCAGGATTTGCACAGCTATGCCGCGAATCCGGAGAACTTCGCCCCGGAGGTCAGACAGGCGCTCACCCGCATTCCACAGCGTTTTGATGCCCTGGTCAGGGACATGGTCTGGGGCCAGGTCCGCTTCATCCATGACCAGCCGGGCAAAAACAGCCAACGTCTTGGTTTTGGCGGCGGAGGCCGCACCACTGACGCGCTGGCAGAACAGCTGCGCCAAGCCCGAAAGAGCGTGACGATCCAGTCCCCCTACCTGATCATGCCCAAAGGTGCTTTGAAGCTGTTCCGCAGCCTGATTGAACGGGGCGTGGAAGTGCGCATTGTCACCAATTCCCTGGCCTCCACCGACAACCTGCAGGCCTTCAGCGGCTACAGCAAACAGCGCAAACAGATACTGAAAAGCGGCATCAAGGTTTATGAATTCAAGCCGTCACCGGCCATTGCCCGCAACCTGATTGAGCGCTATCCGCGACTGAAGGACAAGTCACCAGTTTTCGCCATACACGCCAAAAGCATGGTCATTGATGGCACTACGCTATTTATCGGCACATTCAACCTCGACCCACGCTCCGCCAACCTAAACACCGAGATAGGCGTACTGATCAGCAATCAGCAGATGGCCGGCCAAGTGGAGCAGAACATCCTGCGCGACATGGCCCCGGAAAACAGCTGGAATGCCGCCGACAACCCGGACCGTTTCGCCCCCGCAGACAAACGCCGCAAACTCAGACTATGGAAGTCATTACCCCTGGAACCGCTACTTTAATATACATATTTTGACCATCATCATCTCTTTTATTGTATATCAATTCAAGATTAAACCTTTTAGTTTGGCATCCCACAACAACAAATAAACGTAATTTTAGATAATTGCATAAACAAGAATATTGGCACGCTCCATGTATTTATTGTCCACAAAAGCAAGCCCCAGAGCTGAAGCTTTTGTGGTTACCTCAAATACAAGGAGTATTCAAAATGAAACGGATCCACCAGGAACATCATTTCACAACCCACGACGGGGCACAGTTGTATTACAGACACTGGCCGGCAGTCACGCAAAGAACAGGCGCCATTGTATTGCTGCACCGCGGGCATGAGCATGCCGGGCGCATGGCCCACCTGGCAGATGAACTCGCGCTGCCCGAATGCGATGTCTTTGCCTGGGACGCACGCAACCACGGGCATTCCATCACAACAAACAGCGGGGGACAACACTTCGCCACTGCTGTCCGTGACCTGCAGGACTTTATCGAACATATCCATGCCTGCCATGGCATCGAAGCATCCGACATAGCCGTTATTGCACAGAGCATCAGCGCGGTGATCACCGCTGCCTGGGCACACGACTACGCCCCCAAGGTGCGCTGTCTGGTGCTTGCCGCACCGGCCTTCAGCATCAAGCTGCGGGTACCGTTTGCGTTGGCCGGTCTGAAAACGCTCAAATGTCTGCGCGGAGATTTTTCCGTGCAGAGCCGGATCAGAGCAAACCAGCTTTCCCATGACGAAAAACGCTGCATTGAGTACGATCAGGACCCGCTGATTACCAGGGACATCTCAGCGGACATGCTAATCGGGATGCACGCAACCGCCGCGCGTGTTGTAAAAGATGCGCAGGCCATCGTGGCGCCGACGCAAATCTTAATCTCCGGCGCGGACATGGTGGTCAACCATGCTGAACAGCGCGCCTTTTTCAGGCAGCTGGGCGCACCAGTCAAAGAGATGCACATGTTCCCCGGCTTTTATCATGACTTGCTCGGAGAAAAAGAGCGCAAACAACCCATTGCCAAAGCCCGCGATTTTATCCGGAAACAGTTCGAGGCGCCAAGGCAGTCAATAGACCTGAGTGGGGCAGACAAACAGGGGTACACCTTTGAAGAGGCCCGGCGTCTGGCACAACCGGCCACCGGCATCTGCGGTCTGTATTGGTCGGCCTACCGTTCCATGCTGCACCTGGCCGGCTCAGTATCCGCCGGCGTAAACGTGGGGCGTAAGACCGGCTTCGACTCCGGCAGTATGCTTGATTACGTCTATCGCAACAAGGCTGCAGGCGTCGGCCCACTGGCCTGCATAGCCCGATTGATTGACAGGCAGTACCTCAATGCCGTCGGCTGGCGGGGCATCAGACAACGCAAACAACATATTGAAGAGTTACTCGAAAGCGGCATGGAGCGTTTGCGCATGGAGGGGCGCCCAGTGCATGTGCTGGACATCGCCGCCGGCCATGGCCGCTATGTGCTTGAAGCGCTGGAGGCATCGGCACGCCGCCCCGACTCTGTACTGCTGCGTGATTTCAGCGACATCAACGTGCGCGAGGGGTCAGCCCTGATCAACACCAAAGGTCTGGCAAGGATTGCCCGCTTTGAAAAGGGCGATGCCTTTGACCGCCAGATGGTGGGTCAGGCTGCCCCGCAGCCGACTATCGGCATTGTCTCGGGCCTGTATGAACTGTTCCCCGACAACAGCATGCTGCAGAATTCGCTGGCAGGCCTGGCAGACGCTATCAAACCGGGCGGCTATCTGATCTACACCGGCCAACCCTGGCACCCGCAGTTGGAGATGATCGCCCGCGCTCTGACAAGCCACAGGGGCGGCGCTGCCTGGGTAATGCGGCGCAGAACACAGGCCGAGATGGACCAGCTTGTGGAAATGGCCGGATTCGATAAGCTTGAACAGCGCATAGACGAGTGGGGCATCTTCACGGTCTCGCTGGCACGCAGAAGAGCGCCGGCCACGACCTGCTGACCCGCTAACCTGATAATGTCTGCCAAAGGGAGTCATACGTGAGCTACTTACGACCGATAAAAGCACTTCTGCCCGGCCTGACAAGGTTTGCCTTCGGCGCCAACGCTCGTTGGCTCTGCCCGCAGCATCAGACTGTTCAGCGGGTATATTTCGCCAACCATACCAGCCACCTGGACACCTTGCTGCTGTGGTCACTGCTGCCGGCCGACTCTCGCAGCTGCACGCGTCCAGTGGTCGCCAAGGAATACTGGGACAGCACCTGTTTCCGCCGCTTGCTGGCCAACGATGTCTTCAACGCCATCATGATCGAACGACCAGACCATGCTGCTGTATCCAGGCTAAACCTAGCTTCGCAGGCCCTTTCCGGCATAATGGAGAACATGGCAGACCAATATTCCATCATCATATTTCCGGAGGGGACCAGAGGAGACAAGACAGAGATGCGCCCCTTCAAATCCGGCATATACCATCTGGCCCGCAAAAGACCGGACCTGGAATTCATACCGGTCTACCTGGAAAACCTGAACAGGATTCTGCCCAAAGGAGAACTGCTGCCCCTGCCTTTGCTGGGCAGCGTTAGCTTTGGCGTGCCGCTGCAGATACAGCCTGATGAAAGCAAGCCCGCGTTCCTATTAAGGGCACGCAAGGCCATTGAGGAGATGAAAACATGAACCTGACGATCGACACACAGCTCGTCTGGCTGATCGCAGCAGTTACCGCCATCCTTCTAATTGCCAGCATCAGCGGTTATCTGATCAGCCGCAACACCTCGGACGACAGCAAACGTACTGTCGTCAACAACCTGAATGACCGCATCCGCTCGTGGTGGGTCATGTGCTTGATCTTCTTTGCCGCCATTGCCAGCGGCAATACAGGTTCGGTGATACTTTTCGCCCTGCTGTCCTTTCTGGCGCTGCGTGAATTCATCACTCTCACCCCGACCCATCGCGGAGATCACCGCACCCTGTTCTGGCTGTTTTTCATCATCACCCCCCTACACTACTATCTGGTTTTCATCCAATGGTACGGACTCTTTTCCATCATGATTCCGGTTTATGCATTCCTGTTCATTCCACTGCGCAGCGCCCTGGCAGGAGATACGGACAGCTTTCTGGAAAGAACGGCCAAGATCCAATGGGGGCTGATGGTTTGCGTGTACTGCGTCAGCCATGCCCCCGCCCTGCTGATGCTGGAGATACCGGGATATCAGGGCAATTTCAAGCTGCTGTTTTTCCTAGTGCTGACAGCCCAGCTCAGCGATGTCATGCAGTACGTATTCGGCAAGACGCTGGGAAGGCGCAAGATTGCCCCACTGGTCAGCCCAAATAAAACCTGGGAAGGCTTTATTGGCGGCATTACAGCCTCATCGCTGGCCGGAGCAGCGCTATGGTGGGCCACCCCCTTCACCCCGCTGCAGGCTGGCCTGATGGCGCTGACCATCAACCTGATGGGATTTGCCGGAGGATTGTGCATGTCTGCCATCAAGCGGGACCGAGGCATCAAGGATTTCGGCACGATGATCGAGGGGCACGGCGGTATCATGGACCGCATTGACTCCATTTCGTTCGCTGCGCCGGTATTTTTTCACCTTACCCGTTTCTATTTCACATGAGCGGAGACTATCGCCATGACCATCTATGAATTGAAAAAATCTTTCCAGCATATCCTGCGCCCCATCAGCAACAGGCTGGCAAAATGCGGTGTAACGGCAAACCAGGTAACCATTTCCGCACTGCTCCTCTCCTGTGCCTGCGGCGCCTTTATGTATCTCAGCAACGGTTCTACTATATCGCTGCTGCTGGTGCCTGTTGTGCTGTTTATCCGCATGGCACTGAACGCCATCGACGGCATGCTGGCGCGGGAGCACAATATGGCCAGCAGCCTGGGAGCAGTATTGAATGAGCTTGGTGACGTTATTTCCGACAGTCTGCTCTACCTGCCGTTTTGCGTCATTAAAGACATATCGCAAAGCGCAGTGGTCATCGTTGTGCTTCTGGCTGTGCTAAGTGAAATGACAGGCGTCATTGCCATACAGATCGGCGCCGCTAGACGGTATGACGGCCCCATGGGCAAGAGCGACCGCGCCTTTGTCTTTTCCTGCCTGGCCATCATGCTCGCCGCAGGAGTCATATATAACCCCTGGCCAGATATTGTGCTGTGGTCCATGTCGCTGCTGCTGACGGCCACGATAGTCAACCGCTCACGTCATGCACTTGCTGAAGCCGCTGCAAAAGGCAAGATTAACTTTTGACATATGGGGAAAAAACCGTTATTCCATACCGCTGTCATCGCATTATTCTTACAATCATTATGAATAAAAGGAAGAAACTGCCCATGCTTAACCACATGAAGAAAAAACAGAAGATTGCCGTACTGAGCGTGTCGGCCGGTTCCGGTCACGTGCGGGCCGCCGAGGCCATCAAGGCCACTGCCGAAAAGCTCTGCCCCAATTTCGAGGTCGTGCATATCGATGTGATGGATCTGGTGCCACCGCTGTTCAAGAAGGTCTACACTGAGACTTACATCAAGATCGTTGAAAACCACCCCGCCTTCTGGGGATACCTCTATCACAAGAGCGATACGGAAAAGGTCAACTCGGCACTTTCCAAGCTGCGGGTTGCCATCGAACGTCTCAATACCGGCAAGCTGAAAAAAGTGCTGAAGGAAATCAAGCCGGACCAGGTCATCTGCACCCATTTCCTGCCAGCCCAGTTGCTGTCCAGACAGATATTCGAAGGCAAGTTCGACAGACCGGTCTGGGTGCAGGTAACGGATTTCGATGTGCACGGACTGTGGATACAGCCCAATATGGCCGGCTACTTTGCCGCCAGTGAAGAGGTGGCCTGGAAGATGGCCGAGAAAGGGATCAAGCAGGAAAATATCTGGGTGACCGGCATCCCGGTCATGCCGGAGTTCTGTGAACCTCATGACCGAGATGCCTGCATCGCCGAGATCGGCCTGGATCCTGGCAAGGCTACGCTGCTGCTGATGTCCGGCGGTGCCGGGATCGGCAACATTGGCGCCCTGGCTGAGCGTCTGCTGAAGACCAACGAGCGATACCAGGTGATTGCAGTAGCTGGTAAGAACGAACAGCTGCTGGAGGCGTTGAATCAGCTGAAGCCCAAATATGATGACCGCCTGCTCCCGGTCGGTTTCACCGACAGAATTGATAAATATATGGCCGCCAGTGATCTGGCTGTTACCAAATCCGGCGGACTGACCACCTCGGAATGCCTTGTCATGGGGCTGCCGATGATCGTAGCTTCACCGATTCCCGGCCAGGAGGAGCGCAACGCCGATTACCTGTTGGAGAACGGCGCAGCCCTGAAAGCATGTGACCAGAGTGCTGTCATCTGGCGGGTTGACATGTTGTTATATGACCGCAAACATCTGGAGGCGCTCAAACAGAACACCCTTGACCTGGCCAGGCCGGAAGCTGCCCAGAAGGTGCTGGAGGCGCTGGCCATCAACTGCATGTAATACTGCCAGCTACCATCGCTACAAGCAAAGGCCGGACAAATTTCTGTCCGGCTTTTCTATTTTCCTGCTTGACTTTCCCGCTTTTTAGTTTAAATTACTTGTCAGTAATTATTCCTATTTAGGTTTTGGCATGATCCACACAACGGAATCACAGAAAACGCAGCTGGACAGCTTTGATCAGGCCTGCAAACAAGCGGGGCTGAAACAGACCTATCAGCGTCAGGTGATTTTTCAGGAACTGGTAAAAACGCCGGACCACCCCAGCGCCGAACTGCTCTACCAACGCATCCGCAAAAAAATACCGACCATCTCGCTGGATACGGTCTACCGGACCTTGACCACCTTTGAGAAGCACGGGCTGGTTAAACGGGTGGATACGGTTGAAAGTCAGGCACATTTCGAAGCGGCCGGGATGAGCCACCACCATGTCATCTGTAATCAGTGCGGCAAAATCCTGGATTTTCAATGGTCAGAACTTGATAGTACCGCTTTGCCGGATACACTTAGCAGATGGGGAACCGTTCAAAGCACCAGCATCACTATATACGGCATTTGTAACGAATGCGTGAATAACAAAGATGAACAAATAAAAACACAGGAGGAAACACCACATGGCAGAACTTAAGGGAAGCAAAACCGAGAAGAACCTGATGGAGGCATTTGCCGGAGAATCACAGGCACGCAACAAGTACACCTATTTCGCCTCCGTAGCCAAGAAAGAAGGCTATGAGAGGGTTGCTGCCTTCTTCCAGGAGACTGCAGACAACGAGAAAGAACATGCCAAACTGCATTTCAAGTATCTGGGCGGCATCGGTTCCACCATTGATAACCTGAAGGCTGCTGCAGAAGGTGAGAAGGAAGAACACACCGACATGTATCCGCGCATGGCCCAGGAAGCCCGCGAGGAAGGCTTCACCGAGATCGCCTACGTGTTTGAGGCCATTGGCAAGATTGAAAAGGCCCACAAGGAACGCTACCTCAAGCTGCTGGAAGAAGTGGAAAACGGCAAGCTGTTTGCCCAGGACGAGCCGGTAAAATGGAGATGCCGCAACTGCGGCCATATCCACGAAGGCAAGGAAGCCCTGGCCGTATGCCCTGTATGCAAGCATCCCAAGGCCTACTTTGAACTGGTGGAAGATCATTACTAAAAACAGCGGGGATGTTCAAATCCCAGCACCATTTACCTTGCACGGGCTGAAGCAATCTGCTTCAGCCCGTTTGCTTTATATGGCCAGAGCTGCAGGTTTATGGTAGTAATTAGATCCGCTTGCAACACATCGACTTAACCATGAGGACCGACATGAAGATCGAGATTCTGCAGCTTGTTGAAGGAGCGCGTCAGGCCAGAGGACTGACCGTCATTATTGACGTATTCAGGGCGTTCACAACAGCCTGTTATGTCTTCGCCAACGGGGCAGATAAAATCATGCCGGTGGGTGACCTGGAACTCGTCTATCAGCTAAAGCATAAAAATCCGGACTACCTGATGATCGGTGAAAGACACGGCATCAAGGTGCCGGACTTTGATTACGGGAACTCGCCAACGGACATCGAACATGTGGACTTTAGCGGACGCACACTGATACAAACCACCAGCGCCGGCACCCAGGGGATTGCCAACGCCGTCAATGCCGATCAAATCATCACCGGCAGTTTTGTAAACGCGCCGGCCATCGTCAGATACATCCGGCAAATTAACCCTGCGCAGGTATCTCTGGTCTGCATGGGGCGGGAAACCATCGAACCATCCGATGAGGACACACTCTGCGCCGGCTACATCTGCGATCTGCTACAGGAGCAACAACCCGACTTCAACGCCATACGTACCCATCTGCGCAGCTATCACTCCGCTGCCAAGTTCTTCGACCAGGAAAAATCATGGGCGCCGGAACGCGATTTCGACCTCTGCATGGACGTCGGCAGATTCAACTTTGTGTTGCAGGTATTGCGGGATGAAGAGGGTAATAACTATATGCGTAAACTTGATATCTGAGAAACAAGGAGGACAAAAATATGAAAGTGTCCATCGGAGCGAAAACTGTCGGCACCCCGACCCCACTGTGGGTGATCGGCAGCTACGATGAAACAGGCAGGGCCAACATCATGACAGCGGCCTGGGGCGGCATCTGCTGTTCCGAGCCGCCATGCGTGACGGTATCCTTAAGAAAATCTAGGCACTCCTTCGACAGCATCATCAGAAGAGAGGCCTTCACCGTGAACATCCCGAACCGGGCGCATATCAAAGAGGCCGACTATGCCGGGATTGTCTCCGGGACCGATACGGACAAGTTTGAACAGAGCGGGCTGACCGCTGTTCGCAGCGACGTTGTTGACGCCCCGTACGTCAGCGAATTTCCGGTGATAATCGAGTGTAAACTGATCAAGACGGTCGAGTTGGGCATACATATCCAGCTGATCGGCCAGATCATCGACATCAAGGCCGACAAGACGGCGCTTGGTGACAACGGCCTGCCGGACCTGCTCAGGATGAATACTGTCATATACGACTCAGGCCAGCGCAATTACCTGGGCATGGGCGAGAAGGTCGCCGATGCGTTCTCAGTAGGCAAACCGCAGGGCGTAAATACAGCCCATTGATTTGTAAAAACACTGTTAAACATGAAAGGCGCCGGTCCAAACCCAGCGCCTTTCTTTTTTAACCTTAAAACAGCAGCTCGCTCGCGCGGAGTCGCGAAGAGGCGAAAAAAATCAAAGACATACTGATTGTAAGGCTTCCACCAATCAGGTGAAGGGTTTTTTGTATAACATATTGATTTTACTCTGAGTTCTCCGCGTCTCCTTGTAAAACTGCTTTTTCCTGGTTGAAAACCATATGGTCCAACAGGGCCAAGTGTTACCCTTCTCCATGCAGGATGAAGACTCCCCAGTAGTATGGATGCGGTAACTTCCTACGCATCAGGTCCCTGGCCTTCTTCAGAGCCTGCAGATGACCAAGTCCAGCTTTCAAACCGCTATAATAAGCCGTCACATATTCCACGGCCGGTTCAGAGGCCACCTCCCACAGGCTGACAATCACCCGTCTGGCGCCTGCCGATTGGAAGGCACGAGCAAAATTGGCCACCCCTTCCCCCTCCAGATTTTTACCAATCCCGGTAAGGCAGGCGGAAAGCATGACCATGTCAGCCTGCAACCGCAAGTCCAGCACCTCACTCAGGGTAAAGAAACGGTCCGTTGCCGGGCCAAAGCTGCCTCTGCCGAGCAGGATAAAGGGTTCATTGACATCCTTGATCATGCCGGGCAGCGAAGCATGGGTGGCAAAATGCAGATAGCGGTACTGTCCCAGCGGTGCCTTTTTCAACTCCTGTTTGGTAGCATCAGACCCCAGCAGGATATTAGGCGGAGCTGCGGCCACACCAAACAGCGCAGCGATCCTTCTGACCTCGGTTTCGGTTTCCGGCAATGGCGGAAATTCGATCTGTTCTTCCCGCCCCTTGGCTTTTATCACCAACCCCCGGAACCCCCCTGGAGCAGCAGCGCTGCCGGAAAACACCGGGTTGCCCAGAGCAAACAACTGGCGCTGCCCGACCTGCAAAGGCATAACCCTTTTCAATCCCATCAGACTGGCAGATTGGTAATAGGAGAACATGTGCTTATCGCCAACAAAACGGCTGGCTGCAACATGCTGACCGACAGAAGAGACCAGGATTTCAAAGGGGAGCGTCCCCAGGATACCATCCGGCACGATAGTGATCCGGTCACCGGGACGAGCCTGCGAAAGCCCCTCAGCCAGCAGCAGTTGATAAAGCTCGCCGGCTTTTTTCAGTGAGTATGACTCCGGTTTGCGGGTTGTCAAAGGTTGCAGCAGCGTTGTAACCTTATCCTCCAGCTGCCTGCGCGACAGCGCAATCCTGATGATTCTGGAAACCCCGCCCTTGCGGGTCACAAACAGGTAACTGGCGTTATCACCTACGGTATAAGCCAGCAGCAGTTCGTTATCACCGAGCGGCAATTCTGCAGGCGGCACGGGCCTGGGATAGTTGAGCGCAGCATACAGTGGGGACTCGTGGCGCAGCCTGTCAACAAACCTGTCCATCTCCCTGGACACATCCATCCGCTGCTGCACGTAGTTTTTATAACTTTGCCCGCCGGACCGCAACGCCTGAACCCGGCCCGCCTCAATACGCTTTAGCGATTCCTTGAGCCGGGACTCCTGCCGGGCAAGATCAGGCGCAAGAATACTTGCCGCCAGACGCCTGTCGCTCTGCCCGGCAATCCGCTCCAGCAGAGAACGGGTTTTGGTCGTCTCGGCAAAAGTAAATGCCGCATCCGCGAGATTTTGGCCATATGCGACAAAAGCAGCATCAGCTCCTTCGCCATTCAAGGCACGTTCTGACAGTGCAGCCGTCAGGGCGCGATAGGTACGGTAACGTCCGCCAGCGCCGCCGCCCCGCAAAAAGGCGCCCCGGTCACTGGACGCACTGCGCATCTCCTCCATGATCCTGTAAGCATCCAGCAGTTTGAGGGTACCTTCCCGCAATCGGCCCACCCCAGCAAGGGCGCGCCCCAGCATCATGTTATACTCGGCAACCTCTGGCTCACCGATATTGCTGCTGCCAAGCGGCTCACGCTGCAGCAGCTCAAGCGCCTCAGCATAACGCCCGGACTGCAGCCAGGTTTCGGTCAGGCCGCGGTTGTTCAGCCTGATGCCCTGCATCTGGCGCTGCATCGCCTTGCGCTCCAGAAAGATCTTTTCCGCATTGGCAATATCGCCGCTAAAAAGATAAACAGCCCCGATGTTGTCCAGGCTTGCAGCGATATCCGTTGGGTTGCCCAGCCTTCTGCGCTGCGCCAGAGCCTGATTATGCCAGGTCAGCGCCTCGTCATACTGCCCCATATCATAGTAGCACTTGCCGATGTTGTTCAGGTTTACAGCCACATCAGCAGCTTTACCCAAGGATCTGTTCAACTGGAGCGACTGCTTTGTAAAAGCGATAGAGCTATCGTAATTGGCCAGGGCATTCTCGACCTGCCCCAGATTGTTAAGCGCAGTGGCCTGCAGTCCTCTCAAGCCTTGCATCTGGGCAATCCTCAGGGACTCGCTATAATATCTGCGAGCCTGGTCATAGCGACCGATCTTCATCTGAATAATGCCCAGATTGTTGGTATAGGATGCTATCTTCAGCTTATTATTGATGCGTCTTGCCGTTGCCAGGGCTTCTTCCATGTTTGAAAGCGCAGTAGATACGCGTCCCAGATCAAAATCATTCAGCCCCTTGTGCCCCAGAGCCGAAGCGAGCAGCTCTGGTTCGTTCATGCCGCGCAGCAACCTCAAAGACTCATTCAGGTACTGATCGGCACTGCTGTATCTGCCCAGTTGGTTTGAAGTATTGCCAATAGCAGAAAGCGTATCCGCGAGTCTGGTTTTGTTGTTCAGCCGCCGGCAGATGGACAGCGCCTCCTCCTGATAACGCAGCGCTTTATGGTAGTTTCCCAGGGTGGCATTGATGCCGCCCAGGTGGGTCAGCACCAGCGAGACCTCTTCCTGTTTGCCCAGCGAGCGGTACAAGCTAAGGGATTCCTCCAGCACAGGCACAGCCTCGGCATGCCTTTCCAGCCCCTTGTACAGCACAGCGCCGATGTTAATCAATGCCAGCGCGATATCAGGCTTGCTGTCCCGCTGACGGTCAATTTTCAGGCCCGCGCGATAATTATCCAGCGCCTGCTGGTTCTGGTTAAGCGCATCATAAGCCGTTCCCATGCCGTTATAGTTGGAGGACTGACAGTCATACTCCTGGCGGCCGCACAGTGCCAACGAACGCCGATAAAGCCCGATCGCCTCCTGATGACGTCCGGCCTGAGCGGCCTTGTCCGCCTGTTCCCAGATATCCTCGGCCTGGTTACGTCCGGCCAGCAGTGGTGTCGCAGACAATATCAGCGCCGCAACCAGCAAAACTGTCATCAAAATCCTGATTTTCATTTTGTCACCGCCAGAATGGTTATTATACAGATGCAGCAAGGCACTTGAAAATGCCGCATGTATAGATCTTACTACCTATCCGTCATATTGCACCCATTTATACAATGACCTCATACTAATTATCACCCCGACAGGCCCCAACTCTGCCAGACAGACACTGCCAATAAAAACTGTTGCCAAATGGCATCGTAAAACCATACAGTTGCTTTTTAAAAATCCACAAGGAGACAACATGCCGAATTACATTAATCTTGCTGGCAGTATATTCGCATTCGGGATTGGCATAGCAGTAACAGTGCTGGGAATGTCCAGTCAGAATCTGATGCATTTGGGGCTGGGCGCTGCAACTCTGGTTTTAGGATCGACAATACTGGCAAAGATCATCGATGGTTATTTTGAAGCACTGAAGAGTAGAATAAGCGAGGCAGGGGGCAGAAAGCAGCAATACAAGAAATAGCTGGATATCCAAAAATTATCAATTCTTGGCAGTTGCAATAATCCAATTATTCAAAAAGGGGCTACAGAATTAACTGTAAGCCCCTGATTTTACTGGCGGAGAGGTAGGGATTCGAACCCTAGGTACGTTGCCGTACACCTGATTTCGAGTCAGGCACCTTCGACCACTCGGACACCTCTCCAAAATGGAAGTGCAACATACCCCATTACTGCCTAAAATTCAAGCCCAACTCACTGCGGTCTGAGATTTCCGGCCTGTTCCTGGGCCTCCAGAAAGGCCTGACGGAATTTCAATGGATGGGAGATGCCATTGATGGGGGCCTGCGGGGTGCCGGCGCCGGATACGATCAGTGTGCCGAAGTTGAGCATCCTGCCCAGGATAGTCTGATCCACCTGGATGCTTTCAACCTTGCCGATGTTAATCTCGATAGTCCTGCGGCTGATAAAGCCGCTTTTGACAATCACCCGTTTGTTGGTAACCGCCAGTTCAGTAGACTTTATCCTGATATAGGCCACCAGCCATAACAGCAGGCCAACACCATACAGCGCCAGCAAAAGCAGGCCGCCACCGATCAGCAGCGTTTCAGACCACATGCTCAGGTGCCCTCTGTAGATAACCTTTTCATCACTGACCAGTACGTCATCAATATAGCTCGACATATCACATACTCCTTTCATCTGCGCTTACGGGCACGTTCTCCATACATGCGCACCACCAGCGGCACCAGCACCGCCAGAAAGATCATACCACAGCCGACCCATTCCATGGCATTGAGACGTTCCCCCAGAATAAAAAAACCGGCCAGCAGGCTCCAGACCGGATCCAGCGTATAAATGAGACCGGCGCGGGTCGGCGTGACGTAACGCTGATAGGCGTTCTGCAGGGTAAAACAGACAATGGTCGGGAATATGGCGCAATAGATGATGGAGGTGGCCCCTGAATACGACAGCCCCAAGAGCGGCGTGCCTGAGACCAGCAGGGCCACCCCGGCCAGGCAGGCCACCGTGGCGAACTGGATCATCGATACCAGATAGACGTCGTCATCCTTGAGCACCTTGGATACGGTGATGATGTGGCAGGCAATGAACAGGGCGCAGAGGGTTGAGATCATATCACCGCGATTGAAGCCTTCACCACCGCTTGCGGCCAAAAGCCAGATACCGGAAACAGCCAGGGCAATGCCGGCCAGGTTGAGCCGTCCGATACTGTCCTTCCAAACCAGTTTGATGATCAGCGGGATGAAGAGGACAAACAGGTTGTTAAGGATGCCGGCCCGCGAAATGCTGGTATCCTTGACGCCAAAGACAAAGGTGATATTGGTGATGCCCAGCGCCGCTCCGACAATGGCGCCACGTTTGATCATTGCGGCATTGAGCCTTTTCAGCCGCGGCATAAAGAACAGCGCCATCAGCAGCGCCGCCATGGCAAAGCGGGAAAAAACAAATTGTAGCGGAGGCACTTCCCGCAGGCCGATCTTGCTGAAGAGAAAACTGCCGCCCCAGAAAAAGGTGGTCAGCAGCAGAAAGAAATATACGCGCCCATTGCCTGGGTTTGCGGGTTGGGACATCTTGATAGGGCTCCGTGTAAGGATTGTTTAGCGAGGCAGAGCAATTATGCCTTCAGCTGCCAGATAACGGCCCGCGGCTTTCCAAAACCCCGGGTGGTCGATGGCGTCATTGTGTCCGGCATCCACAGCAACGAACATGGGACGGGCTGCCGCCAGCGCCAGTCTCTCGCCATGTGAAAAGGGCACCACGCGATCCTGGCGGCCATGCACGATCAACACATTGCCGGGATAACGTCTGAGGACCTGTTGATTATCATAGATATCCTTCAGGAGAAAGGATGGCAACAGATATCGGCTGGCGAACGGCCGCAGCGAGGTAAAGGCGGAGACGAGGATCAGCCCCCGCAAAGAGCGTCTGACCGACAAGGCGCAGGCCACGCCACCGCCCAAAGATCGGCCCATCGCAATGATCCGCCCTGCGTCCACATCGCTGCGCGCAGCCAGCAGATCGTATGCGGCCACGGCCGTGTCTGCCAGACTCTTTTCAGATGGGACACCCGGCATGCCGCCGAATCCGGGGTATTCCAGCAGCAGCACACCAATCCCCAGACGGCTGAAAGTCTGGGCTACCGAAAACAGGTCTTGGGCCAGTTCCATGTTGCCATGGCAGATGATCACTGCCGGACGACGTTGGCCGTCTGCCGCCGCCGGCAGAAAGCGACTGAGCAGCTTACCGCCGGGCAGGTCCAACTCCAGCACCTCTGATGCGGAGTTCGCGCCCCCTGGGCCTCCGGAAGACGGCAGCGATGTGCCGGGATATATCAGTGAGCGCTGCATGTAGTAAATCAGTACCCCATAACCAAGATACGTCACCAGGACAATTAGAAGTATCCGCTTCATTGCAGCCCCCCAAAGTGGACTGCCAGCCATACCGTGGGTCGATCCGGGTCGGTCCAGATGACGCGGTGACGGCAATGGGCCGGCAACAACAGGTAATCGCCGGTCTGCAGTTTGATCGGTACGCCCTCACCTTCCACAAGGATTTCGGCACTCCCCTGTAGCAGCAGCACCCACTCATCCTGGGCCTGGTCATACCACTCGCCTTCCGGTGTCACCTGACCGTTCGAGACAATCCGCTCGATCTTGACGCCCTTCGCAACCATCAGCGTTAAAAACTCTTCTTCCGCGGTCTTAAGCGGCACAGCAGAGTAGATATTCCTCGTCGGCGTATCACTGAAATCCATATTTACCCCTGTTTATACAACTAGATCTGTTCACACGTCATGCGGCCAGATGACCATAAATATCTGCTGTTATTTGGCAAGGCATCATGTATAATCCTTAAAAAAGGAAAGCAATAGATTTGATGCCTTCAGGAGGAACAAAAAATGCCCGTTTTCGTGCAATTTTTTGTCGTCACATTTGCCATGCTGGGCGTATTTATATTGGCCTTCGGCCTAGTGTTTCTGCTTGCCCTTGCCCTTTTCCCGGTAGAGAAAGAGCTTTCCAAAGTTGTCTGGAGCATGCAGCGTAAACCCCGGATTGTCGTACCCCAGAAGGGTTCCTTCAAAGACTTCAGCCGCAAACACTGACACATCACCACAATATACACAAAGGGGACCGGCAGGTCCCCTTGTTTTATGCACAAATAAAATCATTGCCTGACGAAACCAAAACAAAACGGCCTCCCGTTAACACAACATGTGCGGGAGGCCGTTTTGTTTTTGCGCTAACTCTTCAGATCAGCAGGTATTACACCCTGAACTGGGACACCAGCTTCTTGAGTTGGTCAGCCAAGGCAGCCAGTTGATCGGCATCCGCAGCGGTATCATGGGTGCCTTTGGCTGTTTCCTGGACGATATCAGTAATCATGTGCATGTTATTGCTGATGTCGCGACTGGTTGAGCTCTGTTCTTCAGCAGCAGTGGCAATCTGGTTGATCTGGTTGGTCACCTCATTGATCTGGGAAAGAATTTCCTGCAGGGCGCCACCGGACTTGGATGCCTCTTCCGTGCCCCGCTCAACCTCGCTGACCCCTTCCTCCATGGATGACACGGCCTGCTTGGTTTCCAGCTGAATAGCCTTGATCATACTGCCGATTTCCTTGGTGGCCTTGGTAGTACGTTCAGCAAGTGCGCGAACTTCATCAGCAACTACGGCAAAACCGCGTCCCTGCTCACCGGCACGAGCCGCCTCGATCGCCGCATTGAGCGCCAGCAGGTTAGTCTGGTCGGCAATATCTTCGATAGTACCAACAATGGCACCGATCTCGTCAGAACGGGATCCAAGGTTTTCCACGCTGCGGGCGGTGTCACGCACCCTTTCGGCGATACGGGCCATGCCATCCACGGTACCCTGCACGATGGCCGCGCCACTGGTGGCCAGTTGATTGGCGTGGCGGGAGCTTTCGGCTGCTGAGTTGCAGTTGTTGGCAATGTCAAGTGAAGTGGCAGCCATCTCTTCACCTGCCGTGGCAACGGTAGAGGCCTGTGAAGCCACTTCATCGGTACCACGTACCATATTCTGGGCTGTAACATGCAGGTTTTTCACTGAAGTCGAAACTTCTCCGGCCGCCTCGGAAACATGACTGATGGCACTACGAATCTTGGTAACCATGTTATCCATAGCCTTGGCGAGCTGAACGGTTTCACAGTTGCCATCTTCCACCTGGATAGAGATGGTCATATCTCCATCGGCAATCTTGTCGGCCACCTCAACACATCTGCGCAGCGGAGCGGTGATGCCTTTGGTAATGTAAATAGCGGCCAGAATACCCAGCACGATAGCGGCAATACCAAGAATATACATGAGCATGGTAGCTTTTTCCGCACTCTTGATTGCATCGTCCACTCTGATGCCGACACGCTTCTCGTAGAAGGTCAACAACTCTTTGATGGATGAGGCGGACTTGGCAAAGACCTTTTCACCTTCACTCTGCATCAAGCCTTTAAACCCCGCATTATCACCGCTGATCGCCAGTGCGATGAGCTTTTCATCCATCTTCTGCATAGCTGCAGCGCTGCTCTTAACCTCAGCTACCAGTTTGCGGCCATCTGGAGTCTTGGTATTCTTGTCGAGCACATCGACCGCATCGTCATATTCCTTGCGCATCTGTTTCATCTTGATAACGGTCTGCTCTTTTTCTGCCTTGCCATCCATCATGGCCAGCGACCTGATCTGTTCCTGGATCGTCTTATTGGCAATCGTGGCAATAACCGACTGGTTCATCAGCCCGCTGATGCGCTTGACGTTGCCAAGCTGGTCTTCGCTTTTGTAGAGACTGCTTACCCCTGTGCCAATGATTACTGCCAGCAGCAGTAGAACAAAAGAAAAACCTGCCAGCAAACGAGTTCCAATACTGAATTTATTCATAAGCCGCCTCCTTCAATATGTGTAATTAGCATTTTAATGAGCAAAGATATTTCATGTTAAATGAGGTGCGCTACTTTAATCAACAGAAAACTGACCTGATTGATTAAAACGCGTTTCTACACTGGTATATATAGATACCACATATTGTCTATTTGGGAACACCGGCGCACAAAAAAATATTTGTAGTATAATTCAAGGCAAAGCGCCGCAAGCAATACAATCAAACAGACAACACACATAACACGCATCAAAACAACAGGGGCTGCCGTGGCAATTAACAGTATCATCCAGCAACTGCGACACAGGATTTCTACCAACAGGCTGAGATTCAAGCTCACCATGCTGGTTATGTCCACGACCATCACGGTGCTGGTTGCCGCCGGTGTATTTATCGGCATGCTGGCGACTGATGTCATCGAGGACAACTCCAAAGAGCAGTTGAAGGCAATGAACATAACCTTGTGCCTGACCTCTTCGGCATGGTTGGAATCACCGCTCAATGCCATGAAAAACCTGGCTGCACAGCCTGACATACGCAGCATGGTGACTGCACAGCAGAGGCCTCTGCTGCAGATTATGGCATCAGCCTATCCTTACATGTACCTGATCAGCACCACAGACATGAGAGGTGTCAATGTCGCCAGAAGCGATAATGAAGAGCCAAAAAACTACAGTGACCGCAACTGGTTTAAAAAAGCGGCCTCAGGAAAAGATATTGTTTTCGAAAGCGTGATTGCGCGCACCATTGGCACGCCGGCCCTGATCGTATCGGTCCCGGTCAGGGACAACAGGCAGAACATCGTCGGCGTCAGCATGTTCGCCACTGAGCTGACCCACCTCACTCAAAGGGTGCATGCCGTCAAAGTTGGCAAAACCGGGATATCCTACATTGTGGATCAAGACAATCGCGCGATAGCTCATCCTGATCCGGCCTACACCAGTTCACTGCGCGATCTCGGCGACTCCCCGCCGGTAAAGGCGCTACGACAGGGGCAACGCGGGCATGTCAGCTTTGTTGACGACCAAGGAAAACTGTGGAGGGCTTACCTATCTGTACTGGATAACGGCTGGGGCGTCATTGTTCAGCAGCAGGAGAGCGAGCTGCTGGGCGTTCAGCGGATGTTTGTCAGCGTAGCCTTTGCCTCCGTACTTGCATCTGTACTTTTGGCGGCAATATGCACTTGGTTCATTGTACGCAACGCCCTGAAGCCTGTAAAACAGCTTTCAGAAGCTGTTTCCGGCATAACAGTTTCGTCTGGCGAAATGCTCAATCTTGAACCCGCCAGGATGGTTGCCGGCCGACTTCAGTCCGATGATGAAGTCGGCACACTCTCCTCCAGTTTTTGCTCCATGGCTTCCATGCTGCAAAGCACGATCGACTCTCTGAACAAGGAACTTGACAACCACAGGATTACAGCCATATCGCTAAGTGCCAGCGAAGAAAAATACCGTTCTCTGGTGGACAGCCTCAGCCTGGGCGTATACCAGAACACTTTTGAACCCCAGGGACACTTTATTCAGGCCAACCCCGCCATGATGAAAATATTCGGTTATGACTCCCTGGATGAATTCATGAGTATCTCGGTCTCTGATTTATACCAGAACGCCGAAGACCGGATCAGATTCATTGAGGAAGTAGGCCTTGCCGGAACGGTAACTGACAAAGAGCTGGCCATGCGCAGAAAGGACGGCACCCCCATATGGGTTTCTGCCAGCTCTGCGCTGCAAAAGGACAAAACCGGCAGCAATTACATTATCTGCGGCATTGTAGAGGACATTACCGAGAAAAAACGCCTGGAATCTCAGCTGCTTCAGGCACAGAAGATGGAAGCCATCGGCACGTTTGCCGGCGGTATTGCCCATGACTTCAACAACATTCTGACGGCCATTATCGGCTACGCCAGCATGCTGAAACTGAAAATGCAAGATCAGGAGGCCCTCCAGCATTATGTCGAGGATATCCTGGCTTCGTCAGACAAGGCGACCAAACTGACCCAAAGTCTGCTGGCTTTCAGTCGCAAACAGACCATCAAGCCAACCTGTCAGAATCTGAATGACATTGTCAGCCGTGTTGAAAAGTTTTTACACCGCATCATCGGTGAAGATATCGATTTCAGAATGGAATTGGCAAAGGAAGCACTGACTATTATGGCGGACAGCGGACAGATGGAACAGGTGTTGCTGAATCTGGCAACCAACGGACGCGACGCCATGCCCAATGGAGGCATGCTATCCATAAAAACAGAACGCGCTGAGATTACAAGCAGCAGCGGGTATTTGCCGCCCGGGTCATATGCTGTGCTCTCCGTTTCCGACACCGGTTCCGGCATGGATGAGCAGACCAGGCAAAGGATCTTTGAACCTTTTTATACAACCAAGGAGTCCGGCAAAGGCACCGGACTGGGCTTATCCATTGTCTACGGCATCATCAAACAACACAACGGAGAGATCAACGTCTACAGCGAGCCGGGCAACGGCACAACCTTCAGAATATACTTCAGACTTGAATCAGCAAAACAGACGGAAACGCAAGAGGCCTGCCAGGAAGAACTCCACAAGGGCACAGAAACCATCCTGCTCGCTGAAGACAATGCCGATGTCCGTCTGCTCATAAAAAATATCCTTGAGGATTTCGGTTACACGGTGATCGAGGCGGTGGATGGCCAGGACGCCCTGGACAAATTCAAGGCATCCAGGCTGGCCATAGACATGCTGATCATGGACGTTGTCATGCCAAGAAAAAACGGCAAAGAGGCCTACGATCTCATCCGACAGGACAATCAACACATCCCGGTACTTTTTGCCAGCGGTTACACGGCGGATATAATTCACCAGAAGGGGATCCTTGAAGAAGGCATGTGCTTCATTTCAAAACCGGTGACGCCGTTTATGCTGCTCAAGAAAGTGCGGGAGATTCTTGACCAGGCGGCTTCTGTCCGGCATCCCGGCCACATATAACAACAGGAGTACGTCACTCCGGAACAGGCTGACTGCATGAAAATGCTGCTGATGATAATCGTGTTACTGTTCTCACTGCCCGCCTATGCCGCCCCACCCCTGATTATCGGGGTAACCCAGGGATTTAGCGGCAAATATGCAGAGATGTCCGCCATGCAGATCAAATCATTAAGACTGTGGGAAGAGGATGTCAATGCCCGTGGAGGCATGCTCGGCAGGAAGGTAAATCTGATCATCTACGATGATAAAGGTGATCCGCAGGTTGCCAGACAACTATATCAGCAGATGATCAACCGAGACCGTGTAGACCTGTTGCTGGCACCCTATTCAAGTGAACTGACCGAAGCCGTCGCTGATATTACAGAGAAAAACCGCTATCCGCTAATCACCTCCGGCGCATCAGCAGATCACATCTGGCAGAAGGGGCACCAGTATATCTTTGGGTTGTATACGGTCGCCTCCAGGTACGCGGTTGGTTTTCTGGAAATGGCTGTCAGGCACAACCTGAATGATATCGCCATCATCAGCTCAAACGACAATTTTTCACAAAGCGTTGCCCGCGGGGCCTCGCAGTGGTCCGAACGTTTCGGCATCAAGATATCGACATACCTTGAATTTGAAAAAGGGACAAACGATTTCGCCGGCATAATCAGGCAGATCAGATCAAAAGGTGCCAAGGCCGTGATGGTCTGTGGGCACTTTGATGAGGCGGTCGCCGTACGTACCGCCATCAGGAAAAGCGGCTGGCAGCCACATGCATATTATGCCTCGGTGGGTCCGGTGCTGAGCTCTTATCAGAGCAATCTGGGCAGAATGTCGGAGTTGACCTTCACCACTTCGCAGTGGGAACCCAGCCGCAAGATCCCCGGGGCAGAGAAGTTTTACAACTCCTTCAGAAACACTTACAAAACCGCACCTTCATATCAGGCAGCCAATGCTTATGCCGCCTGCCAGGTGCTTGAAAAGGCCATCCGCAAGTCAAACAGTTTTGACCGTGTCAAGATACGCGATACGCTTTCAAGCATGAGCACCACAAGTATTATCGGTATGTACGGCGTAGACAGGCATGGCCGGCAGTCCAGGCATGTCTCAATGATCATCCAATGGCAGAACGGCAAAAAAGAAATCGTCTGGCCGGTTGCTTACCGCACGGCCCGGCCGGTCTTCCAGGTCGGCTCGGCAAAATGATGCGTCCATGGGTAAGATACTGACGCTGGCAGACAACAAGCATGTATGTCTTGATCATGGAAACCGTAGGAGTGTTATGAAAACATTACTTGCAGTACTGTTGTTGATTACCTGTTCCGCTGCAACGGTTCTGGCCGATGTGATCAGCATCGGTGTATCCCTGGGGCTGCAGGGCAGGCACGCCGAGATATCACGACTGCAGGAAAAGAGTTTCAGGTTATGGGAAAGAGATGTAAATCGTAGGGGCGGCATACTGGGGCGAAAGGTACGTTTGATCGTTTACGACAACAAGAGTCAGCCGGAAATCGCCAGCCAGCAGTACCGCAAGCTTATCACTGAACAGCATGTCGACCTGCTGTTTGCACCATATTCCAGCGAGTTGACAGAAGCGGTGCTGCCGCTCACCGAAATGTACGGTTATCCATTAATAGCGTCCGGCGCCTCGGGTGACAGGCTGTGGAACGGGACACAACGTTACTTTTTCGGCCTTTACACCATGGCCAGCCGATACACGGCCGGTTTCCTGGAAATGCTAGCCAAAAACAACATCAAGCATCTGGCCATTCTGTATGCTGATGATGCCTTCTCAATAGGCATAGCGAACGGCAGCAAGCAGATGGCAGAGAACATGGGCATAAAGGTGTCAGTATTCTCTGGCTTCAACAAAAACTCGAAAGAGTTTGATACGTTTATAAAAAAAGCCAGGGGAGCGCGTTCGGATGCGGTCATGCTGTGTGCCTATCTTGACGAAGCCGTCGAAATGAGCAAGGCCTTGAAGCAAAACGGGTGGCAACCCAAAGCCTATTACGCTTCGGTCGGACCGGCACTCAAGGTTTACCAGGAAAAGCTGGGCAAAAATGCAGAGTTATCATTTTCATCTTCACACTGGGAAAGATTCAATAAATTCAACGGTTCAGAGGCCTTTTACCGTTCCTTTATTAAAGCGTACGGGGCCGAACCTTCATACCATGCGGCCAATGCCTATGCAGCAGGAGAGATCATGGAACGGGCCATTCGCAAGGCCGGCAGCCTGAACCGGGATAAAATCCGGGACTATCTCTCAAAGAGTTCAATGACCACAATCATCGGCAGATACGGCGTTGACAAATCTGGCCGTCAGATCAAGCACTTTCCATTGATCATACAAATACAACGGGGCAAAAAAGAAATCGTCTGGCCGCAAGGCATTGCGACAGCAAAACCGGTCTTCAAATGAGCAAAACTACCAGAGTCATAAATCGCCTCTCCTTTCGAATTTTCGTCCCGGTAGCGATATTGATGCTTCTGTCGGGAGTTGGTCTCTATCTGTTTTTTCACCATGTCGCCTCCGACTTCACCCAGAGAATCATCAAAAACAGCCTTGACGAAAAAGCAGCTGATATTTATGCCATCGTTGACAGAGGACTCGATGAACTGATCAAGTCTGGTCAGTCTGACAACCAGCAGTCGATAAGAATTAAAAGGGCATTGACCATCTCGGAAATGGAGGACGCCATGCGGCAGAACGACCTGAGAGGGGTCATTCTGCAAGAGGGGAAAAGTGTCATGGCCATTGATGATGTTTCAGCCGAAATGGTGGCTGCGCTTCCATCCGGCATCAAAGACAACACCATCACACCGGTCACACGAGGCAAAGAGACATACTACCTGTATATGTTCGATTTTGAGCCGTGGCAATGGCGCATATATCTGCTGAAAAACAGCTCTGAATACGCCACACTGATTCAAAAAGTCCAGCAAGCCTATATGGCAGCCGGTTTATTTCTGATATTAGCCACATTGCTTTTCATCTATTACCTCAACAGAAACATAAACAGGCCGATAAGCCGCATCGTTTCCTCGCTAAAACGCTCTGAAAAGCCTGACTATACAGGCATTCAGGAGTTTGAAAGCCTGAGCGAAGATATCGGTTCCATACTGACTTCGCTGAAACAGGAAAACGAAAGACTCGTCAACATCTATCAAATTGCCATTTCCAGGCGTGGCAAGGAGTTTTTTGAAGAAGTAGCGGTGGCCCTTTCGCGCATGTTTGAATTGAATGCCAGCATTTCAAGGCTTAACATCAGTAATGACACCTTGCATGTGCTGGCCATGTCACTGGACGGGCAGTTGGTCAGCGATCTGGACGTTGCCCTGCAGGGTACTCCATGCCATGACACATTAAACAGCCGCCAGATGCTGGTCATTGAAAGTGAAGCGGCCGACCGCTACCCCCAAGCCGGTTTTCTGGCGGAACATCAGATTGAGTCATACGCCTGTATCCCTGTCTGCAGCCGTAAAGGCGATATAATCGGACTGATCAGCGTATTCGGCAAGAAACATGCTTATTCAGATTCCGACAAAATGCTGTTGCAGACCATGGGCCAGATGGTTGCAGCGGAGTTCGAACTTCTGGAAAAGACCGTTTATCTTGACAACATCCTGCATTCGTCAACCGACACCGCCATAATATCAACAGACGTAGACCTGAATATCACCTATTTCAATCCTGCTGCCGAAAGGATTTTGGGTTACAACCAGCAGGACATCGTCGGCAACAATGTAGCCAGCATTCACGAAAAACTGGGCATCGTTTTTGAAAAACTCAAGCAGGGTCTTATGACTGTAGGCAGCAAAGGGGAACACCAGTTTACCTTCATCCATAAGCACAACGGTGCCTTGATGCACATCGATGCCAGGGTATATCCCATGACCGATGAAAACGGCAGACTGGCTGGATATGTGCTGATGGCGCGTGACATTTCAGACTACAAGCAGTTGGAAGAACAGTTGCTGCATTCGCAGAAACTCGAGGCTGTCGGGCTGCTGGCAGGCGGGGTAGCCCATGAATTCAACAACATCCTCATGTCAATCATGGGTTATGCCGGACTTTTGAAAATGAAATATACTGAGGAAGGATCGCTTAAAAAATATATCGAATACATTATTTCATCTTCAGAAAAGGCCGCAAAACTGACGCAAGGATTGCTGGCCTTCAGCAGAAAGCAGATCATTAATCCCAAAACTTACAATCTGAACGAAATCATCAGGGACGCTGAGCATCTGTTGATGCGAGCCATCCGTGAGGACATCGAATTGCGGATTATCATCCATAACGATGATCTCAGAGTGATTGCAGACAAAGGGCAGATCGAACAGGTCCTGTTGAATCTGGCGACAAATGCCCGTGACGCCATGCCTGCAGGTGGTCGCCTCAGCATTGAGACTTCAGCGGTGCACATCTCTGACGAAAACCTGAAAAAGCATTATGAACTGGATAAGGGCAGCTATGCGCTGATCTCCATCTCCGATAACGGCGTCGGTATGGACGAAATCACCAGGGAGCATATCTTTGAACCTTTTTTTACCAGCAAAGAGGTCGGCAAAGGCACCGGATTGGGTTTGTCAGTCGTCTTCGGCATCATCAAACAGCATAACGGCAGTATCAAGGTTTACAGCGAGCCGGGCAAAGGGACTACCTTCAAGATACTGATTCCCCAAAGCAATCAGCCAATTGCTCAGGAAGGGTTGGCACTGGAAACATGTCAGCCCCTTGACGGCAAAGAGACCATACTGCTGGTGGAAGATGACCCGCAGGTAGTTTCACTGGTTACCGAGGTACTGGAAGAACATGGCTACCAGGTTATTTACGCAGACAGCCAGGACGCGTTGAAAGTCTTTGAATCCCATCAAACTGACATTAGCCTGTTGCTGCTTGATGTTGTGATGCCTCAAAAAAGCGGCAAACAGGTCTATGATGAGATCAAAACCATCCAGCCGGAGATAAAGGCACTGTTTATGAGCGGATACACGGCAGATATTATCAACAGGATGGGGATACTTGACGAACAGCTTGAGTTTATTTCCAAACCCGTTTCCCCCAGAGAACTACTGACAAAAATACGAGATATACTGGATCGTTAGCCACTGGACAGATATCAGACCGGTCAAATCAAGACTGACAGCCCCGAAAACAGAAAACCCCGCCCTTTTTCTGAAAAGGCGGGGTTCATTTATGGACTGGCAGGAACGACTTAACGGCATTCCGTAGTCAAACACAATCCAACATTCACGACATTATTCTGCTGCCTCCGGCGCCTCCGCAGGTGTACCGTCAAGGTTCAGCCCCAGAGCCTCTTTGCGGGAAAGCTTTATCTTGCCGTTTTTATCCACACCGATGCACTTCACCAGCACCTTGTCGCCTTCGTTGAGCACTTCGGTAACCGTTTTGACGCGCTTGGTATCCAGTTCAGAGATATGCACCAGACCGTCGGTACCGGGCAGGATTTCAACAAATGCACCGAAATCCATGATCTTCTTGACGGTACCCATATACAGTTTGCCTTCCTCAGCC
>Ga0302250_1000403_pt1 | contig 43525 bp, 53 predicted proteins | sample AAG_RA_Asp_MG_FD_193536 | JGI IMG/M metagenome (GOLD analysis project Ga0302250, IMG submission 193536) | Enriched activated sludge microbial communities from anaerobic digester in WTTP, New Holstein, Wisconsin, United States - AAG_RA_Asp | ecosystem: Engineered > Bioreactor > Anaerobic >...
TAGATTTGAGACATAAGATCCTCGTTTGGAACGAGGAGTATAATAACACAGAACATTGCGCTTTAAATGGATTAACACCTAATGAAGCCCTAAGGAAGAAAGTGCAGAATGTGTGTGCCTAAAACAAAAGAAGAGAGTTGAAGATAAGAATTTGATCTTGAGTCCAATTCAAACTTTTTAAAAATAAAACAAAGAATGTGTTGTTGAATCCTCCAACAATTAATACTGCTAAAGAAGTTATAATCAAAGGAGCGGCACCTTTTGTTTTAATAGACTTAAATACTTCTTTATAATTTTCTGCTGATTCATTAATTTTAATATTTTCTGTTAATCTTTCAGAATCTTTCCTTAAAGAAAAGAAACAATATATTGATGTGATTAAGGCTAGAATTACGCTAGCAGCAAATACGCCACTAAATCCGAATTTCTAAATAAAGAAAGCACCAAATGCAGGAGCCAAAGCATCTGCATATGAAGGAACTGAGTAAAAGAAAGCAAAAGCTTTGTCAGGATTTTTTAGATTAGAGCCCATCATTATGGCTCTTGAGCTTACAAAAAATAAGGCAGCAGATATTCCTAACATTATTTGTAATAAATAGAAGATGATCATGTTTGGGAAAAATATCATTCCTAATGAATATATTCCATAACCTAAAACACCTAATGAAGCTAGGATAGCAGGATTGATTCTATGATTTAAATAACCAGCTATAGGAGCAAATAAAGCTATAGGAAGATAGATTAAAAAGTTAGTATACCCTACCTGAGCTAATGTGAAATTCTTTTCTAAGAGATACAAAGGGAAATAAAGAGAGAATAGTTTATAGGAAAACATTAAAGGCAAATGAACAAAAGTTACATTTCTTGCAATTTTTTCTATTTTAGGAATTATTTCCATAAATATACTTTAACATTTTGTTTATAATAAAAAAAGAGACTAAGTTTTTCTTAGCCATTGCCTAAATTCCTAGGCCGGGAGAGCCATCATCCTCCACAATATATTCTCCACTCATTCCGTGGAATGAGTGAATTTCTCCTGGAGCAGGATAGGTTTCTACTCGTCCGCATTTTTTGCAGATGCAACACTGTCCTCCGTAGTTTTTAAAGGATGAAAGTGTTTCGTAGATATGATTGCAATCTGGATTGCCAGTAAGCAAAACATATTTTATCGGGCCACTTGTATCGTTGATTTTTTCCCACTCAAATGAGATTTCATTATTGCGAGACATGATGTCATCATATAGATAAAGTGCAGCAAGAATCATTTTGCCGGTTCTTCCATTCTTGCCCAATTTTCCGACACAGCGATACTCTGTTTCGGATTCAAGATCTTCAAGAGAAATCCATGGATGCGCCAATGCTTCGTTTGACGGTTTTGGTTCTCCATCAATCTTTATGGGCATCCAGAAAGCTAAGTCGCCAGTTGGTCGTGTGTCGTGTTCGTTATTGGTAATAATCATAAATGGTCCTCGGAAATCTCCACAAGATTCAATCTCGCAGGCTGTTTCTTCTGAGACTTCTCGCTGGAGGACTTCAAAAAGATTTGGATTTTTTGTTTTTATCAAGTCGTTAACTTCAATTCCTCCTCCCGGAGCATCAATAATTTTTACCTTAGAGTTGATGGGTAAACCAGCAAGCTCTTTTTGTCGTTCTTGGTCAGTTCTCACATTTACCATGATTCGTGGTTTGCCGTGACCGTCTATCCGACAAGCCATTCCAAAAACTCCAATCGTAAAAGTAGCTTTCTCCATTTTCTCATCTCCTAATTTTCAAGCCCCTCCATATAGTGGAAGTTGTTTTAATGATACAATATTTTTATGTATTGTCAAGTTTTTATGAAATATTGTTAATCAAAAGATGTTAGATAATTCCACTCAAAACCTGTAATTTTGATATTTGTAAACTGACCAATAGCTCCTTTATTTAAAACCACTGCCCTGCCTGAATTAGTTCTAGCAAGATATTTATTTTTTCTTTTCTCGATAATAAGAACTTTGTATTTTTTATTTACAAATTTTTTGTTCTTTTTAAGATTTAATTCTTTAAATAAAGAAGTTAATTCTCTGGATCGCTCTTTTTTAATTCTGTCAGGATAGTCTTTTAAGTTAAAATCAGGTGTTCCCTTTCTTTTAGAGAATTTAAAAATATGGATAACGTCAGGTTTTATCTTTTTGATTATTTTTAATGTTTCTTTGAATGATTTTTCTGTTTCTAAAGGATGGCCAACAATAATATCAGTAGCAATGACAACATCTTTAAATGTTTTTTTGAACAACCCACAAACATCTTCAAAATCCTTAACAGAATATTTTCTATTTAATTTCTTTAACAATTCATTGTCCCCTGTTTGCAAAGGAAGATGAATGAATTTATATATCTTTTCTGATTTATATAAAGGAATCAGTTTATTGATTATTTTTCTTGTATGCCCAGGATTCATCATTCCTAATTTAATTCTAAAATCACCCTCAATTTTAATTAGTTCTTTTAACAAATCTGGCAATAGTTGTTTTCCTTTGTCTAAGCCATAGACTCCTAAATCCTGAGAAGTTAATTGTATTTCTTTAAATCCTTGATCAATAACTTGCTCGGCCTCATTAACAATATTTTTTATTTCAAAAGAATGTAGTTCTTTTCTAGCTAGTCTAGTTGCACAATAAGTGCATGATCCAAGACATCCTTCAGCGATAGAAATAATAGCAGAAGCAGAATGAGTTGATCTTTTCTTTTCTAATAATAATTCTTCTTTGTCTTTTCCTTTTTTTAATGTTTTTTCTATAAGAGAATTAATTGATCCGATTTCTCTAGGATTGATTATTGCATCAGAAACTTTAATGCATTCTTCTTTTGAGATTGCAGGAAGACAGCCAGAAATAATAACCTTTTTTCCTTTTCTTTTTAAATCAATAGCCTCTTTTAATATTTTTCTTTCAGTTTTTTCTACCACTCCGCAAGTATTTAGAATAACAAAATCAGCCTCTTCTTTTGAGACTTCTTTATGTTTTTTAGATAGCAATCCTTTGATTATTTCAGAATCAGCCTGATTAAGTTTGCAGCCGTATGTTTTTAAATAGAATTTCATGAGCGAGATACCAGAATCGGACTGGCGCCCTTTGCTTGGGAAGCAAATGTACTGCCACTATACTAATCTCGCTTATTTCTAGCCTGATATTAGCAGATTTTGATTTTTGTATCAATTATTATGTAACAAAAAGAATTTTAGTGTATTATTAATAGTGTAAGGTATATGGATAATAAGATTAAAGAGTTAATAGAAAGATCAAAGAACAAAGACAAGCAAGCTTTTTCAGAGTTATTTGATTTGTATTACGATAGAATTTTAAATTATGTATGGAGAAGAGTTTTGAATGTTGAATATGCCAAAGATATAACGTCTAATACCTTTTTAAAAGTATTAAAGAATATACAAAGATTTGAATGCATAGAAGAAGCAAGCTTTAACGGTTGGATATACAGAATAGCCACAAATGAGATTAATCAGTATTTTAGAAAACAGAATAGATATAAATTAATTATTGATGACGAAAATAATTTATTTGATTTAGGAGATGATAATAAAGCAGCTGAAGAAATTGAAAAAAAGATTGATAATGACAAATATAATCAGGTTTTGAACAAGAGCATTAGACAATTGAAGCCAATTTATCAGGACATATTGCATTTAAGATATTTTGAAGAAATGTCATACAAAGAAATATCAGAAGTAATTAACAAGAACGAAACAACAATTAGAGTCTATGCCATGAGAGCTTTAGAAGATTTAAAGGTCATACTTAATAATGATGCTAATAACTTTTTAGAAACATATGGAAAATATTGAACAGATTTTTAAAAAAGTTAATAATGATAGAATAGAATTAAAAGATCACAAGAATAAACTGAAGAGTGTTTTAATGAATAATAAATATTTTAAAGAAGAAGAGTCTGGCTGGGATTGGAAGCTAACAATTTCATCATTATCTTTTTCTTCTTTGTTGATATTATTTGCTTATATTCATCCCCTTGCTTATAATAATAATCAACAGGTAACAAGTGCAAATGATGCCAAGGGAGGATTCTACTATACTTTAATTAGTAGTAAGAATGCTAGTCCATCAACAGGAGAATGGAACAATCAAGAGGTAAAAATAATTCAAACGGTCGAAGAGAATTCAAGGGCAGTCTATTATTTTAATAAGCAAAATATTCTTGTTAATTCTCAAGTAATAAGAAACAATAAATAATAAAAATATATGAAAATATTAGAAAATAAGTTTTTCCAGTTTCTAATTTTCGTTTTAATGATCGTTGTTATCTTTTATTTTTTAACAATGATCAACGAAAAGTCTCAAATGGACAATAACGTTATCACTGTTACTGGCAATGGAGAAATATATGCCAAGCCAGATGTAGGAGTTATAGATATTTCTGTGAAAACAGAAGACAAAGATGTTTCTAAGGCTAGTGATGAGAACAATGTAAAAATGAGCGATATTACTGAAATGATAAAAGCTCAGGGAGTTGAAGAAAAAGACATCAAGACTTCAAGCTACAATATTAATCCTGTTTATCAATGGGAAGATAAAACAGGAAAAAGAAGCCTCACAGGCTATGAAGTTACTCAAAGCATTAATGTAAAGATTAGAGATCTTTCTAAAGTTGGTACAATAATTGCTCAAGCAACTGAAAAAGGAGCTAATAGTGTTGGTAATCTTTATTTCATAATTGATAACGATGAACAATTAAAAGACGATGCTAAAAAGTTAGCAATTGAAGACGCTAAAAAGAAAGCAAAAGAATTAGAAAAAACATTGGGAGTAAAGATGGTGAGAATAGTAAACTTCTCAGATAGTACATACAATCCAGTTTATTCTTCATATGATTATGGCTATGGTACAGGAATGAAGTTAGAATCATCAGCAATATCTGCTCCAACAATTTCAACAGGACAGAACAAGATAACTTCAACAGTAGTAATAACCTACGCAATACAGTAAGAAACAATAAAAGGCTCGGCAGAAATGCCGAGTTTTTTAATTGCAAAATTGTATATTTTGTTATATATTACAGGCAACCATCTTGGAGGTGGATTTAATGGGAGACCATACGAGAGTAGTTCCTAGTACCTTATCAACAAAAGATGGACATTATGAACTTAAAGCAGGAGATCTTTTTGTAGAAATTGTTCAAGCAAATAAAAAGCTTTTCCTAGAAGGAATTATTATTCCCAAAGAAATAATTGATAATATTTTTGTTATCAAAACATTCGAAATAAAAAGATTTAAACATTCTGCTATTCTTTGGCAAATCGGAGAAGGACTTTTTAATTGTACAGAAATAATGAGGTTTGGATATGATAAGAAATTAATTCCTGATATAATTTATAAAACGGTCGCATTTAATTTTTTTGACAAAGCAATGAAAACAAAAAAACCAATTTATATTATAATTACAAAAGGAAATAACGGATTAGAATATAAGGAGGTGGCTACGTAAAAGTAGTCTTTTTTTATAAAAAAAGAAACGCTATCTGTGCGTTATGTTTTTGGCGGAGTCGGTTTTTCAAATCAGCATTTCTCGCAAATAAGAGTTTGATGATCATCATCTTTGAAAACAAGAGCTTTTCCGTCACAAGGACAGTAGTAATCTTCTCTTAATTTTTTAAGCATGGCCATGTTGCCATACTTGTCTTCCTCCATCTTTTCTTTTGACGATACTCTTTTGAAATAGCCTTGTAAGACTTTCACAATAATCACTTTCCTTTTTAAATAAACTAATAAAGTGCGTTTGTTTGACGAAATCCGAACCTTTTTTGAACGGAACTGACGGCGCGCTTCGCGCGCCAAACTGAATGCTCGGGCGGGCAAAAAGGAAGGGGATTGGGGGGAAGGAATTTTTGCCCGCCCTCGCTTTCCGCCGCCGCCAAATTTCGTGCCAACGAAGTTGGCGCGCCGCCTTAAATTTCTTTTTCTAACGATTGCCACGCTTTTTCGGCAGAAAGTGGCAATCTCAAAGATTTTTCACTTCGCGAATTGTGCTCAACGAAAATCTGTTTAATTTCGTCTTTGCCTAACTTTAACTTTAGCACAATTCGCTTGATTAAATCTATAACACCCGGAGCCAAAAATGCCGATTCTTTTGGATTAAATGGCGGAAATTCTTTTAGAAGTTCGGGATCATTCATTCCGCCGATATTCCTCGGCCCATTCAAATCAAGATAACAAACTTCTAGATATGTTCGCAGAGCTTCTTTCAATTTCATCTCGCCTCGCAGAATTTCCGCCATTTGGAATCTTGTATTTCGGTATAAACCCCAATCGCCGTTTTTGGCGTTTTCTATTATTTGCTTATTCAACAAACCCCACCGAATATCGTTATCTGACGGCTCTTTACCGCCAAATCTTTTTCGCAAAATTTCTTTTTCTTTCGCAAACTCTTCTTTTTCTGCAACAAAAATATCGTGCGTTCCGGCGACGATTGTCCATTCCTCGTCAATTTTGTCGGCTTCCGCTTTCGTTACAACAACGCTAGTATTATCTTTTGGACGAGTGCGAACAAACATAAATTCTCCGCAATGCTGGCACTTTGTTTTTGCGCCTGGAATTTTGGAAAGGGCTTTATGGCAATTCGGGCACTCGGCTTTTCGCTCGTCTTTTGTTTCGCGTTGTTGATTATCGGTGTTAGTTTTTGAGCGAAAGAGATCAAGTATGCCCATATACTTAAAATGTTTCTTTACTACCGTCCGCGTAAATAATCGTTGAAACTTCCCATTTATATTTTAGGTCTTTTAATTCGGTATTTTTTAACTTTATGTCCTCGTCCATAAATTGGTTATAGTCAGTTCCCGATTCCCAAACCTTGCTACCATTCGCGGGTATACTTTTATCGTAGCTTACTTTTGTTGCAGAAATTTTATTGTCAAAAATATCATAAAAAGTGATTGCTCCCTCAACGCCTCTTATCTCTTTATCAGTAGTATTGGTAAATTTCAAGCTCATTGTGATTTGGTCTTGATAACTACCAGACATATAGTCCGCCGCGTTGAAGCCCTTTTTTGTAATTTCAAGAGTAACCTTTTTTGTTTCCGTTTTTGTCTGTTCCGTGTTTGCAGTATTGGCTTGGTTTGTTCCGCCTTGTTGCAAGCTGTTGCTCAATTCTTCTTTTTCTTTGGCGACATTCGCGGAATGTTGCGCGCTTGAAACAGAACCCATAATAATTGCGAGTAAAATTATCGCAACAAGCGAAAGGATTATGCCGTGTTTATTTGATAAGGTTTCTACTTGTTTTATCCCGGACGATTCTGCTTTTTTCTCATACTTATTTGTTATCAAGTGCATAATAACTCCGCCAGCAAGACCAATAATAAAAGATAAAACAACAACGAATGTTCCACCAATCGCAGTTCCCAAAGCCGCACCGGCTTGCTCAAATCCATTTGTTGTAGAAGAAACCGCTTTTGAGCCGAGAACAAACGAGAAAACGATAGCCGATAATGGAAGCAAGAAGAAAGATATTTCCGTCAAACGGAAAAATCTTTCAATAATATGATTCTTTTCTGTAAATTGATAGACGCTCCAAATCATCAATGCCCAAATAATTAAAAACGCTATTCCTAAATAAGAGTTAAGCGTCATCCACGCATAATTTTGCCAAAAAATAAGAGCTGGCAATAATGCCAATAAAATTTTTAGAACGATGTGCTTTTTGATAGTGTTTTCCATATTGTTTTAATTATAAATTATTTTATTAAATCATCAACGCTAACACCTAACGCTTGGGCGACCTTTTTTAAAGTTTCAAGCGTTGGATTCTGGTTTTTACCAGCTTCAATTTTAATAATCGTATTATTGGCGACATCGGCCAATCTCGCCAATTTCTCTTGGGATAACCCCTTGGCTTCCCTAAGTTTTCTAAGTGTTTTTGTAATGTTTGACATACTAATATCGTAGTAGTAGAATTAAAGTATCAGTAATATTCCCTTTCAACTACTTTAATGCTACACCAAAAAATAAAAATTGTAAACAGGCGGCGCATTTCGCAAAGCGAAATACGAAATTTGGCGGCGGCGGAAAGCGAGGGCGGGCAAAAATTCCTTCCCCCCAATCCCCTTCCTTTTTGCCCGCCCGAGCATTCAGTTTGGCGCGCGAAGCGCGCCGTCAGTTCCGTTCAAAAAAGGTTCGGATTTCGTCAAACAAACGCACCACAATCAAACTTTCAGGAATCTTGCCGATTGATTCAGCCGCGCGAAGCGCGGCAGAGAACGGAAACACTGGCTCGCCGCGCACGGCACGGCTCGCCAAGCGGAAGTTCGAAATCCCTTGCGATTTTAAGTATTTGCTTTGCCCAATTAAAAACTAATAACATAAATTTATGAACAACAAATTTTTCCTATACGCCCGCAAGTCTACTGATGTTGAGGATAAACAAGTTTTGAGCATTGAAGCGCAGATCACAGAATTGCGCGCCTTTGCCAAACAAAATAATCTCAATGTCATTGATACTTTTATTGAAAAACAATCAGCCAAAATTCCGGGCCGTCCGATATTTGGCGAAATGTTGAAAAGAATTGAACATGGCGAGGCGGACGGAATTTTGGCGTGGCACCCCGATAGATTGGCGCGCAATTCTGTGGACGGCGGACAAATTATTTATCTCATAGATTGCGGGCGTATTGCGGCGTTGAAATTTCCACAATTCTGGTTTGAACCAACGCCGCAAGGAAAATTTATGTTGAATATTGCTTTTGGGCAAAGCAAATACTATGTGGATTCTCTTTCCGAAAACACGAAGCGTGGTTTGCGCCAAAAAGTTCGCAGAGGCGAATATCCGAGCGTTGCGCCCATTGGCTATATCAATGATGTTCGCACCAAATCCATAGTTGTTGATAGAAAGAAAGCAAAAATTATCAAAGCGGCGTTTGAATATTACGCCGCTGGCAACGCTCGGTTGGAAGATGTCTCGGATTTTTTGGCGCAACGCGGGATACTTTCCCGCGGCGGAAAGAGAATCCACAAGACGAGGGCAACTTTTATCCTCTCAAATCCGTTTTATACAGGGCTATTTCGCTATTCCAAAGAATTACACGAGGGCAAGCATGAGCCAATCATCGCAAAGAAAATTTTTGATAAAGTCCAAGAAGTTTTGAAGCAGAGAGGAAGGCCACACCACAAAACAAAGTATGAGCCGCAAGATTATTGCGGACTCCTAAAATGTGGAACTTGCGGAATGTCCATTACTGGTGAATACAGGGTTAAAAATCAAAAGAATGGCAATACTCACGATTATATTTATTACCACTGCACCAAGAAAAACAAATCGATGAAATGTCCTGAACCCTGTATTCGCCAAGAGGAATTGGACAAACAAATTTCCTCTCTGCTTCAAAAATTTTCTTTGCGTGCGGATTGGGCGGAAAAACTTTTACAAATGACGGAAAGCGAAAAGGGTAAATCCGCCCAATCCGTTTCTGCTTTTGTTCTTGAATCGCAAAATACAATCCGCGCCATAAATCAAAAAATCCAGCGACTTTTAGACGGCTATTTGGAGCAGGATATTGAGCGGGAAATCTATCGCGAACAAAAAACAAAACTTCTTATGGAAAAAAAGTCGCTGGAAGAGAAAATGGCACGGATTGAACAAAAGCAGAATGATTGGCTCGAACCGATGAAAGAATGGATAAAAGTCGCTTCAAACCTCGTCAAAATCGCAAGGGATAATGACCTTTTGCAGAAAAAGGTCATAGCCAAAGAAATCTTTGGCTCGAACCTGCGCTTGGCGAGCCGCGCCGTGCGCGGCGAGCCAGTGTTTCCGTTCTCTGCCGCGCTTCGCGCGGCTGAATCAATCGGCAAGATTCCTGAAAGTTTGATTGTGGTGCCCCAAACAGGATTCGAACCTGTGACCTTCATCTTAAAAGGATGTTGCTCTACCAACTGAGCTATTGGGGCATATGCAGGGATTATAATCCCTGTTTTTTTAATTCTTCAAGAGCTTCTTTCTGTTTTCTTGTTAATCTGTCTGGAATGTCAACTAATAACTGAATGAATAAATTTCCTCTGCCAACGCCTGAAAAATGAGGAATACCTTCTTTTGATACTCTTAATGTTTTACCAGTAGTTAATCCAGCTGGAATCTTAACAATTAAATTTTCATTATCTAGAGTAGGTATCTTTATCTTATCACCTAATGCAGCTTGAGAGAAAGTAATCTTTTGTTTCAAATAAATATCATCTCCTTTTCTTTCAAATATCTTGTGAGGCCTTACAAAAATTCTAATATATAGATCTCCTGATTCGCCTCCTCTCTTTCCAGCTTCACCTTTTCCTTTTACCTTAATTATCTGGTTGTTGTCAACACCAGCAGGGATGGTAATCATTATTTTTTCCTCTTCTTTGACTCTTCCCTCTCCACGGCAAACATTACATGCTTTTTCTGGTTTAACTCCTTCTCCGTGACATTCAGGGCAAGTGATATATTGACTAATTGTTCCTAAGAATGTTTTTTTGATTTGCTGAACTCTGCCAGTTCCCCTACAAGTGAAACATTCTTTAACCTGAGTTCCTGGCTCAGCACCTGTTCCATTACATCTTGAGCATTTAACATTCTTCATTACCCTTATTTCTTTTTCTTGTGGTTTTAAAATTGATTCGAGTTCAAGGTCAATTCCAACCTCAATGTTTCTTCCTCTTCTTAAATCTTTTTTGTTTTGTCTTTGTCCGCCAAAAGCTCCTCCAAAGATATCAAAAATATCTTCAATTCCACCGAATCCGCCCATACCGCCCATAATATCTTCCCAATTGATGTTTTGACTATTAAACCCAAATCCTCCTTGCTGGTTAAAACCAGAACCGAATTGGTCGTATTGAGCTCTTTTGTTTTTGTCTGACAAAACTTGGTAGGCTTCGTTTATTTCTTTAAACTTTTCTTCGTTACCTCCTTTTTTGTCAGGATGATGTTCGTGAGCTAGCTTGTAGAAAGCTTTCTTTATTTCATCTTGAGTAGCATTCTTTTCTACCCCAAGGATTTTGTAATAATCTTTTTGCATGGTTTTTTAAAAGAAAGGCAAACCTTTTTGATTTGCCATTTCTTCTTATTCTTTCTCTGTTTCAGCTTCAGGGGCATCGTTTTGAGTTTCTTCTTTCTTCTCTTGTGGCTGCTGCTGTTGCTGTTGTTGGTAGATTTGAGCACCTACCTTTTGAATGGCTTGTGATAATTCTTCTGTTTTCTTTTTGATATCATCGATATTATCACTTTCTTTAACTTTTTTCAATTCAGCGACTTTAGCTTCAATATCATTTTTGTCTGCTTCTTGAATTTTGTCAGCATTATCTTTCAAAGTTTTTTCACAAGTATAGATTAGATTGTCAGCAAGATTTTTAGCTTCAATTGATTCTCTTTTCTTTTGGTCTTCAGCAGCGTGTATTTCTGCTTCTTTTTTCATTTTCTCAATGTCTTCTTTTGATAAGCCGATTGAACCTTCTACTTTAATAGATTGGACTTTTTTAGTTGCTTTATCTGTTGCAACAACAGTTAAGATTCCGCTAGCATCAATGTCAAACTTAACTTCAACTTGAGGCATTCCTCTTGGTGCTGGAGCAATTCCATCTAAAATGAATCTTCCCAAAGATCTATTGTCAGTGGCCATTGGTCTTTCTCCTTGCAAAACATTGATTTCAACAGATGTCTGATTATCAACTGCAGTTGAGAAGACTTGAGAATTAGATGTAGGGATTGTTGTATTCTTGGCAATCATTACAGTATTAACGCTTCCCAATGTTTCAATTCCTAATGACAGTGGCAACACATCTAGCAATAGAACACTCTTAATGTCTCCTTCAGGAGTTCTGCCTTCTTCTTTAGCTGTTAAGATTTCTGCTTCAATAGCAGCACCAATAGCAACTACTTCTTCTGGGTTAATTGATTTGTTTGGTTCCTTACCAAAGAATTCTTTTACTGCGTCTCTTACAGCTGGAATTAAGGTTGTTCCTCCAACAAGAATCACTTCATCGATTTCATTCTTGTCCATTTTGATTTCTTCAAGAGTCTTTTTTACCCTTTCAATTGATTTTGTAATTAATTCTTTAGTCATTGAATCAAACTGAGCCCTGCTTAGTTTATATTCTAAGTGCTTTGGACCATCTTGGTTAGAAGTGATGAAAGGAAGATTGATGCTTGCTTCAAATGAAGAAGATAGTTCTGTTTTAGCTTTTTCAGCAGCTTCTTTTAATCTTTGTAGGGCTAATGCATCTTTTGATAAATCAATTCCTTGGTCTTTTTTGAATTCTGTTAACAACCAATTAATAATTATTTGGTCAAAATCATTTCCTCCTAAGTGAGGCTCTCCTCCAGTTGCGAGCACCTCAACAGTGTCAGGAGAAACATCTAGTATTGTTACATCAAAAGTACCTCCCCCGAAATCGTATGCCAAAATCTTTTTAGCGTCCTTCTTCCCGAAACCATATGCTAGAGCAGCAGCAGTTGGTTCATTGATTACTCTTAAAACATTGAATCTTGCAATTTCTCCAGCAGCTTTAGTTGCTTTTCTTTGAGAGTCATCAAAATTAGCTGGACAAGTGATAACAACATTCTTAACTTCTTCTCCAAGCTTGTCTTTTGCATCAGCCTTAACTTTTTGCAAAATCATTGCAGAAACTTCAATTGGAGTTAGCCATTTGTCAGCCATCTTAACTTCAACTCCACCATCACTTCTTTCTCTTGTTTCGTATGGTAATAGTTTTAATTCTTTTTGAACTTCTGGATCAGAAAATCTTCTACCGATAAATCTTTTAACCCCAGAAATTGTATTTACTGGATTAGTGATTGCTTGTCTTTGAGCAAGGATACCAACTACTCTTTCACCTCCTTTTGTTTGAGCAACAATAGAAGGAGTTAAAATAGATCCTTCTCTATTGTCTAATGCCTTTGGTTCTCCATTAACAATTGATGCGAATTTTGTGATTGCTGTACCTAAATCTATTCCTATTACTTTTGTCATATTTTTGTATTTTATTAATTATTATTTCCCTTACCTATTTTTACCTTGGCAGGTCTTATTACTTTATCTTTTGTTTTGTATCCTTTTTCTACTTCTTCAATTATCATTCCTTCTTCTCCATTTATTTCTTCCATTGCTTCATGGAGACTAGGATCAAATTTCTGATTAAGCGTATTAATTTCTTCTATTTCTAGGCTCTTTAATACCCCTTCCAGCTGTTTTTTAATCAAGATGAGTCCTTTTATACTATTGCTTCCCTTTTCTGCTTCTGGAATGGTTTTTTCAGCTAACGAGAAATTATCTATCACAGGAATTATTTCCAAAGCAAATCCTTCTCTAACACTTATTAACAATTCTTGAAGTCTTGCTAATTCTTTTTGTTTGTAATTAATGAAGTCTGCTTTTTCTCTTTGCCATCCAGCAAAGTATTCATTCTTTTTTGCTTCTGATTCCTCAAGAAGCTTTTTTAAATCTTCTTTTTCTTTAGTCATATAAGTTTTCTAATATTTTATTAAGCGAATTAATTAAATTGATATTTTTTTGATAATCCATTCTTTTTGGTCCAAGCATCGAGATGGTTGCTTTTTTTGAATCAAGATTGCAATCCGAACAGATTATTGAGATATTCTTCCATCTTGGATTTATGTTTTCTTCTCCTATATATATCTTTACACCTCCCCCCTTATTAATCTTTCGCATATTGTCTTCCAAGTTTTCAATCATTTCAGAAAAACTTGAAATGAAATCATTGTCTCTAAATTCTGGTTTTTTAATTATTTCATCAAATCCTTCTTTGATTATTATTCCATTCAAGTTAAGAGCAATGAAACTAGAAGACAAATCAGATAATTCTTTAGCAAGGAGTGATGCTGTCTTTAATGCATCAGCATGTCTATCTATTCTTTTCTGAAGCATGTTTTGCATTCTTTCTTCATTTTCTGTTTTTAAGTGATCAACAAAGAATCTATATGCTTTGTCAGTCGGAATTCTTCCTGCTGATGTATGTGGCTGTTCTAAATACCCTTCATTAATTAAATATTGTAATTCAATTCTGATTGATGATGGGCACAATCCGAAATCATGTTTTTCTGAAAGAAACTTAGAACTCACTGGCTCAGCAGTTTTAATATATTCCCTAACTAGGCTCTTTATTATTTCTTGTTGTCTTTCGCTTAACATATCGAATTTAATATATCACATGTATTTTAGCAGTCAAGACCCTAGACTGCTAATTGATTAGGAATAAAAAAACAGACCCGAGAAAGGGTCTTGTTTGTATTATTCAAGGCTATATTTATTTAATACCCTTAAATTATCATCTAATTCATAGACCAAAGGGACGCCAATTGGTATTTCAACTTTAGCTATTTGTTCTCCCGAAAGCATTTCAATGTTTTTAATTAAAGATCTAATGCTATTGCCATGAGCAGAGATTATTATTCTCTTCCCTTCTTTGATTTTAGGAATAATAGCTCTTAGCCAATAAGGGAAAAGTCTTGTTTCGGTATCTTTCAAGCTTTCAGTGAATGGAACTAATCCTTCTTTAATTTCAGGATATTCTAATTGTTTTTCGTTTAATTTTGCAGGAGGTCTAATTTCGTAACTTCTTCTCCACTCTTCAACTTGTTTTTCTCCATATTTATTTCTTGTTTCGTCTTTGTCTAGTCCCTGAAGATTTCCATAATGTCTCTCATTTAACCTCCAAGATCTTTCTATTGGAATATTTAAATTCATTTCTTCTAATATTAAATCAAGAGTTTTGTATGCTCTTTGAAGTACTGATGTAAAAGCTAAATCAAAAGTAAAGCCTTTTTCCTTCAAAAGTTTTCCTGCTTTCTTAGCTTGCTTTATTCCCTTTTCAGACAATGGAGCATCAATCCATCCGGTAAAGATGTTTTTTTCGTTCCAAACGCTTTCTCCGTGTCTGATGATTACTAATTTAAACATATTATACTTATTATACAAACGAAATCATGCTTTTTCAATCTTTTCAGGGATCTTTAGAGATAAATAAATACAAACAAGAGAAATAATTCCTCCGAATAAGAACGGCAAAGGAACAGCAATAGTTGCTAAGACGCCTCCTAAAATTGGTCCAATGATTCTTCCCATACTTCCATATGAAGAATTGATTCCCATAATAGTTCCCTGTTCTTTGTCACTCGCATTTTTTGAAAGGATAACCTCAATCAGTGTCTCAGTTGCTGCTGTTGATATTCCTACCATGATCACAGCAACAACAAACAGAGCTATTGAATTGATCCCGTACATAAAGAAGAGAGCAAGAGAGGTTAGCAATAAGCTAAGCATCAATCCTTTTTTAAGTCCCAAACCTTTGCTTAAATTAGGAATAAGCAGAACTTGAGCCGCTAAACCAGATGAACCCAAAACAGTGAAGAGAATGGAAATGTGAGAAGCATCTAAGTTTAATACTTTTAAACAGAATGGCTGGAAAGCAAAGAAAACAAGAGAGAATGACAAGGCATAAAAGAAAGTTGTCAAAAGAATATAGCCAATTGGTTTCTGTGTTGCTGCTTTGATCATTCTTGAGAAATCAAAAGGATTAGACTCTTCAACTTTTCCGATATGCTTATTTGTTTCGGGCAAATACAAAATAGTTAAGATTAGGGTGATGATGCATAATATTCCAGCAATAATGTATGGAGTATTGATATGTATTCCAACAGTTGCAGCAGCAATTAATGGTCCTAAGATAAATCCAAATTCATTAGCAGCACCAAACATTGCAAATCCTTTTGTTCTTTCGTGTCCTTTGGTTGTGTCAGAAATTACAGCTGCAGCAACAGAATAATTCCCTGCTGTTATTCCGTCTAATGCTCTAGCTAAAAACAAGAAGAATGCGTTGGGTGCAAAAGCCATTAAAAAGAAAGAAACAGCGGTTCCAGCAATCGAAGTGATTAATAATGGTCTTCTACCAAACTTATCAGACAATCTTCCTATTATTGGTGCAGCGATAAATTGGCAGATAGAAAAGGTAGCAAAAAGCAAACCATTCTGGAAATCAGAAAGTCCGAACTTCTGGGTATAGGTATAAAGAATAGGAGCAACGATTGCATACCCCAAAGTATCAATAATGGTAATCATTATTATGATTAATAGATTTCTGTTTGATTTCAACATATTATTTATTGTGTCTTTTCTCTGCCTTACGAACACTTTCCTCATTCATTCCAAAATGATGGGCTATTTCATGCCAGACAGTTTCTTTGACAAGTTGTTTTATCTCTTCTTCTGATTGAGCTATTTTTTCAATTTGATTTTTAAATATTGTTATCTTATCGGGCAAGACTTGAGCGTATCCCCATCTCTCCGTTTTAGGGATTCCTTCGTATAAGCCTAAAAGAGAATAGTTTTTTCTAAGCTTTAATTTTTTAATTTGTTCAGAGGTAGGATTGTCTTCGATAACAATTTCTACATTATCTAATTTCTTTAAGTGTTCTTGAGGAATAGTATCTATTCCCTCTCTTACAAGTTTTTCAAAATTATCTAAGTCCATATTTATTTATGATAGCAAAAAATCGCCTAATTGACGATTTTGTTAATAATAATTATTTTTTAACCTATTCTTACCAAATAATATACAAAAGATATATTACTATTAAAAAATAAATTATTGTTACGATAAATGGAAAATAAGAGGTTATATAATTAAGCCAATTTTTGTCTGTATCAACTTTTCCAATATAACTTTCTATTTGTTTTCTATTTCCAACCGCCCCCCTTTCAACATCAATAAAGAAAAATAAAAGAGATAAAGGAATCAAAGAAATTAATATGGATAAAATAATTTTTGCAGAAGCATTATCAAGATTTATTAATTCTTTGTTTAATGTTGCTACAACAATCATTGTTGCAGACAATGCGCTTAAAGATGCTAACGCCGACATTTTTGCAACAACCATTTGAAGGTGGTGATCAAGTAAAGATTTTATAATATCTTTTTGTTCGTTTCTTGGTAGACTATTAAACCATTCTTGATTTTTTGAAGGTTGATCTTGTTTCATAATTATTTTGGCTGACCGTATCAGTTTGGATCCCCTACTATTCAAGCAGTGTAAGGGTTCTTTTACTGGTTTACTTTGATTAATTTGAGGCATCTCAGTCGGGATAAAATGAGACAAATGAGACACTAGTTGTACTTTTTGGGGTACATATCAAAAGTATTTATTAAAAGAAGGAACGATCATTGAAAAGAGAGAACTTCTATCGTTTTTAAAAAGCAAATTAATACTAAAAGACAAGAAGATTATTCTTGAGTAAACTAAAAACCACTGGATAAAACCAGTGATTTTCATGTATGCAACTCAGTCACCTGACTTAGTATAAGATGGCTGCGGGACTTGGATTCGAACCAAGAAATCTACTGCTTCAAAGGCAGTTGTCCTACCGTTAGACGATCCCGCAATATTTATTCAATCCCAATTGACTCTATCAGAGCTAGCTCTAATGGCAATTGTTGTATTGAAGCATATTTACTTTTGTTCTCTGCTTCAATTAAAAGATTAAGAGTTTTCTTTAAATCATTCTCACTAAATCTCTCAGCTTGTTTCAAAGCTGTTTCTTTTAATTCCTTTGTCTCTACTGGCATAACTGTATCAATTAAATCAGAGTCAATCTTAAGGATAAGGATTTTTCTCAAATAGTCAATAAGGGACTTAGTGAATTCTTCTAAATCTAATCCTTTTTCTAAATTATCCGACAAGAACTTCAAAGTCTTTGCTTTGTCTTTTGAAAGAAGCAATTCTGTGATTTCTGTGACTATTTTTGTATCAATCAATCCCAATAATGATTGAATGTCTTCTGCCTTTATCTTTGTGTCTGGCAAAAAACTCAAAACTTGGCTTAATGTTCCTTCAGCATCTCTCATTGATCCTTCTGAAGAAGCAGCAATTAAATTAAGAGCTTCTTTTTCAACTTCAACTCCTTCTTTTTTGCAAATACTAGATAGTTTCTCAACTACTTCATTAAATGCTAGCTTATAGAAATCAAATCTCTGGCACCTAGAAGCAATAGTTGGAATCATCTTGTGTGCTTCTGTTGTTGCTAGAATGAAAATAGCATATGAAGGTGGTTCTTCTAATATCTTAAGTAGAGCATTAGCAGCATCTTTTGATAATTGATGTGCTTCATCTAAAATCAATACTTTGTATTTAAGGAATGATGGAGCAAACTTAATTCCTTCCCTTATGCTTCTTATCTCATCAATTCCTCTATTTGATGCAGCGTCAATTTCAATTAAATCAACTGCCCTGCCACTATTTATCTCCAAGCAAGAAGGACACTTATTACAAGGTTCTGCTCCCTTTCTGTTCTGACAATTAATTGCTTTAGCAAATAATCTAGCTAAAGTTGTTTTTCCTGTCCCCCTGTGTCCAGAAAATAAATATGCATGAGCAATCATGCCTGAATCTATTTCATTCATTATTGTTTTGACCACATGTTCCTGACCAAAGAAATCTTTAAATGTTTGAGGTCTGTATTTTCTGTATAAAACGAGATTTGCCATATATCTAATTCTAGTATTTTTCAAAATAAAAAGCAATATAAACAAAAAAAGCCTTTAAGCTCGTGTTTTAAGAATTTAGGAGAAGCAACAGAGATTCCCCAACCACTAAAGAGGCATCTGATGAGATCTCGGAAAGCTGATCTCTGTTGCTTCAACGGAAAGCTAGAAGCTTTCATCAAGGTCCCAGGGTGAGGACCAACGACGCTGTGAGTTACTCGTGCCAACCCCGCAATCGATTCTTGTGTCAACATTGGCATTCATTTAACTCGATGTTCATCATTCCTTCCCCAGTACCATTAAAGGTGCTGGACAATTATTTTATATACCCTACGCTAAAGCATGTCAATACAAACAAAAAAGCACCTAGTGCTGAACTCAATTGGGTTGCGACAATGATTTGCCATAAGCGGAGATAGGGGCAAGTTGTCGCAACCAATATTATTCCACGTGGAGTACGGTACAGCGGGATGGAGGAAACCCAAGCAAGCTATGCTTGGAAGGTCACAGAAATTCTGTGGCCCCTACATCCTAACACTTCCTGTGGCTAAAAGAACCATACATAAATAATTATACACAATTGTAAAAAAGTCAAATCTATTGACAACGATCACTCTTTTCTTTAGAATTGAAATATATGAACAAAATTAATCTTAACATCTGTTGTTGCTGTCCACCCTTAGACTAAGAGATTAGTTTCGTTTTAATTATATAATAAGCCAATAAAACTAATCTCGCGCAGAGATTTTTTTGTTTAATAACTATGAAAACACTTTTAGAACAAATTGGAAACACACCTTTAATTAAAGTAGAAGAACATAATGGTTCTAAGATTTTCGCTAAGATGGAAGGATTTAATCCTGGTGGTTCTATCAAAGATAGGATTGCTTTGAATATGATTAACAATGCAGAGAGATTGGGAGTGATTAAAAAGGGAGATACTTTAATTGAACCAAGCAGTGGTAATACTGGAGTCGGATTAGCTATGGTTGGAGCGATGAAGGGATACAAGGTAAAAATAATTATGCCTGAAACAACTAGTCATGAAAAGATAAAAATGATAAAGGCTTTTGGAGGAGAAGCAATTTTAGTTGAAAGTCTAAGGTATAGGAAGTTTGTTTTAGATGATGTAAGGAAAATGGTTAAAGAAGAAGGTAATCTTATCTTTTTAAATCAATATGAAAATTCTTTTAATCCCCTAGCCCACTTCAAAGGAACAGCTGAAGAAATAATAAAACAAATGAAAGGAAAAAGAATTGATTATTTTGTTGCTGGTATGGGGACAGGCGGAACAATAACTGGAGTTGGAAAAAGATTAAAAGAAAAGTATCCTAAGATGAAAATAATCGGAGTTCAGCCAATTCAAGGCCAATCAATTGAAGGATTGAGATCATTAAAAGACGGATTTATTCCTCCAATTATTGATTTTGAATTGATTGATGAAATATATGACTTGGAAGCAATAAAAGCAATTGAAACAAGAGAAGAAATTGCTAAGAAAGGAATATTAGTTGGACCAAGTTCTGGTGCAGCCTTGTATGTTGCAAGAGAAAAAAGCAAGGAAAATCCAAAAGTTAATATTGTTACCATTTTCCCTGACAGGGGCGAAAGATACCTTTGATAATCAGAAGAATTAAGATATAATCAAATTATGAAAATATACAATACTCTTACCAGAAAAAAGGAAGAATTTAAACCAATTCAAGGTAAAGAAGTGGGTTTGTACACTTGTGGCCCTACTGTTTATTGGTTTGCCCATATTGGCAATTTCAGAACATTTATTTTTGAAGATGTTTTGAAGAGAGCCTTAAGGTATGAAGGATACAAAGTTAAGCATGTAATGAATATTACTGATGTTGGCCATCTAACTTCTGATTCAGATGCTGGCGAAGACAAACTAGAGAAAGGAGCTAAAAAAGAAAGAAAAACAGTTTGGGAGATAGCAGACTTTTATACAAACTTTTTTAAGCAAGATTTGAAAGCTTTAAACATTATTGAACCAGATGTTTGGGTTAAGGCTACGGATACGATTAAAGAACAAATAGAATTAATTAAAGAACTAGAGAAAAAAGGCTTTACCTATATCATTAAAGATGGAGTATATTTTAATACATCAAAATTAAAAGAATATGGAAGACTTTGGGGCAAAGGAGAAAGAAAAGAAATGAAAGCAAGAATCGAAGAAGTTAAAGGAAAGAAAAATAAAACAGATTTTGCTTTATGGAAATTCAGTCCTAAAGATGAAAAAAGACAAATGGAATGGGAATCACCTTGGGGTATTGGTTTCCCTGGATGGCACACTGAATGTGTGGCAATTGGTGTTAAGAATCTAGGAGTTCCTTTTGATATTCATTGTGGAGGAATAGACCATGTCTTTATTCATCATACCAATGAGATTGCTCAAGCAGAAGCAGCATATGGCAAGCCTTTGGCTAATTATTGGATGCATGGAGAATTTTTAAATTTGAAAGAAGGAAAGATGAGCAAGTCTTTAGGTAATATCGTTACCCTAAAGACATTAGAAGAAAAAGGAATTAATCCTCTTGCCTATCGTTATCTATGTTTTGGCACTCATTATCGTTCAAAACTATTCTTTAGCGATGAAAGCATTGATTTTGCTCAAAACACTTTGAACAAATTATATGAAAAAGTTGCAGAATTATTTAATAGCGAAAAGAAAACACATTCAAAGAAATTTGAAGAGTACGAGTCTAAATTTAAAGAACATCTTAATGATGATTTAAACCTTCCATCTGTTTTGGCTATGATTTGGGAGATGTTAAAAGACAAAGAATTATCTGATTCAGAAAAGTACGATTTATTAATAGATTTTGATAAAGTATTAGGATTCAATCTTTCAAGTATTAAGATGGACAAAACCAATGGATCTAAATACATTATTAAGACAATGAAAGACGGAATTCCAGTTTGGACTCAGGACACAAAAATTGTCCCTAAAGAAATAATGTCTTTAATTGAGGCAAGGAATGATTATAGAAAGAACAAGGAATGGGATAAAGCTGATGAGGCAAGAAAAGGAATAGAAAAATTAGGTTGGCAGGTAGAAGATTCAGGAGAAAAGACGATAATAAAAAAGAACCCCTAAGGGTCTAGGTAAACAACAACATCAATTTTTTCAGTAATTCCGCAACAAGAAACATATTCAGAGAAAGTGAAATGTTTCTTGTTTTGTTTTATCTCAATTATATTATTTACAAAGATTTCTATTCCAGATATTTTTTCTGGATCAAGACCCTTGTTCGAGGTTTTTTCTTTGGCCTGATTTATTATTAAGCTCTTTACTCTTTCAATGAACTTATCCATCTCTGCCACCTACTAGGTTAATAGTGCAGTTTTAATTTTAATTTGTCAAATTATTGACAGAATAACTCTTTTGTTATAGCCTCAAAATAATCTCAAGGGAGAAAGATCATGCAAGGGAAAACGAGCAAAATTACAAAACTCGCAAAGGTTATCACCCTTAGCGAGTTAAAAGCATCACTTGAAAGCAAAAAAGAAATGATCATTAGGGGGTTTGATAATAATCAGAACCCATTAATGCTTCGCGTGATTGTGAGCGAAGTAAAGGAATACAAGGATTACATTTGTTTTAAGGGACAAGCCCTTGCTACAGAACGAATGGTGTCCGAGTGTTCTGGCATGGTCCTTAAGGGGACTCGGCTAGGAGCAGAGATTATTGTGACTGAAAAGTTGCAAATCAAAAAACGTTCCTAGTTTTTATTTACAATTTATGATTTTTGTAATATAAAATATTTGGAGGTTTGAAATGTCAAAAGTTATAGTTGTTGTCATTGGTTATCAGGTTGGTAAAGCCATCGAAATCAGGGAGAATATTTTTAAATTACTTTGCTTTGGAGAATCAAAAATATTCTTCCTGAAAGAGTTGAAGTGTATATTATAAACTCTATTAGTTCAAATGGTATCGGTAAAATGACTTCATATATTGAAGTAAAAACAATAGCTGAGGAAAAAGACTTTGTTGTTTCAAAATTAAGTTCTCTCAACGAGAACATTGTTTTCCAAAAGTACATTTCAAAATTTAAAAATAAACAAAAAAGGCTCAGCCTTTCTTTTTTTTATTTGTTTTTACATTTATAGTAAAAATCTAAAATTTGGTTAGCTATTTTTTCCCATGAATACTTTTTAGCTTCTTCTATTCCCCATTCCCCCATCTCCTTTCTTAAATTTTCATCCTTAATTAGATTTTCTAATTTTAAGGCAAGATCTTCAATATTTTTTGGTTCAGCTAGAAATTTTTCTCCTTTAGTTTCTTTTAATAATTCTTTATATCCTTGGTTAGCATATGCAACAACAGGCTTACCACAAGCCATTGCTTCTAATAAAACAATGCCAAAGCTCTCTCCAAAAATAGCTGGACTGCAATAAATATCGCAACTAGCGTAATAATGAGCAACAACTGGGCCAGATTGTGTGCCTTCCCAATATATATTCATGAGCCCATTATCAGTAGCATATTTCTCGCATTCTTGTTTTAATGGTCCATCACCCACAATAATTAATCTTAAATTATCATATTTTTGTTGAAGTAATTTATATGCTTGCAAAAGGTAAATTAATCCTTTTCTTTCTTCTATTCTTCCCAAGAATAAGATATTTATTTTCTTTTTGCCTAAAGCATCTTCCCTTTCAAACTTATCAAGCTTGGCTATTTGAGGATTGAATTCATTTAAATCTATTCCATTAGGTATTACAGCTTTTAATCCTTTGAAGTTTTCAAATGAATCTAAATTGAAAGAAGCAACCCCGATTACCCCATCCATTTTTTTATTTAATAATCTAGTGGCAGTTTTGTTAATCATTTCTATTATTGGAAGAGATTCAGTGTTAGCATGAAAAGTTAAAACATTGGTAGAATTTGATAATTCTAGAATTTGCAAGGCAGAAGGAAGAATAAAATTATGGAAATGCAAAATATCAAATTTTTCCCTTTTTAAAACTTTGTAAATAGACAAAGGATTAAAGTTAATGCATAAATCCCCCTGAGTTCCTCCGACATTCAAAGGAATTGATGTTCCCATCAATATTACCTTGTCTCCGTATTTTTCATCTTTTGTCCTTCTTGGGACTATAATTTTTGTTTCTATTCCCCTTTTCTCGAATTCTTTGCTTAATCCTAAGATATGATTTTTAACTCCTCCTGGGTTAGCAAAAGAGTGAAAAGATATAAAGCCTACCTTCATATATTCATTGATTGACGATTATTTCTTTGTTTGCTACATTATACTTAATGAAACAGGAATTTTCAAATGCAAAATTGCCACCACAGGATACTGAAGCAGAAAAAAGCCTTTTAGGCTCTTTGATGCTTGATAAGGAGGCGATAGTAAAAGTTGCTGATATTTTGCATGCCGATGATTTCTACAAGAAGAATCATCAAATGATTTATCAGGTTGCTGAAGATCTTTTTACTAGAGGCGAACCAATAGACTTGATTTCCGTTTCTTCTAAACTTAAGGAAAAGAACCAACTAGACGATGTTGGTGGAACTTCTTATTTAACAGAATTGATTAATACTGTTCCAACAGCTAGTCATGTCGCTACTTACGCTAAGATTGTTCAAAAGAAAAGAATCTTAAGAGATTTGATTCAAGCTGGAGAAGAGATTGGTTTAATGGGTTATGACGAAGAAGAGGATTCAGATTATTTGTTAGACAAGGCAGAGAGAAGAATCTTTGGAATTACTCAAAAGAATCTTACCCAAGCTTTTTTACCTATTAAACCATACTTAGAAGAAGCATTTGAAAGAATTGATAGAATTTCAAAACAAAAAGGAGCCTTAAGAGGGGTATCTACTGGATTCAAGGGAATTGATTCTATACTTTCTGGTTTGCAGAAGTCAGACTTAGTTATTCTTGCTGCTAGACCATCTATGGGTAAATCAAGTTTAGCATTGGATATTGCTAAGAGTGTTGCCCTAAAAGAAAAAAAAGCAGTTGGATTGTTCTCTCTTGAAATGTCAAAAGATCAATTGATTGATAGACTTATCAGTTCTGAATCAAATATTGATTCATGGAAAATAAGACAAGGATTATTGTCTACTGAAGGAGATCAGAATGATTTTGTTTGCATTCAGCATGCTTTAGGAACCCTATCAGAAGCCCCAATCTTTATCGATGACGCTTCAAGCTGTTCTGTCTTACAAATGAGAGCTATGGCCAGAAGATTACAAGCTAGTCAAGACTTAGGATTGATCGTTGTTGATTATTTGCAATTGATTGAGCCAAATAACAAGATAATGAATAGTGTTCAGCAAATATCCGAGATATCAAGACAATTAAAGGGACTAGCAAGAGAATTGAATGTTCCTGTTCTTGCTTTATCTCAATTATCAAGAGCTGTTGAAACAAGAACACCAAAGATCCCAAGATTGTCTGACTTAAGAGATTCAGGAAGTATTGAACAAGATGCTGATGTTGTCTTATTTATTTATCGTGAAGATGTATATAATGAAAATTCTCCAAGAAAAGGAGTTGCTGATATTATAGTTGCTAAGCACAGAAATGGACCTATTGGCAGAGTTGAATTATTCTTTGATAAACAAAGAGCCTGCTTCAGGAATATTGAAACAGGCCGTGATTTTATTGAAGGAGATATTGGATTCTAGTTCTTGATGTCAGTTATTTCTACTTGAGTATAAGGCTGTTTGTGGCCTTTTTTAAGTCTGTATCTCTTTTTAGCTTTATATTTGAAAGTCATTACTTTGTCATGTCTGTCATGCTTTAAAATCTTTCCAGTCACTTTGGCTCCTTTAATGAAAGGTGTACCGATATCAGTATTTTTTTCATCAGAGATTAAAAGAACTTCTTCAAACACAAATTGATCACCTTCTTTAGCGTCTATTGAGTCTACTTTTATTTTGTCGCCAGGAGTTACTTTGTATTGCTTTCCCCCAGTTTTTATTACTGCTAACATGTTTTTGTTTAATTAAATTAACATTATTGTATATACCATTTTATCTCTTTTCCGTCAACATTTTTATAGCCTGAAGAACATTTCTGATAGTATAAAGATAATATATATCATAAGCAAGACAACAGCTTCTTTCTTACTTATCCTGCTGTCATTTTTGATAAAGATGAAGAAGAAGAAAATAGCGATAAATAAGAATATTCTAGCTAGGAAAAAAGGAGAAAAATCATTAATAACAATAGGGTTGATAAGAGCAACGATTCCTAAAACTAATGTTGCTGGAGCAACAACTGTTCCCATTAAATCACCTAAAATCATCCATTCCATTCCTTTTCTGGCAGAACTAATAGCAAAGAATATTTCTGGAACGCAATTTCCTAAACCAACAATGAATAAACCGATTAAGGCAATTGGCCAATTAAAAGCAATAGCAAAATAATTGGCTGAAGTAACAATTCCTTGGGCAGCAATAATAAATAAAATTATACATAAAACAACCTTAAAAACTCCACTGAAAGAAGTTTTAAAGCTTTGAGTAATTGATTTTTCATCTTCGCAAACTTTTGAAAATCTTTCTTTTTTAGAAAACAACCAAACAACATATATTAAGAAAAATCCGATCAATATCAATCCGTCTGCCCTAGAAAGAATTCCATCCCAGATAAGTAATATCGGAGCGATAGCAGCAATTACTGTAAAAAATAAAGTGTCATGAACAGTTTTACTTTTTGCAGGAATTCCCTTTTTAGCAAAAATAGCAGCTAAAGCAATAGCCAAAGTAAGATCAATTACGTTGCCTCCAATTACCTCTCCAAAAGACAATTGAGGGATATTATTTAAAGCAGAGGCTATTCCAACAGATAGGTTTGGTAGAGATCCAACAAAAGCCATTATCAAAAAAGAAACAACGAATTCTTTCCATCCCAAGAATCTTGCTATCTTTATAAGGCTTTTAACTATTAACTCTCCAGAGAAATAAAAGACTAAACAGGAGCCAAGGAACATTGAAATATAGAGAATGGTTTCGTTGATCATTATTTTGTTTTTATTCTTATAGCTTTTATTATATTGTAAAGATTATTAAAATTCAATAAAAAAACCTTTGATCGAATTTTTTAATAAATGAATCTTTCAAGATCAAAAGGTTTTATTTTTGTTATATCTGGTGGCAGATAATAATTGCCAAGAGTTATTGACTGTGGAGTTATAATTTTTCCTTCGTAAAGAGGAGATATTATAATTCTTTCTCGTTTTGTGTTTTCAATGATCGCCATTCTTTCAAAATAGTTTTTGTTTCTAAGGAATATAAACATATATGGTGGAATCTTATTATTAAGTTCCTCCATTGTTTTAAATATCATTCCTGGGAAGACAACAATATGTCTTTTCCTGATTAGAACGGTTGATGGTTTTTTGTCGCCATTCATTTTAATTCTCCTAGTCCAAGACTAGCAGTACTAAATAAAAAAATAGCACCAAATAGGTGTTTTGTAAATAAAAAAAAGATTAAGATTTTTTGAAAAGAAACAATTAAATTGTATTGATAACCATTGTTCCGGAAATAACTTGGATTTTTTTAAAAACCTCTTTTGGGAATTTTATTTTCCCAATCACAATTGCTTTAGGAGAATACATTCCCCTCAGCGATTCAATAGTAACACAAGTTTCCTTTTGCACGATAATCGCCTTTTCTAACCGAAGTTAATACGCATAATATAGCATAAAATAGAGATAATGTAAAGAGTGTGATCCCAACCGGAGTCGAACCGGTGTTCTTAGATTGAGAATCTAATGTCCTAGGCCGCTAGACGATGGGACCATTGATATACAGATTAATATCATAGAAATAATTATTTGTCCAAGCTTTCTTCGTAATCAGGAGGAATCTGTCTATAATCAAGAATATATTTAGCCAAATCATGGAAAATAGGCACAGCAGAATATTCAGAAGTCTTAGTCGCTGTTGGATTATTTAGCTTAACTAAGGCGATAAATTGAGGATTTAGTGCTGGTGCAAATCCCATGAAAGTTTGCCAAGTATGATCAGAGTAGCCTGATTTATTTATTCCTAAAGAAGTATATGGAACTTGAGATGTTCCAGTTTTTCCTCCGATATAGTAACCAGGAATTTTAGCTAAATGACCAAAACCTTTTTCTACAACATTAATTAGCATGTTTTTTAATTGAGAACTTGATTCAGGAGTTATAACATTTTCTGCAACAACAACTGGCTCTATTTCTTTTTTTATTCCCGCCTTGTCTATCTCTTTAACGATGTAAGGTTTCATTAGTTTTCCTCCATTGATAATAGTTGAAAAAGCTCTAATCATTTGAATTGGTGTAATTGCTATTCCTTGCCCGAAAGAAGCATTAGCGAAATTAACTTCAATATTATTTTGCAAAGCTTTTTTAATTTCTCTGTTTTCAGAAGAAACTTCTCCAGCTAAATCAATTCCTGTTTCTTGGAATAGTCCGAACTTTTTAAGATAGTCGTAGAATTTAGAATGCCCTATTTGGTTTTCAGCAAAAATAACACCTGTGTTAACAGAACCTTGTAATACTTCAGTCATTGTAATTTTGCCCCAGACTTTATTTGAATAGTTAGATACCCTATAAGTTCCATATTGGACATATCCTAGCTTATCATCAAAAACAGTGTTAGGAGTTACTGCTTTTTCGTTAATAGACATGGACATGGTTATTGGTTTGAAAATTGATCCTGGTTCAAATAATTTTTGAATAGCAGAATTTTGGAAGTCTTCCATTTTTTCATTCTTGTAATTATTAGGATCAAAATTAGGAGATTGAGCTAAAGCAATTATTTCTCCTGTGTTGGGATTCATAACAATAATTTCTCCTCCTTCGGCTTCATATTTCTTAACGCCCTCATTTAAAAGTTTTTCAGCCATAAATTGGATATTATAATCAATGGTCGAAGTTAAAGATGCCCCGTTTAGTGATTCTTTTTCAGATAAAGAGAAAAGGAAGTCCCAAGGATTTTTTTCTTTTTTTTGAAGAACAGTTTTACCTTTTATTTGATCATTATAATAACTTTCAAGTCCGTATTGTCCCTCCCCTTCTTCATTTATAAATCCAATTAATTGACTTGCTGTTTCATTTTGAGGGTAATATCTTTTTGTTTTGTATCCAACATAGACTCCTTTAATGTTTCGTTCTTCTATTTCATTAGCTTTTGTTTTAGAAATTGTTTTTTCTAAAATTTCATAAAAGCTTCCTTGTATTTTTGTTTTTTCTAAAAGATAGTTGTAATCTTTTTCGATTAATTCGGAAAGCATTTGAGCAGTTGTTTCTTTGTCAGTAATTTCTTCTGGAGATATGAAAAGATAAGGCTCTTTTTCTGTGAAAGCTATTATTTCTCCATCTTTAAAATAAACAGCTCCCCTTTCTCCTTCCATTTCAGCTAGAGAGTTCTGCTGTCCTTGAGCCATTGCTTTATAATAATCTCCTTGATTGATTTGTAAATAAAATAAGCGGGATAAAACTATCCCTCCTACTAGAAAAACAATAGCAATAACAATGTTTAATCTAAAATTATTAACCATGCTTATTTCTGAGCAACAGTAGCGCTTGAAACAACAATGTAATTTAATTTACTTACCTTTTCAAACCCCTGTTGCAAAACTTTTTCTTCAAGATTTTGTAAGTTTCTATCTTTGTTAACAGAAAGTTTTAATTGAGCATTTTCTTTCTTTAATTCATTGATAGTTTCTGTTCTTTCTCCTACAAAATAGCTTGTCTCTGTGTATTTTACTATCTGGAAAATATAAAAGCAAGCAAATAAAATAGTTAAGGCTGCCGAAATAATGAAAAATCTTTGAGAGTCTGTTTTTGCTATTGTCATATGATGGTTATAATTTAATTGCTGCTCTTAATTTTGAAGATCTTGCTCTAGGATTTAATCTCGTTTCCTCTTCTCCTGGAACAATAGGCTTCTTGGTTAATATTTTAATTTCGTTGCTCTTTTCTTTTTCTCTTAGAAACTCTTTAACAATTCTATCTTCTAAGGAGTGGAAGGAAATGGCTACTAACCTTCCTCCTTTCTCTAAGACTTCTAAGGCTTGCGGAAGAGCAAGGCTCACATTATCTAATTCTTGATTGACTCTTATTCTTAATGCTTGAAATGTTCTTGTTGCGAAATGTGGTTTTGCGTGTGTGTACCACCCTGGAACAGCTTGTCTTATTATCTCAACCAACTGTGTTGTGGTTTTGATTCTTCCTTTCCTTCTTTGTTCTACGATTTCTTTGGCAATTCTTTTGCTAAAGTTTTCTTCTCCATATTCCCTTATTATTGTTTCAATTTCTCTTTCTCCAAATTCATTTACTATTTCTTCTGCACTTATTTCTCCTTTTCCATAATTCATTATCAATGGCTCGTCTTTCTGGAAGCTGAATCCTTTTTCGCTTTCATCAATGTGCCAAGAAGACATTCCTAAGTCGAAAAGTATTCCTGAAATATTATTGAATTTGTTTTCTTCAATAATTTCTCTTAAATTGATATATGAATCATTAACAGGAATTAATCTATCAATATTTTCTTTATTAATTTTTTCAAAGATATTTTTATCTATTTCTATTCCTAATACTTTTCCATTGGTTCTTTTTAAAATCTCTCTAGTATGTCCTCCTCCGTTTAATGTACAATCAACATAATTACTTTCTGGCTTAATATCTAAATATTCAATTGTTTCTTTTAATAATACTGGAATGTGCATGTTATATTCCCAATTCTTTTAATCCTTCTGCGATGTCTCCAACTTGTGTATCAGTTGTTTGTCCGTATTTCTGCCATCTGTCTTCATCCCAAATTTCTATTCTGTCATATAAACCAGCGATAACAGTTTTTTTGTCTAGCTTTGCGTAATCTTTTAAATAATCAGGGATAAGAATTCTTCCTAAGCTATCTAGCTTCATATCCATTGCACCAGCTAGCATTACTCTTGCGAAACTTCTTGCATTTCCTTGGGATAAAGGAAGCTTACTTAACTTATCAGCCAAAACTTCCCAAACTTTTTGTGGGTATAAAAAAAGACAGCCATCAATTCCTCTGGTAAGGACTGCGCCGTCAGATAAAACACTTCTAAATTTAGTAGGTATAGTTAATCTTTTCTTTGGATCTAAATTGTAATTGTATTGACCAATTATCATGATTTTAGTTGTCCACAGTGGTTTTTAATTATCCACACTTTTCCCCACCTATTAACACTGTACCACCATTGTACACCACCCAAAAATACTTGTCAACCACCTGTCCCCTGTGGATAAATAAAGGTTTTGACAATTCATGCTTTATAACAAAAACACCGCTATAAACGGTGTTTAAGGGCTTTAAAACCTAGATGGAGTATGGGGTTTGTGTATAAAAAAAGAGGTGAAACCTTTAATGATTTGCACCCTGTCTTAGGTAACGTTTATAGTGTTAGAAGAAAGATTCCTCCTAACATCAAACTTATTGTCGAAAGACCTAATAGAGCAATTGCCCCGTATTCTTTTAGCGATTCAGGCTTGGAGATTTTTTTTAATTGTTTAAATCCCCACCTTAATAGAAACAATCCGATGATAATCCAGATTATGCCGATTAATTTGATTACCATGATTCCTCCTTAAAGATCTGCGTATTTATCAAGCAATGCCTGATATTCAATTCGGTAAGCTTTATGGCTAAGGGCCCTTTTTGTGGGCTTCTTTATTATACAATATTAGTATCTATTGTCAATGTTTTTATTTCACACCATTATCACTTCAAACTTAACAGGATCAATCTGTATTTGGCTTCCATTAGGAATAGCATCAGACAATAAAGCTTTAGCAATAGCATTTTCTATCTTGTCTTGAATTACCCTTTTCATTTCCCTAGCTCCAAACACAGGATCATAGCTTAATTCAACTATTTTTTGTTTTAATTCTTCTGTGACGATAAAGGCTATCTTTTTTTGTTTTAAATTGCTAGCAACTTTATTTAATTGTAGTTGAGCGATTAAAGATAAATCTTCTTTGCTTAATGATTTGAAAACTATTGTACCATCAAACCTATTGATAAACTCTGGTCTGAATATTCCTTTTTCAAAAATGAAATTAAGAAGATCTTTCTTTATCTCTGTTATTTGCTTTCCTTCATTTATTGCTTTTAGAATAGTTTGATATCCTGCATTTGATGTAGCGATAATTATTGTATTTAAGAAACTAATTTTTCTTCCTAAATTATCATTAACATATCCTTCATCTAATACTTGCAAGAATAAGTTTAAAATATCTGGATGAGCTTTTTCAATTTCATCTAATAAGACAAGTGAGAAAGGATTTTCTTTTACTTTGGTTGTTAGTATTCCTTCTTGAGATTCAGATCCCAACAATCTAGGGATATCATCAATTCTTTGGAATTCAGACATATCAATTCTAACCATTTTATCTTCTGAGCCAAAGTATGTTTCAGCGAGTGCTTTAGCAGTTTCTGTTTTACCAACTCCGGTAGGTCCTAAGAATAAGAAGCTTCCCATTGGTCCTTTTCTTGTTTGTATTCCTGTTCTTGCTCTTCTTAGGGCTGATGATATTTCTTTAATTGCCTCTTCTTGGGCAATAACTCTTTTGTGTAAGATTGATTCAAGGTTAAGCAATGTTTCTTTTTCTTTGCTTTTTATCTTCCCTACAGGTATTTGTGTTTTTTGAGAAACAACAAAATCAACATGTTCTGGAAGGACAATAGAAGAATCAGAAGATTTATCGCTATAAACAACGGTTTCATCTAAAAGATTAATTGCTTTTTGTGGGAAAGGATATGATGAAACATATTTTTCACAAACAGCAATGATTTCTTTTAAAGAAGTGAATGGAATGAATTTTTGATATTCATGCTCAAGCCTAAATACTCTTCCTTGTATCATTTCAAGGGTTTCTTCTTTATTCATTTCTTCAACTTCTACTTTTTGGAATAAAGCAAGAATAGAAGGTTTGCTTTCAATGTATTTGTGTAGTCCACTAAATGAAGTCAAGGAAATTGTTTTAAATCTTGGAGAATTTAAATATGGTCCGATAATTCCAGAAATATCAACAACACCTGCTTTCTTTTCTGCACCTAAGAAATTATGGATATCATTAATAATTAGAATTATATTTCCTGCATGAGTTGCTTCAGCAAAGCATATATCAAGGACTTTTTCCATTTGTTCATAAGAAGAAATATTAGTTGAAAGAGACATAATGTCTAATTCAAGGAATCTGCAATCATTAATGTTTTTGTCAGATTGTTTTAATAAACATTTTCTGATAAGGCCGTGAACAATATTCTTTCTACCTGATCCTGGTTCTCCAACAATTAAAACATTACCAGAGCCTTTTTGAGATAATATTCTTTCTAATTGATCTATCTTGTCTTTGTGTCCTATAATTTCTTCGTATCCTCTTCTCATCACTTCATTTCCCCAATCAATTGAAAAAGAATCTAGTGTTGGAGTATATCCTGCTGACCAATCTCTGCCTAATGATCCAGTCTTGAGAAGATTTTCATAATCCCAGAAGATTTTTCTTTTCTTTATTATCTTATTAACTTTTTCCATCCAATTATTAACTTTTTCAAAATCATCTTCCTCTAAATAGCTTTCAGTTATTATTGTTTTTAAATTAGGTTCAACTTTAGCTAAAGAAGCGATAATATCCCCTTCTTTTATTTCTGTCCCGTTTCTTTTAATAGCAATATCAGCAGCAACATCAATGATTGTTTCAAATTCTTCTTTGGTAGATGGTAATTGACTATCTAGTGTTTCTTTAATTGATTTTTTTAATCCTTCCCAGTCAATCATTAATCTTGAGAAGATAAAAGATATTTTAGGATTCTTATTTTCCAATAAGAAATAAAGAATAATTGTTGCATTAGGATATTTTAATTTTTTGCTTTGTGCAAATTCAATTGCTTGGTTTATCTTTTTAGCTGATTTGAAATCAAGATATTCAGCAATGTTTCCTTTTCTCTCTACAACTGTATTGCAGTTTTCTTTTTTGACGCATTCTTCAAAAAAGCAATCAATGTTTCTTAAGATAATGAATATTGACAATAATAAAAGGAATAAACCAAAATAAACATTTTCAATTTTAAATATAAAATAACCAAAAGATATCAATGCTATTAATAAAAAGAAAGTCTTTAGTATTTTAATTAGAACGAATAACCATTCTAATCTTATCGCTACATATGTATCTGTTTTGTTTAAATTAAACATTTAAGTATTTAAAACTGTATATTATTCCTAATATTGCTATCAACGGGTAGATTAAAACAAGGATAAAGCTAATTACTCCAACAATAAAGACTAATATTTCAAAAAATAAAAAGATAATAATGAGAAATGTTCTCATTACAAACCCTATTACCCTAGTAAATATATTAGAAACAAAAGTTTCGAAGTATCTTCCTATATCTAATCCTCTTCCATATGATAAAGTCGTCATTTTCCATGGAGCAAAAAGAGATCTAAGAGTTTCTTTTATCGAAAAGAATTCACAGCCAAAAAGCAAGTAGTTTTTTGTTATCATTAAAACTTTTTTTGGCGAAAGAATGAGTTGCCAATATAAGTATTTTAGAAAAATATTCATGCTTGTTATTAATTATAACGCATACTTTTAAAATGTCCATAATTTTGAACTTGACAAGAAGAAAGAGATAATTATAATGAATAACATAATTAAAAAAAGGTCGAGAAAAAACCTTTTAAAAATTAATATTTTTAAAAAAATGATAACTGAAGAAAAAGTAGAAGAAATAAAGTTGTTAAACGACGAAGACAACGATTCTTGCGAGCCAGATTACGAAGAAGAAGTCGAAACAGACGATGAAGTTGTTAACGAATTCGGAGATGATGAAGAAGAGGAAGAGGACGACATTGATGACGAGGACAACGACATTGATGACGACGACATTGACGATGATGATTTTGATGATGACGACGACATTGATGACGACGACATTAACGGTGACGAAAGCGAGAACGAATAATCTTTATTAAAATGGTTGGCCCCGATTATGCGGGGCTTTGCTATTTGCAAAAAGATTCTTTAGTTGATACTATATATTAGTAATTATAATAAGCATAAATAATAAAATGGAAAAAACAAAAAAACCAATGAATAGTTGGCAGATAGCAACATTTGTCTTGGCCCTTTTGTCAATTGTTCTAGCTTCTATGCTTGCGGAAAACAGCTTTAATAAAGATATGAAGCCAGAAAAAGTAGCTCAAGCAGCAATAGAATACATTAATAGTAATCTATTGGATGGTGGAACCAAAGCTTCTTTTGTGAAGGTGGAAGACGAAATAATTAATAAATTATATAAGTTTACCCTAAGTGTTGGTGGAGAAGAATATGCTTCATATGTTTCTGCTGATGGAAAAAGATTATTTGCTTCAGACAGCATAAAATTAGATGAAAACAAAAGTAAAGATGTAGAAATCGAAGGAGGATTTAAAGAAGCTGCTGGCACAGAAATATGTAAAGAAAATGAAAAACCAATAGTATATTTCTTTGGTTCAGAAAATTGTCCTCACTGCACATGGGAACATCCTATTCTTAAGGAAGTAGCAGATCAGTTTGGAGATTCTATAATTTTTAAAGAAAATATTGATACGGATGTTGATCAAGATTTATTTTTAAAGTATAGTCCTCAAGGCTCTATTCCAGCAATTGTAGTTGGATGTAAATATTACAGAGTTGGTTCAGGAGAGGGTTCTGGAGAAGAGACAGAAAAAGAAAACTTAAAAAAGATTATTTGTAAAGCAACAAACAATCAACCATCTAGTATTTGTGAGTAAAATAAAGCACCCCAATGAGGGGTGTTTTTGTTTATAAATTCCTCAAAAAGATAAAAAAATATTTATATTTTAAAATTAAATTTTATGTATAAAAAAAGAGATCTTCGTCACAACCTATTATGATTGTTCAGCTTTTAGCTGAGATCTCGGACGCTTTCATCAGTAGATCTTTTATGATGTTCCTCAAAAGGGTTGCCTTCCATTCTTCAACATCTTCTTTCAGGAACATAACCGTATCCTTCCTGAAGACAAATGGCATTAATCTTTTGTCAGTTAACGTTTTCACGTCTTCAACACTAACCTCTAAAAAAATAGCCATATCTTCAGTAGACATATAGTCCACGTCACCTAAAAATTTTGTTGAACAAATGAAATCATAAAGATCTTCAATGTCTATCCTGTACTGCTTACCCGCCTTATTGCTTAGCAGGATTTTATTTTTTATCCAACGATAAACAGTGAGTTTGCTTACCCTTAAAAGATGTTCTACCTGTACGACAGTAGCATATCCTTTAGGGAATTTTTTCGCAAGCATTTCCTTGCTATACCCTGGGTTAGTTTCATCGGACTCCATAACGATTACCTACATTTTTTATAATATATATTATATATTTTGTCAACATATTGTGTTAATTAATCAAGCGTTGTATATTATTATTACTAATATCGTACCAGCCTCTTTTTTGTTTTAAAGTGTATACAACGCTATTATATTTTATAATGCTACTTGACAAAAATAAGATAATATATTATATAAATAATATAAGTTCTTTACATACAATTTTAGATGGTTTGCTTTAATAACATTTAAGTGCTATTAAAGCAGATCATCTGAAAGCATATTGCTGTACATGATGATCGTGAGTAGTTTTTCGAATCCGTAAAATCGAGGTTTAATTCCCAGTTTTTTCTGGGGGTGGACATTCCGCACTGAACCTAATTTTTTCGGGGTCGGCGTGAAAGCGCACTTGCCCCAAAACGTACTCTGATCTGGCAGAAAAAGACCGATAGCTAGGCTGGAGAAAACTTCACCTCCTCCGAGTTAAATATCGAGTTTGCGACGGCCGCTTGTCACATCATGACTATGAGTTTGCCGTTATGTCGCCAGATCCTTCCACGCACCGTGGCATTCACTATTATGATTCTTTAATAGATTCCGTCTGCGAGGTAAATTTGCAAGGAAAGGGATAGAGCCTTGCGGACGTTAAACGGCTTCCTGACGATGACGGAATAATGTGAAATTGGTACAGCAAATATGAAAAGCCATAAGTCGATATTGGAGAGCATATTGCTCTTAAGAGACCTTGTTCCTTGGGGACGACTCTTTCAAAGAGGTCATGCCTAGATGCGATGACTTACCCGAAAAGGAATTATGGCGAAAGAGGTATTCTAAGTAAATCGTGAGATGATTGCTCCCGTTGCATCACCGCAGCCCTCCACGATCTGAAAAGGTACCTCTTTTAAGCTTTTATAGTAACAAAAAACCCCGCTTTCGCGGAGTTTGTTGTTTTATTTAAGTTCAACAGTTGCACCAGCTTCTGTGAATTTCTTTTTAATGTCTTCAGCTTCTTCCTTTTTAACATCCTCTTTGATTGTTTGAGGAGCAGAAGCAATAGCGTCAACTAAATCTTTAGCTTCTTTTAGACCCTTTTGTGTTAGGTCTCTTACAACTTTAATAACATCGATCTTCTTTTCACCAGCGCTTGTTAATACAACGTTGAATGAAGATTTCTCTTCTGCAGCAGGAGCAGCAGTACCAGCAGGAGCAGCAGCAGCCATCATTTGAGGAGCAGCTGATACACCGAATTTCTTTTCTAAAACTTTTACAAGTTCTGCTAATTCTAGCACAGACATTTTTTCTATTTCTTCTACTAACTTTTTGAACTTTTCAGGAACTTCTACGATTTCTATTTCTTCTGCCATTTTGTTTTTGTTAATTTTCCTACTGATAATAACAATGTTTTTATCAAGTAGTTATTATAACTTATAATTATTTTATTTATTATTGCTTTTTATCTTTGATTTGTGATAATGCACATACTAATTTCCTCATGTTTCCAGAAAGAACTCCTACAAAGTTTGTTGCTGGAGCATTCAATGTTCCAACCAACATTCCTAGTAATTGTTCCTTGCTTGGTAATTCTGCAAGTCTAATGACGTCGGCCATTTGATAGAATTTATTTTCTAAGAAACCTCCAAGAATTTTAGCTCCTGTATTCTCTTTTGAGAATTGATAAACTAATTTACTTGGTGTTATCTCGTCATCATATCCGAATACTGTAGCCACTTCCCCATCTAATTTCTTTGTATCAAGCTCAATGTTTTTATTTTTTAAAGCTATTTCCATCAAGCTTTTCTTTGCTACTTTTAATTCGCTTCCTTGTTCTTTTAATGTTTCTCTTAGCTTGGCCAAGGTTTTAACTTTTATTCCCTTGAAATCCATGAAAACCATTGATTTTTGCTTCTCTATCTTTTGCTCTAAATCACTTACGATATTTTGTTTTTGTTCTTTTGTTAAAGGCATATGTTTGTATTAAAAAACCTGTGGTTCACACAGACAAGAAAGACAATAGAATATTGCTTATCCTCGGTAGGACTTATTTGATGCCTACTGTCTGTGGATTTATTTATATGTTTAGATTATACTCAATATTTTTAATCTGTCAATGCTTTTAAAATAGCCTTAGCGAAAGGTTCAGCAAAATCAGCGTTCTCCCCTGTTATTATATTTTGGTCAATGGCAATACCTTTTCCTGTGTACTTCCCTCCTCCTTGTTTAATTGTCTCAATAGCAGACTTATCCATATTAGAAGACCAAACAGTACACTCTTTATCATTAAGCACGCCTGCTTTGGCTAATATTGTTGGTGCAATGCAAATAGCAGCTAATATTTTGTTTTTAGAGGCTTCTTTAATAATATTATATGATATTTCATTGTCTAGGAATTCTGTTGCCCCAGACCCGCCCACAAAGATAATTGCATCAAAATTATTTATATCTATCTCGTTTAACGATAAATCAACCTCAGCTTCTCCGCCAAATCTTCCAATGGCTATTCCTTTTTCATCGCTAGCAGTTTTAGTTCTGATTCCATTTTCTTCTAAAATCTGTTTAGGAATGAAATATTCCTCGTCTCTAAAATCTTTATGAGCAATGATTAATAAAGCTTTTTTCATAATTATATTGTAGCATAAAAAAACAAGGTTTTTAAACCTTATGATTTCGACATGATTACAAAAGAAAGAGGTTTTGCACATGGATTTTCTAATTTTTTTTCACAAAATTCTTTGCATCCCTCAAGAAAATATTCTATTTTCTTCGTACTTAAATTTTTAATTGAAGGAATAGGATGTTTTTCCCCATTACGTTCTATTAGAATCAAAATGATTTTTCTTTCAATGCATAGTTCCAAGAGTTCAATTTTTATTTTTCTAAACTGATCTCTATAATTAAGGGCAACTATTATTGCGCCACATACGGAGCTTGCCCTTAGAAGGTTTCTTATCTGTGTTTCTGGACTTTCTTCTTCAAGGGTTAAAGCTAGCTGCATTATACGTATCCTCCTTTGCTGATTTCATTATACTATTTAAATAAAAAACTGCCAGAGGCAGTAATTTATTAATCTTCTTGTTTTTCTTTTCTAGCCATTGACCAGTGGAATAGATATAGAGGCAAAGCAATTAAAATCATTGTTATAGAATCAACCATCCTTTTTTCTCTTTCTGATTTATAACATACTTCTCCAGTATTTTGAGCTTTCCAATTTTCATAATCAGAAATTATGGAATCTATTTTTTGCTTGTCTTCTTCTGGAGACATAGCTGATTTTTCTTTTAAATCAGTTAGATTATAAAAATAAGGCTGATTATTGCAAAAACTATAATCTCTTTTTTCCGCTTCTTTAAAAACGTAAGCTTTGGCAGTAGTATTAATAAGATTGCCTATTCCCCCTGCTAAAAATCCTAAGCTAATTAAAGCTACAACATACAAGTAAATTATTTTAATGAGTTTTCCTGTTTTCATATGTTTTTAATTAATTAATATATTAATTATATCACAGTCTGTAATTTTAAATAGTTGACAAAAGTATTAAATTATATTATATAGATTAAGGTACTTATTATGCCGATGGCTAAACGTGTTGATACTCCTAATTTTAGGAGTGCATTAAAGAAACCGCACTGCGAGAAGGGTATTGGTCTCACCACAAACCAGAAAAACCAACAGGATGCATTCAGAGGAATGAAGCCTGAAGATGTGTACAACGATCCTCGTTGTTCCATGGTTTCTAAAAGAAGATAATTCTTATTAACTTACACCTATTTATGGGTGTTTCGTTTTTATTGGATGTAAAAATTAGCGTTTATTGTTCATAAATTTAATGATTCAAATTAAGCTTTTTAAAGTTTTATGAATAAAAAAACGGGGTAGTAATAACTGACCCCTTGCTCATTAATAAGATGTGAGCATTTTAACGATTGAAGATGTTATTTTTTTAGATTTTTTCCCATCGTATAGTCTAAGAATCATTTTTTCGCCAAGTGCAAGATGTTCAATCTTGCATCTTTTTTTAGGCGAAGATCCTTTTCGGAACAATCTGGTTCCATTATCTTCTTCTTCCTCAAAAGAATAAAGACTTTCGGTTTCTAGTCCGAACGCTTCTTTGGGAATTTTATCTAAAAATGTAATACGTGCTATGAGAGGAAGTCCTCCATAACCTGTAAACATCAGTTTTTTATTTTTAAGATGCTTTTTGATGGCTTTGGCTTCTTCGTCTTTGACTGTAAACGAATGCCAACCATAAGGAGATTCAACGACAAGCGTGTTTTCTTTGATTTCGATTATCCCCTTTCCTGTGCTCACATTGTTAGGAAAATTCCTAACAAAGTCTTTTTCTTCTTCGTGATGGCGGGCAATCCCTGCCTCAAGAGAAAATCCAATTATTTTTCCATTCTTGTTTTTTAATGTTTCGAACCACATTTAAACCCTCCGTGGGTTTTTGTTTTATATAATATTACACAAGCTTTGTCAAACTTAAAAACTACAAATCAGGGTTGCTTTTCTTTTTTTTATTCTTATTCAATTGCAAGATAAATTCTTTTACGAATTCTTTAACTTCAATATAATTTTTAGCTTTCATTAATTTGTCTCTAAATTCTTTGGCACCGTTAAAACCTTTTGCATATGCATGAAAATGTTTTTTCATAACATTGAATCTTTTAGGGTCATTAAAAATCTTTGCATGTTCAATAATTGCGTTTAATTTTTCTTGGGTAGTAGGTATTTTATCAGAAAAGAACCAAGGATTTCCCAGAGTAGCCCTTCCAATCATGATTCCATCAAGTTTATTTTCTTTAGCTAGCTTGCGAGCTTGGGTAAGAGATTTTATATCTCCATTTCCAATAATTAATGTTTCTGGAGAATATAAATCTCTTAATTTTACAATTTCTTTTGCCATGTCCCATTGTGCAGGGGCGCGATATAATTCTTTTCTGGTACGAAAATGTATGGTTAATGCCGCAATATTTTCTTTTAAGAGAGGTACAATCCATTCATTAATTTCATTTTCATCATATCCAAGACGAGTTTTTATCGAAACAGGTATTTTTGATCCTTCTTTTGTTGCTCTAATAATTTGTTTTGCCAAATCAATATTTTTTATCAATGCTGCTCCTGCTCCTTTTTGTTCTATGGCTTTATCTGGACATCCCATATTAATATCAATACCATTAAAACCAAGTCTTTTAATTTCTTTTGCTGCTTTTTTAAAATATGATGGATCTGAGCCAAAGACTTGTGCGACTATTGGATGCTCCCCAGAAGAAAACTTTAAAGTTTTAAGACAACTTTCACGTCCCTTAGAAAACAATCCTTCAACAGAAACAAATTCTGTCCAAAAAACATCAGGTTTGCCATATTTTAAAAACATTTGTCTAAAAGCATCGTCAGTAACTCCTGACATAGGAGCCATGACAAAGATTGGTTTTTTTAGTTTTTTCCAAAAATTAGATTGCATGTTTTTAATATATCATGAAATTATTATAAGTATAGTATTTCAGGGTGTTGGGACGTTATAGGAATTTTTTAAGGCTGAATTATATATAAAAAAAGAAATTATTCTATTGTTATTAAATAATTTCTAAAAATACTTTTAGGGAAAACTTCTCCCTTCGCTATTAGTTTTTGAAGAGCGATTTCTTCATCTTTGCTGTCAGGTTTTGATAAGATAAAAATTGCCCAGAGATAATATTTTTCTTCATAAGAATTAACCTCTCTTTTTGCATGTTCGCTTAATTTTCCACTTCCAAAAATATCCATGGATTCAAAGAAAAATATTGCAATGCAACCATGTAAATAAATATACATATTACCAAAGGCAATTTTTCTTAAAATATTTGGTGGAGAATAATCAGGATAAATTTTTAGAATCTCAGGATTCTTGATAGCTAAGAGTTCGATAGCTCTTTTAAAAGCTAGTTTTTCTCTTTCGCTACCGAATGGGGTTTTAAAATAAACATAACCCCATTTAAGACCGTCATTTCCGATGGTTATTCTCTTGAATACGAACCAAATTTGAGCAATATTTACAAAGAACCATTTAAGAAGCAAAGTAATCATCTCCACGATTACAATAATAGCATAGAATATTATTTTAAAAAATTCTAGTGTTCAGTCGCGGTTATCATAAAAATCCTTACAGAATAAGGATCACTAAGTTTGTAGGGTAAGTAATATCTAGGGTCCTTACCCTCAGTAGTGTAAATGGTATTGTGATAGTTAATTTGAGGTGTCTAGATTTAAGTAAAACGAGACAAAAAAAGAGAAGATTAAGATAATTTCCTATCGTTTAGAAAATCTAAGGATAGGAAAAAGGGATCGTCGTGGTTTTTGTTGCAATTTGTATGCTTTTCAAAGACATACAAGTTTTTTAAGAATTCCCATTGCAATATTACATAAATCAATATGCATTGAGTCCAGATTATGGCTATGTGGGGTAGTATGCTAGTCATTAGAAGTGAAGAAATTCCAGTTAATACTGCAATTAAAATAAGAAATAAGGTGGAATCGTACTTGCTGTTTACCATTTCCCAGGCGACGATTTTTGTATTTACACCGTATTCTTGCTTTCTTCGTTCAACTTCCTGCATCACTGCTTCAACTGGTATACACCACCAGCTCAACACTCTTTCTACATTTGGTTCTGTTTGAAGGTTTTTCTCAACCATTTAAATCACCAACTACTTTTTACTTCTCTAATAATTTTGTATTTTTAAAACGAGCTTTATTTTTAAACTATATAATATATTTAACAATAGTCAATATTGTAGGGGCAATGAGGTGTTTTATCAAAAGTTTTTTAAAATTAAATTATATATAAAAAAAGAGCATTCTTAAGGTCCCTAAACCCCGAATCAATCATTAAAGGCATCAAATAATGTAGTAAATAACATAACAAAAAAAGAAACAAATTCAGCATGTAAAGATAATTTAACAATTTTCTTCTTTTCTTTAAAATGATGAGAATATTCTTGGCATGCAATAAGAAAAGCCATTAATCCAGCCATAAGGCCGAAGCCCGTATCGATTATTAAGAATATTGCCAATATACCCCGTGTTATTGTTTATTAATTTCTTTTATTAATGGAGGAAGGAGGTCTTTTTTACGAGACATCATTTTCTTCAAATAAACTGAGTTGTGTTCTATTTTTTTGCCAAATGCTTTTTCAAGATACTTATTTTCTCCGCTGATTAATAATTCTGATCCTTCGTTGATAATATCGGTGAGCATCAATATTAAGAACACAAAGTTTTCTTTTTTGATAATTTCTTCAATTTTTTCAAGGATTTTATCTTTTTTCCCCTTGGCTTCATTTAAATCGACTACTTCAATCTGTCCAATGCCAAATTTTTTGTTATTTTCTTGAAAACTCTTAAAGTCAGAATAAATAATTTTTTCTGCAGACAATCCATTAAGGTTGGCCTTTTTCTTTTTAATATCTATTCCAAAGTCTTTAAGATTCTTAATTCCAGCAATTTTGCCTAACTTTTTAGCTATTAAAATATCTTCATTAGTTGTAGTGCTTGATTTAAAAACTACGGTATCTGAAAGTATAGCTGAGACTAGGAGACCAGCTAATTGTTTTGTTATTTTAAATTTATTGTCATCAAACATTTTCTGAGCTATTAGTGTAGCAGTAGAACCTGAGGGTTTTGTGAAGACTGATATTGGATTAGAAAGTATG
>Ga0302250_1000405_pt1 | contig 43442 bp, 50 predicted proteins | sample AAG_RA_Asp_MG_FD_193536 | JGI IMG/M metagenome (GOLD analysis project Ga0302250, IMG submission 193536) | Enriched activated sludge microbial communities from anaerobic digester in WTTP, New Holstein, Wisconsin, United States - AAG_RA_Asp | ecosystem: Engineered > Bioreactor > Anaerobic >...
TTTCTCAAAGGCAGGAAATTAAAAGACTTCGATGTAGAAACAGCTTCATCTGCTATAGAATATTTAAAACCTATTGTAGCAAAACGTAAAGAAGGCACTAAAGAAGCTCAAAAATCACATGATGCCGAACTGGCAATAGCTCAACAACCAATGAGCGAAGCAGACAGTATTCTTCTTTCCGAACCCCCGGAAAGTTTTCAGGGAGAATTATATCCGGAAAACAATGCCCCTAAAACACCTTCTATAAGAAAAGCATCTACAAAACAAAAAACTTATATTTATACATTAATGAACAATCTGGAAATGGATAAAAAGGATATGCTGCAGCTTTTCTGTGATACCTCAAAACGAGAGATAAAATCAGCAAATGACCTCACTTCTCAGGAAGCAAGTAAAGTTATTGAATACTTAAAAGAGCAACAGGTTCCCGAACCAGCATCTTTAAGCGAAGAAGCGCCATTTTAAGCAAGGAGTAAACATCAATGAGCCCTGAAGAAAAAGCTAATAAAGAACTGTGGGAATTTATTCAAAGTCAGGATTATATGTCTGTATGCCCCAGATGTAAAAAGAAAAGTTTTTATAACAATATTGAATGTGTATCTTGTAGATACTCACCTGAAGGAGGATTTATGAAATTAAATGGGTGCAAAATTACCACTATAAAAATTCAACCGAAAGAGGGAATTCTTGAAGCCACTATTACGATGAAAGTAGATATAAGACCAAAAGAAAGCGATAAATTATCAGAGTTGAGTGTAAATAAATTAGATATAAGTTTAGAAATCTCTGAAACTGACGAACAATTAACTTTTTAAATTAATCCTTTTAGCCCGGTAACGGGCAATTTTTCGGGGAGTAGTTTAACCCGGTAGAACGCTGGGAGCGCTCATAAAACAGGAGTACCAGAAATCCGGTTCAAATCCGGCTTCCCGACCAGACCATCTATAAAAAGAGGTGAATTTATGCAACCCGATTATGATTACCTTCAAACATTACTGAGAAATTTTCCACATTTGAAACAGGTATGGACACAACAGGGGATTGCCGGATTAGAAGAGTTAGCTAAAACAGATCCGGAAGCCGGGGTAATTTTAGAATGGATCGAGGTAGAATAGATGCAAGCTTGTTATGATATAGAAGTTTTTCCTGACACTTTGATAATCTGTTTTCTTGATTGTAATACCGGAAAATATCACCATTTTTTATTTCACGAAGGAGAAGAAATAGATACCGAACCATTACAGACTTTTATACGTAAAATTGATGAGCTTATTGGATTTAATATACTCAGTTATGACAATGTCATTGTTAATGAATTTCTTAATACCGGCTCAGTAATTGCCTGTAAGAAATTAAACGACTTTATTATATCAGGACGTTCTCAGGCTTCTATAGAATTATCTCCGGGAGACATTGATCTCTTCAGAATTTTAGACTGCCACACATCATTAAAACATTATCAGGCTCTGATGGGACTTAAAAATATTAAAGAGAGTTCGGTTTCTTTTGAAAGCAGATTAAAAGAAGATAGAGAGAGTTTGTGCGATGCCCTGGGTTATTGCCAATATGATATATGGTCCACATTTAGATTATATAAACATCCCACAACACAGGATAAAATACTGGCGAAAAGGGTAATGAAAGAGACTTATGATCTCAATACAATAAATGACCCAGACAGCCATCTTTCTTCCTGTATCCTGGCGCAAGAAATAAAAAAGATTTTGGGACTGGGGCAGAAAGCTTCTCTTAAAGTTTATAATCAACCTGTTTTACAATTCTTCGGTAAGGAAATAATCAATCCTAAAATAAAATTTAATTCTCAAGCTTTTCAGGCTTCTCTGGAAAAAGCCAGAATTTTCGAATTTGCACCAGGTAAAAAATTCGAATATCAATTACCCTGTCAGGATTTTATTATTAATCTGGGACAGGGAGGAATGCACTCAGTTGGAAAATCGAGAATTATATCATCTCTAAATGGTGAAGAAAAATTAATTGATTATGATGTAAGTTCGTTTTATCCCGGAATTATACTGACAGAGGAAATAGGTCCTGACGGATTTAAAGAAGCCTTTCTGGAAGTATATAAGAGACTTACAAAAGCCAGGTTACAGGCTAAAAAAGCTGGTAATAAAGCCCGGGCTAATTCGGAAAAATTGGTCATTAATTCGGCTTTTGGAAAATTCAAATCTAAACAATCATTTCTTTATAACCCCAAATCTCTTTTACAGGTAACTCTAAATTGCCAGTTTAAACTTTTACAGCTTATAGAAGAAATTCAGGAAGCCGGGATTGAAATAATCCAGGTTAATACAGATGGAGTATTAACTTATGTAAAATCAAAACTTGAAGAAGAATTATTGCTGGAGCTGGTGATTGCGTGGAGTGCAGAAACCATGCTCGAAATGGAAGCCACATATTATTCAAAACTCATTATGAAAGATGCAAACAATTATGTTGCTATCAAAACTGATGGTAAGAAAAAGGAAAAAGGAAAGCCTTTTATTACTGAAAGAAATCTTACCACAGGAGGCTCTTATCCTTTAATTTTATCAAAAGGAATTCAGGCTTATTTCTTTGAAGGTATAGAACCCGAAAAATTTGTCAAAGAAGCTCTGGGAGAGAAGCGTTTTGAAGACTTCTTTAAATTTGCCAAAAGAGATGAATTTATATCTCCTCCGGATGCACAGCGAAAAATCAACAGATGGATCTATGGGAAAAACATCCAGAATTCTTTACGGTCTAAATCCAGAGGCGGAAGAGAAAAAACAGATGATACAAATATTTATATTTTAAATAATCTAAATAGCAACGGAATTATTAAAGAACTGGATGCTGAAAGGTATATTAGCGAAATAAAAACTGCTATTCAGGATTTGAAAAATAATTCGGCAGGTCTTAAAGCTCTGGCAGCTTATAAAAAAGAACAGGCAAAAAATCAACCCGACCTTTTTACAGAACTTCATGAAAAATCAAACCAGATACATCAGGAATTAAAAGAACAGAAAAAAAATATCAAACCTCCTTTTATAGATAAAGCTCTCTTAAAACGTCGCAGAATTGAGCTTATAAAATTTTATAAATCAAATCGACTTCCTTTACTGGCCTTAACACCAGGTGAAAAAAAACCTTATATAAGAAACTGGCAAACTTTACCTCCGGAGGCACTTTATAAAAAAATCAAAGAGACTGATAACCTGGGCTTAAGACTGGATGACTTCGCGGTAATAGATATAGATGATCCGGAAGTAGCAAAAATAAAAATGACAATCAACATTCCAGATACTTTGATCTGTTACAGAGCTCCCAGAAGCCCAGAAGGAATAAAACAATTCCGGGAAAAAGGCCACATCTATTTTAAACGACCTGTCTGGTTGAATGAAAGCTTTAGAGCCATTGAAGAATTAGGGATTGAATTAAGAGTCGGATCTGGAGTGCAGAATGCAATTCCTCCCAGCAGGCATCCTGATGGTTCAATTTATGAATGGAATAACATAGAACTTCTAAAATCCTTACCCGAATTCACCGAAGAACTATATAATTTCATAACTTCACATCTGAAACAAAGCAACTCTTCTTTTGAACGGGATGAACGAACCAGGAAAGAAGCAACCGAATTATTCTATAGAAAAGAAGAGATCCTGGATGAAATTTTAGTAAAAGCCAGAGGATTTAAAAAAGAAGAACAGGGGGATTACACTCATAAAGGAACACCCATTTCCAAAGGAATAAATTATTATAATTATTGCCCGCAGGCTGAAAAGCACAGTCAAAAAGCCGGCAATTCTTCTCCCAGAGAATTCCTTTTCCATCTCTCTTATTCCGGAAGAATTACAAAGCACTGCCATCACTCTCACTGCAAGGACATATGGAAAGTTTTAAACCATAAATTACTTAAGTTGAGTGATATAGAGTTGAAACTTTTCTATTCTACAAAAGAACTGGAGACCAGGTTAACCATAGACCAGATACAACCTCTCTCCTCTGACCAGGTAAATTTTTATGATAAATGCACCATACCGGAATTAATCAATATTATAAATACCCTGGGTGAGAAAGAAGATTTATTTGTAGAAGGTTATACTGGTGTAGGAAAGACCTATAACTGTATAAAGGCACTTCTGGATGGTGGAGCTCCCTCCACAGTCCTGATGGGAACCATTCCACAGGCTTATAAAGCAGTCAGTATTTTTAAAACACATTCAACAGAAGACCAGATTACACTTGAAATTGCCGGCAATTCGGAAGAAGAAGAAGAAGATACTCTGACAGGAGGATCCGGAAGTTTAAAAAGATATACTGTCAGCACATACGGATACATTGGTCGAGCCGGAGAAACTTCTTTTACCTATGACACAGCCAAAAAGCTTTTAGAAAACAGAAGAGTATTTTGTGATGAGATCCAGCTATTATTTCATAAGTCAAAAGTAAGTCATTCTTTTTCTGCCAGATACAGACTTATAACCAGTGCTGAAGCTAATCAAGGAACCTATGAAATTTTAAAGAGATGTCCCCGGAAGGCCGGGAGTGGAAATTGTAAAAATTGCATTCCTTTTTATAAAAAACAGACTCCCAGATCTCCAAATTATACTCGCAATTTTTATAACAAATTTGACCAGGAAAGCGCTCCGGTTTATGCCGCAAAACCTTCTTTAGGAGTAATTTCCTGGAACGAACTGATAGATTTTCATTCTTACGAACAGATACAGGGGACTTTGTTTCGAAAGAAACTTCAATTTCAAGAGAATTTTGAACTGGAAGAAAGCAATGAGAAGAAAAGTTCCTACGTAGAATTTCTCAAGGATCTTACTTCAAAAATGATAGGGCCGGAAATAAGAACTGAATTAAGTGTTTTTAGAAATAGATATATAGAAATGGATGATGTGGATGAAATTCCTGAAGAGAGCAGAGATAAATTAAAATTCCCCATTTATTCCTGTCAGACACCGGTGTTATTCGGGATTGATGCTTTACCTTATCTTCAACTTATTAAATATAGCCGGAATTTAATTTTTTCTTCAGCCACATTGCCTGAAGATTTTATGAAATTATATACCGGTTTAGCAGAAAAATTAGGGCGAACCGTCAAATTTTATAAAATAAATGAGATCCCTGCAAAATTTAATGCCTGTATCTTAAAAACAGATCTGGCTATTTCTCTGGACAGACTTAAAAGTATTATTTTAAAACTTCATCAGGCTACAGAGGAAAAAACTTTAATAATTACCAATAGGAAAGGGGAATGTGAAAAATTATATTCTGCTATAGCTCAAACTATTCCCGGAGCCGTCAAACAGTTTCATCACCGGGATTATGCTAATACAATTAAACTCCCTGTATTCTTATCCAGGCAAAACGATACAGAAGATAAGCATTTAATCACTTATGCCCTTTCCGGAATAACCAGTTCCATAGATATGCCCGACAGGTCTATTCTTATCGTAGATTGTCAGCAATTTTTACCTCAATCCAGCTTATTAGGTCTTAATGAATACACTACTGAAGAAGAAAAGCATGAAATACTCTGTAACGCGATCCGGGAAAATTTACTTCAGATTTGCGGAAGGCTTCTACGTTCAAAAGACCGGGAACCTGGGAAAACAATTCAAGATACAAGACGATTGGTTATACTTCTCCACGGCCTGCCGGAAGAATTAAAAGACTTTAAACTTCCGGAGGAACTCTTTTACAAATATGAAGAGTTTAAGAACTGGATAAATCCCGTCAGAACTAAATTTGTGCCTTCGGTCGTAGAAACAATTCTTACCTGCCTGGAGGAAGAAGAGCCGGAAGACCAACAAAAGATTTATGAGACAGAGATCACTGAAACATACCTTCAGGGAGATATTTCAAAATTAAATATCAATCAAAGAAAAGCTCTGGATATAAATAAAGCCAAAAAGCAAAAACAAACCTTAAAGCTTTTAAGAAAGGTTGAACAGGGTAAAGAACTTAAAAAGCAAGGTTTTACAAATAGAGATATTTATCAAAAATTACATATGACAAGATGGAGTGAAGATGAGAAAAATTACTTTTGGTCACACTTATAATTTTTTTTGTATACCAAAATCTGACACTTCCTCTATATAAGGAGGGTTTGTCAGATTTTGGTATACACGTTTTTAAACTGATTAGAATATTTTTAACGGATTATATATGCTAAGGTGTTTTTCAAAAATCTGATAAAAGCTGTTGAAAGCTGGGTTTGTCAGATTTTGGAGTAAAAAATCCTTCAGTGGCAGATGAAGAAAAAAAGAAAGGTTGGTGAATTCTCCATATATATATAATAGCTGAATTCTTTTAACCCCGGTGCTGCCGGGCCGGGGTAATCTTTACAAAGGAGATAACTATATGGTTTTAGGTTTTGACCCTGGTAAAGCAACCGGGTTTGCCGTGGTGGATGGAGGAGAGTTAGTAGGGTTGGGTACCATAGTGCAAGAGTCCGAATTATCATATATTGCTGAAATAAAAGAATTATATTGGAAAGTGGAACCGGAAGTGGTTTTTATAGAGAAACCCTTTGCCGGAAGAAATCCTTCAGCTATTTGCTCCCTGGCTCGAACGGTCCAGATGATAAGAATTGCTATTCTACAGGAATACCCCGAAGCCCTGATAGTCGAACTTTCCCCGTCTGAAGTAAAGAAGGCTATCACCGGGGCAGGTAACGCTAAAAAAGAACAGGTAAAGAAGATGGTCGAACAGATATTTAAAGAGGTTGCTGGGAAGGATATAACCTATGACCAGTCGGATGCAATTGCTATAGCTTATACCGGTGACAGACTTTGTAAGGAAGCTGAGGAGGTATAAATAATGCCAGGTATTCAAATAGTTACTGACGGAAAACTTCTGAACACGGGCAAAGTAAAGAAAAGAAAAACAGAATTTGGTGAGGCACTCGTAATAGACCCGTCCCTCCTACCTGTAGTGAAACAGTTAGCTGAAGAAGTCGGAGGAACTTTTGTAAATCTCCTGGGAGATAGTAATTGTATGCCAGATTTGAAAGACGTAACGATTACTCAAGAGCCAGGGGAGAAGCCCGGCGAGAAGGCTATAGAGATAAGAAAGTGAGGTGTGATAATGCAATCTATTCTTGACCCGATAGAATACCGGAAAAGAGAAAGCTTCAGTTTGAGGGAGCCGGGGGAAGAGGAGGAAGGTCCTCATCCGGAAGAGCCAGACCTGAGCGAGGTAAAAAGAACCGGTCATATAAATAGACCGGCTAATAGTATACATTAATAATTTCAATTTAAAGAAAGCAAATTCCTTTGACGGCTGGCAGAGAAAACGAAAGGTAGGTGAGAAAATTGAGATAAATTGCTGTAAGAAAGTTATTTCAAGTAGTTATTTTTAAGTAGAGTATTCCCCGGTTTGACTTTATAGCCGGGCCGGGGAAATTTTTCAAAAGGAGTGGTGATGATAAATGAAAGTAGTGGTAGATAGTGGCGGTAGTAAAATGGAAATAATAGAAGGGGATAATTTACGAAATGAATTTGTTGGCTTTGAAGAACAGGTCAATAAAAAGTTTGTTGGTCTGGAGGCAGATATACAGAAACTTAGAGAAGACAATATTAATCTGTTAAATATGATTTATGACTATGACACTGAGAAAAAACTGGCTTCTACATTAGAAGAAAAGGCAGCAGTGGAAGACAAGAAAAAGGGTTTATTAATTATAGAATTTAAATGTCCGAAATGTGGGGCTGAATGCGAGACTGATAAAACAGTATTTGATAGAAATAATTTATCAATGGATATGGGAGAGGTAGTAGGTGAGTGTGAATGTGGTTTTTTTATGGATTTTGCCTTGAGAGATACCCAGGATGAGGTAAAATCAAATAAAAAAGAAGGTGAACCTGATGAAAAAGAAAGTTAAAGATATTTTTGATTTGGAGGAAGAAGCATGAATATAATTGTTAGACATGTAATATATACTCCTGATTTTTTAGGGTATCAGGTAAAAATGGTCGATGAAATAAGAAATGGCGCTCTTATTTATCATTTTCATAGAACAAGAAAGCGGCATCCTATGGAACTGATAAAGCTTATTAATAATTCATTTTATTATCAGATACGGGGGAGAGTTCAGCAAGCCCTGGGCGGATATTTACCCGGTATTGCCTGGGCTGTTTGGCTTAATGTTTTTTATGTAGAGCAGCAACAAAAGGTCCGTAAATCAATCGCAGAGGCTTATAAGGCAGCCCATAGAGCCGAAATAGCATTGTCTTCAAAAGAAAGAAGACTTCCTTCCGGCTTAATAATTCCTTCGGGATCTTCCATTTTCCCCAGTCGAGGGGGTAACGGTACTTCCCAGAAGGACAAAAAGAAACTAAGAAAGTTATCGAAACTTTCCAGAAAATATAATCGTTAGGAGTGAGTGAAATGGCAGGGAACTGGCACGAAAATGCTTTAAATATCAGTAGGAGATTAGGGGGATATCTGTTACATCAGTGCTGTGATTGTTTGGCAGTGGAGCAGAGAGACGGCACCTGGCAGAAAGGGCCGGCAGAAAAAATAGAGGCCAGCCATGGCAGATGTCCGGATTGTGAAGCAAAACAAAAAAAAGCTCTGAAAGAATGGCAGGAGAAAAGAAAGCAAAGTGAGGTGTAATATGGACAGTATTAATATCAAAACTATTATTAATAAATCGCAGGAAGAAATAAAAAAGATTTTAGGAAAACCTGATAAAGTAGCTCCGGGGAAATGGCGCTATCACGGAACTGTAAAGTATATCTCCGGATGTCCAACAAATTTTTATAAAAATGGGCTGATAGAGATTAAATTTATAGCTGATAAAGCTGTGAGAATAACTATTTATAATACAGAATGCAAATATCCTGATGGGGTTTTGTCTTATCTTTGCCTTAAAGAAACCTCTCCGTCTTTTGTAGATAAAAATATAACAGAGTGGAAAAACGTTGAAGATATATACAGAATTCTGGCTTTTCCCGATGGTAATGGAAAAGTGCTTTACACTTACATCGTTACAAAAGCTGAATATAGATAATATTTGAAAATACTGAAGTAATATAGTATAATTAAATCGGTTGTCTAAACCAACATAGTTGTTCCCTGAAGTGTCTAGCTTCTAAAATTAATAATAAAACGTGGTAAAACAAGATTTTACCACGTTTTCTTTTGGGTGATTTTTATGGAGTTGAGTGGAAAACAAGAGGATTTTTGTAAATATTATGTGATGTATGATAATGCTACTAAAGCCGCTATAAAAGCCGGTTATAGCCCTAAAACAGCATATCGCACAGGAGCAGACAACCTCAAAAAACCTCATGTCGTAGAAAGAATTGAAGAGCTTAAGGAACAAAAATTTAAAGAGCTTGAATTATCAGATGGATACGTTATTGAGAAAATTAAAACTGTTCTTGAATTTGACCCTGTAGATATTTGTGAAATAACAGATGGAGTTTTAAAAATAAGAAACCTTGAAGAAATGCCGGAAAGAATTCGAAAGTCCATCAAATCAATAAAGCAAAAGAAAGCTGGAATTGAAATAACTCTGATGGATAAAGATAAAAACCTTGAAATGCTGGCAAGGATACGAGGTATGTTTAAAGATAATCTTGACCTCGGAGAAAATTTTAAGATAAAGGTGACCTTAGTTGATTAAACAAGCAATTGAACTTGAATTAGAAGTTTCAAAGAAGGTTTTTAATCAGGTTTATTTGCCTTACTTAAATTCGGAGAAAAGGGTTCAGATTTTTTATGGCGGCTCTTCTTCCGGTAAATCTTTTTTTCTGGCTCAGAGGGTTGTCCTGGATGTTTTACAGGGCCGGAATTACCTGGTTATTCGTAAAGTAGAAAAAACTTTGAGAGAGTCAGCGTATAACCAGATTGTAGGGGCCATTGATTTTTTAAAAGTAAAGAAACTTTTCAAAATTAATGAGTCAAAACTTACTATTACTTGTAAAGGAAATAACAGCCAGATACTTTTTCGCGGTCTTGATGACAGGGAAAAAATAAAGTCTATTGTTCCTAAAAAGGGGCCAATAACAGATATCTGGATAGAAGAAGCTACAGAGACCGTTCAGGATGATTTCAAGCAATTAACTAAACGACTCAGGGGAAAATCAAAATTTAAGAAACGAATTACAATGAGTTTTAATCCTGTTTTGAAAACCCATTGGATTTCGAAGATGTTCTTTAAAAAATGGCTGGATAATAAGAGTTCATATGAAGATGATATTGTTTCTATCCTGAAGACAACCTATAAAGACAATGAATTTTTGGAAAAAGATGATAGAGAAGCCCTGGAGAGCGAAGATGATAAATATTATTACGATGTTTATACTCTCGGACTCTGGGGTGTCCTGAAGGGTGCAATATTCAAGAACTGGAGAGTTGAAGATCTCTCTCATATTGTAAATACTTTTGATAAAAGGCGTTTTGGTCTTGATTTTGGTTTTGTAAAGCCGGCAGCTATGCCCTGTTGCCATTTTGACCGAATAAGAAAGAAGATTTATATCTATGATGAGATTTATGTTACGGAAACTACAAATCAGCAACTTGCAAAATTAATAATACCAAAAATTGGAAAAGACTGGGTAACTTGTGATAGCGCAGAGCCGAAATCCATAACAGAACTTCAGATTGAAGGTGTAAAGGCAAAGGCTGCCAGGAAAGGACCGGATTCGATAAGGCATGGTTTAAAGTGGCTTCAGGGATATGAATTTATAGTTGACCCTCAGTGTCAAAATGCTATAAACGAATTTACTTTTTATAAGTGGAAAGAGGATAAAGACGGGAATATTCAGGATGTTCCCGTGGATAAATTTAATCATCTGATAGATGGTCTGAGATACGGATTTGAAGATGATATGTTAGTTAAAGAAAATGATGGTGGAAATACTGCAAAGACTGCAGAAGGAACTCCAGTGTTACCAGACTGGTGTTATTCTATTGTGTGAGGTGAAGTAAGATGGGATTTATCGGTAATATGTTAGACCTGGCGGGAATGGGAGAGGCCAAAAAGCTTGTAGACAGTTTGACTGTTCAGGTAGGCACTCTCATAGAAAGTCTTAAGTCAATGAAGGCGTTTATGTCTACAGAAGAAAGTTATCCTACTGTAAACCGGTCTTCTCTCGAAAAATTGGGAAAAATTTATAGAGATGAAACCGCTCGGAATGCCGTAGATTTTTTAACTTATGTGGTGATGCAGAAAATAGGAGTAAACGGATATCATCACGATGACCCAAAAATTGTAGAGCTGGTAAATAAAGCAATAGAGAATATGGAGGGAAGTTTTTATTCTCATTGTAGAGACCTTCTGGGGAAAGGTCTTTTCTTTGGTTTTTCAGCAATGCAATTAATTTTCAACGTAGTGGACAATGAGTTTTTATTTGATTGGATGGTGAATTACAACTCTGAAGACCTGAGCTTCAAGGTTGCAAAAAATGAGAGAAATAAAGAATTCATCTCTCATATCAAAAAAGAGTCAGAAGAATTTTCTGCCAGAAATTTTGCTATATTTCAATATGGGGATTTAAGCTGTGTCTATGGGTATGGGCGTGGTAATTACATTTCAAAATATTATGATATAAAAATGCTGAATCTCAAGCTCTGGCCGATTTTTATTCAGAAGTTCACAATTCCTACAATATTAGTGAAGACTCTGGGAGATATCGATGCTTTTCTTCAAAGAGTCAGTAAATGGCTTTTTAACAACATAATAGGCCTGGTTAAAGACCAGGAAGAAATAGAGATTATTGAGAGGAAAGCCGGGATAGACGCTTCAAAAATTTATGAGAGCTGCATTGAGTTCTGCAATAAAGTTATATTCAGGGCTTTCTTTCTTTTATCCTTAATGGCCTCTGGAGAAAAGGGAGGCAGTTATGCCCTGGGTGATATTCATTTTCAGTTGCTTATGCAGGCTGCAGAAGAAATTGCAAAAGATTTTACAGACAATGTGTTAATCAGCCAAATAGTAGTGAAATTGATTGACGCAAATTACGGTAGTCAAAAAAGCTATGGTGAATTCCGTCCAACGAAAACCTTTACTCTTGAAGATAAACAAAAACTGTCAGAGATATTCTTCCGGTTAGCCAATACCGGCGTGATAGACCCTGTTCAGGATGCAGAGTGGATCCGAAAAGATTTTGAATTTCCAGAGTTAAAAGAAGGGGTTTCTGTGGAAAATATCCTCCAGAAGAAAAATTCCAATGAAAAATCAGAGGAGAAACCTGAAGAAATACCTGAAGAAATAGAGGATGAGGAAGATGTTGAAGTTAATGACGAAGAGAAAGTCCCGGTCGCTGCGTAATAGCCCGAAGGTAGTAGCCAGGCTTAAGAGATTTTTCAATAAATACGAGGCTGCTTTCCTGAAAGTTTCCAGAGAGGTTTTATCTAAATCCAAAGAGGAATTTCTTAAGCAGGCGAAGGAGATTATTGAAAATCAAAATTTGAGCGCTGTAGGCAGCTTGAAATTAGATATTCGGGATTTACAGAATATTATTTACAATTACACGGTAGAGGGGCGCAGAGGCGGACGTGAATTAGGATTAACTGAAGCCCTGGAGTTAAAGCAATACCGGGAAAATCTACAGAAACAAAAAGCTTTAGAAACTGGTTTCCAGGGTTTTCCCGGCCTGGTTGATAGTCTTATGAGTGATTTTACTTCAGCCCTGACTTCAGAGAATAAATTCGTTGTAAATAATTTCTCTGTGGTTCCTTATGAGGCTCTTTCTTTTTATCAGGATTACTCTCTCTATCTTACAAATGTTTTCGACCAGGATTTGCTTAATAAGGCAAAACAGAAGATTTATTCCGGAATTCAAAACGGTTTGTCTTCTCGTGAAATAGAGTTGAGCCTGGGAGATGTATTCACCCAGTTCTCAGAGTGGAGACTTCAGAATATTGCTCGGACAGAGTTGAGTAAAGCCTTCAATATGGGCCGGCTGGATGCTTTTAAAGCTCCAGTTTTGGACGGTTTTGTGGTAGCTCTTCAATTCTCCGGTATTCTGGATGATAATACCTCTGATATCTGCGAAGACCGCCAGACGATGAATGGCGGAGAGGGGTTAATTCTTTTGATAGGTGACCCGCGAATTCCGGCTAACACACCTCCGTTGCATTTTATGTGCAGGTCTATATGGCTGCCGGTAGATAAATATTCTTTACTTGAGGAGGGGCTTGACAAATATGTTGGAGTATTTCCTCCGGGATTACGGGAGCCGCTTGAAGGATTTGGGGGAATGAGGTTCTTGATACTATAGTTGGATCGGTAAAATGGCAACAAAAACAGAGCATTATTTTAACTGAAAAGGCAGAAAAGATATTAAATAATGCAACTGAAAAATTAATAGTAACCCATAGTCATCCTTCTAATAATAGTTTTTCTCTACAAGATTTAATCGCCGTAAATGAAAAAAAATCTATAGATACTTTGATTGTGGTCGGTAATCAAAATGTAATATATAAGCTTCATCTAAATGGGAATTATAAAGAACCGGAAGAAATAGAAAAATATAGATGGGCTTATTATTGGAAAATTTTAGATAAATATAAAGATATTGGGATTACTGATGAAAAATATAGACATCTTATTAATTATAATATAGCTAAAAAATTTAATTGGATTTACAAAAAAATTGAAAACAAATAAAAAACATGTTATAATATCTATTAAAGGAGTGATTTTAATGGCCTTATTAGATAAAGTTTTTTTAGATGGTTTTGATGAGCCAATAATAGATTTTTCAAAAACTCCTGAAGAAAATATAAAGAAATACGATGATGAATATAGAAAGTTTTATGAAAAAGAAACCCCTAAAATGACTAAAGAAGAATTAGCGGCACTTGAACTTTATGATGAAGATGGGAATCTTCTTTAATTTTCTTTTTTATTTCCTCCTTGACTTCTTTTTCCCGTACATTTATAATGTAATTAATTAGTATTACTAAATCTAACATTTTCACTATATAGAAAGAAAAACGTGGTAAAAAGGTTTACTTTACCACGTTTTCCTTTTTACCACGTGAAAATTTTATGACTAAGCCGAATTTTACAATAGAATTAGAAAGTTTCACTCCTGAAGAACTCAAAGAGTTTGCTGAGCAGCAGAAGGAATTTTCTATTGACCTCTTAAAGGACTCAAGTTTTCAAATCCCCTCAAACTGGCTTCCCGTTAAAAGTAATAAATGGAGAAAGCTGGTTCCTCTTGGCTATCAAGGCCAACATCCTCAATACGGTCACATCGATTTTACCGCAAAATATCTGGAGTCTTTTTATAAAAATGCTAAAGATAATGTTCTTGGCCGACCTTTATGGTTTAACTTCAATCATCAAAACGGCCCTGCTGGTATATGGCCCTGGGATTATCGCCTGGTTAAAGATAAGAATGGGCAACCAGTAGAATTGCAATATAAAGGCAAATACACTCCTGCCGGCCTTCGGGCTATAATCGGCGAGGAATATAAATTTGTTAGTGTTGAGTTTAGAGATGACTTTAAAAGTTTGGGGCCTACTCTCTGCAACGCGGCGATGACAAATGACCCGTTTGTTGTGGGAGAAGGGCTGACAGAATTAGAAAATACAGAAAAGGAGGGGGATAGCGATATGTCTATGCCTAAAGAATTTACTGAGGCTCTCAAAAGACTGGAAACTTTAGAGGGTCAGGTGACACAGCTAAAAGCTGAAAAAGACACTGCAGTCTTGGAAAAGAAAAAGTTAGAAGCGGAAATTGCGAAAAAGTCACAGCAGAAAGAAGAAACAAAGAAACTTGAAACGACTGCAGTAGATACTGTTACCCCGGAAGTAAAAAAGCTTCAGGTGGAACTTACCAGTTATCGAAGAGAGCTTTTGAAAACCAAGGTGGAGGGTTTTCAAAGTAAGATGTTGCACGCCGGGATTTATAAACCCTGTGTAGACAAAGCCCTTGAATATATCAAAGGCAGTGAAAATGCCACAGTCAGGCTGGAAAAGTCTCCGGGAGTTATAGAACAGTCTGATGTTATGGTTATGTGCGAGAATATTCTTCTATCAATTCCCACAGATAGAAGGGTTAACCTTAAAGCGGAAGATAATTCCGGTGTGTGGGTAGACTATAACAAGGTTGCCAAGCTGGAAGGCGAAGAAAATGATTTACTTGTGGCTGATGCAAAAGCCAGAAGCGGAAAGGGGGCATAAAGAATGTCTGTTAATCTTGGAATAAGTTCTGAAAGTTCAACTTATACAAATTTGTTACTGGCTCATTTTGACCAGGAAAAACACCGGTTTGAAAAGCCGGCTACAATACTTTTAGGAGAAGGAGCTCTGGCAAAAGGTACCGTTGTAGCTCCTCAGTTATCCGGAGGTAAGTATGTAGACCTGGGTGCAATCACAGCCGTTACCGCAGAAAATGTTGCGAAAAGCCCGAATGGAACTCAGATGAATGTAATCGGAAACTGTAATAATAAACCGGTATTGCCGGGTTCCGTTACTATTACAGAGAAATTCTCCGGTAAAACCTTTACCGATTTAAACCGGAAGGGTGTCCTTAAAGGTGATACTGCTCTTGGAGTAATTGATTATAACACGGGTGACTGGTGTTTAAATTTTGAAACAGCAAGAAGTGTTACGGACTGGGCCGCCAATACTGTTTATGCTCAGGGAGCCTTTAGAGAACCTACGACCCAGAATGGCTATTGTTACGAAGCCACTGCGGGCGGGACGTCTCATGCTAATACAGAACCTACCTGGCCAACTACTGTAGGGGAAACTGTAGTAGATGGCACGGTTACATGGACTTGCCGGCATTATTACGAAGTAAATTACAAACATTTCGGTAATGCTGGCGCGGTAGACATTGGTAAACTTGGAATAATCAATGAAGACGGTCTGGACGCCACTTCTGCAGATGTTGATTGCCAGATACTTGAAGCTGGAATAGTAAATTACGAAGAATTAACTCCGACAATAGACTGGACTGATGAACTTCAGGTGGAGTTTTTTAAACAGTCCGGGTTCGGATTTAAACTTGCAGAGGAGGTTGATTAATAATGTCTATAAGTAGATTTACCCATCGTTCTATGACAAAATCGGTAAAACTGTTACCGCGAAAAGCTACTTTCCTGATAGATAAATTTTTTAAGGAAGGTAAAGTCCATCCTGCCAGCACTGTCGATAAGAATAAACTTACCTATTCTCCGAAGATGGCTCCGTTCTGTTATGTGGGCTCTGCAGGCATTCAGGTAGCAAAGGACACTTATACAGTAGAAACCGTTACCTTCCCGAAAATCAGGTTGTATAGCAAATATAGCGGGCTGGATTTAGAAAATACCAGTTTTAATAATCCAAATATCTATATCGATACAACCCCTGACCAGCAAATATCTGCCGACATAAACGACCAGTTGCAGAAGATGAAAGATATGATTTATCTTCGTAAGGAATGGATGGCGGGAAAGATGTTTAGTGCCGGAACATTCACTTATAATGATACCGTGAATAAAATAAAGTATACCGTTGATTATGGTCGTAATGGTAATTTAATCAATACCGTTACTACAAAATGGGATAACTCAAGCAGCACACCTAAGAGCGATATTATGAATATGGTTGACTTAATACTTCAGTATGGAGCTTCCGGAGCTCCTAAAGCTATGGTATTCGGAGACCTTGCTTACAATGCAGCCATGGAAAATGAGTCATTCTTAGCTTTGCTGAATAATCGACGGGTAGAATTAGGGGCGATAAAACCCATAGCTGGAGAATATTATTTCGGTGATATTATGGGCATGGAATGCTACAGGTATTCCATGAAAGACTCAGACGGGAATTACATCATCCCTCAAAAAGGTATAGTTTTCCTGTCTTCCGGTAATGAATACTTCTTTGATTATGGTCCCGTGCATGAAACGCTCGGACTTATCCAGACCAGTTTCTTTTCAAAGATGTATGAACAGCAGAATCCTCCTGGTAAATTTATTGTGGTGGAGTCTAATCCGCTGGTAATGTGTTTCGATATAAACGGTACTGGAATAATGTATGTTCTTTCCTAAAAAAAATTAGCTTAGAGAGAGGGATTACGGCCCTCTCCTAAGCTGGAAAGTTTAATCGTATGGATAGTATAACAGTTTCTTTCGTAAAAGAGAAATATAACGATAGTATTGAAACCCTCAATTTGAGTAGCGACACTCCTATTGAGATTGCTATTGTTGATGCAAAAGTAGCTCTTACCAATAAGATTGAGTTAGATGCTGATGTGTATGGTGAAGAAAGACTTCAGATATGGTGGAGAGAACTGGCTTATTATTATTTATTTGAGGCTCTTGAAAAAGAAAGCATGGTTCGTGATAAGTGGGATAAAATTCTTGGCGAAGGTGGACAAATAGACCAGTTCCTTAATAGTCGAATAAATACAAGTCCTTCCGATTATATAATCACAGCATCTGAGGCCATTCTTTCTGAGTCTGATATTTTGGAATGGGAGTAATTTGATGTTAGGAATTTCTGTTGACTTTAAAATTCAGGGAAGTGCTGAAGCTATAAGAAAACTCAAAGAATTACAGGAAGGCAATTTTGCAACTCCCCTGGCTCAGACAGGAGTGAGGCTGGTAAGAGGAACTCAACAGAGGATGAGAAAGGGACTGCAGCCGGATGGTACTCCTCAGAAGCCTATTTCGAAGATTACAAAAGCTTTGAGGAAAAAGGGTCGAAGCGATACTCCTCTGGTAGACTCTGGAGATTTATGGAGATCAGTCACTTCAAATGTTAAGAATAAAAATCAACTGGAAGTGGGGACTAACCTTAAACGAGGACGATTGCATCAGTTCGGTGGAGAGTCTCAGATAACTGTTACTCGAAAGAAAAATGTGAAGGCTACAAAGGGCAAAAGCAAAGGAAAATTTGTAGCCAGAAGAGTTCACGGAAAGGCAATGGCTACAAATTACGTTAAAACAATTCAGGTTCCTGCCCGCCCCTGGTTGGGAGTGTCGGAACTTGACCAAATTGTTATAAGAAAAGTCTGGGAAGATTACTATAAGGATTTAAGATAACCATGCTTAACGAATGCTTAACCGCTTTACAGGAAAAATTAAAAGAACTTTCTGGATTTAAACGGGTTTTAGGTCCGGAAGTGGTTCATGGAGATATTCAAAGTAACGCCCCTGTTTATATTGATGTTACTCCCAAAGACCTGCCGTCTATAGTTACAAATATTAAATACGGTCAGATAAAGAGGGCGGGAAATCGGTATGAATTCCATTTTAGGGGAGATATCCTGGTTTGTATTTTCGATGCCAGTTTGAATATCGGAACTTCAGACCTGTTTGATAAAACTTTCGGATCCGATGGAGTTTATAAAAAGATTTTAAATACTCCTGTTACTGTAAGCGATACGGTTCTTCGTAAATACGTAGAGGAAGCTTATCCTCGTGATTTCAACGAAGAAGAAGACAGAAATTATTATCTGTGTGAAGTAATCCCTATAAAGTTAGAAATATGGCTTCCAATTTAGAAATGAAAGAGGTGAATATATATGGCTAAATCTTTTACTGAATGTTTACTTGGTGACCCTTCAACCGTAAAAGTAGGCGGTGTTACTGTAGGCTCTACTAAAAATACTAAAGTCGGAATGGAGATGGAATATAACGAATTTTTCACTGCCGGCGAAGGCGGAATTCAGGTTCGTCGAGGAAAAAAGAAAGTTCGTGATAAAGTATCTGCCGGAACGGAATTGTATGAAGTAAGAAGACCTCAGAACTGGCTCTTTGCTGCCGGCATGGATAGTGATATTCTTTCGAATGTGGAAGGTGATGTTAAGACCACTTACTGGCAAAATCCTTCTGAATGGGAAGTAGGTGAAACTTATTCTGAAGGAGCTTTTGTTGAACCTACTGTATTGAACGGGTATATTTACGAAGCCACTGCGGGCGGGACGTCTCATGCTGAAACAGAACCTACCTGGCCAACTACTGTAGGGGAAACCGTCGTGGATAACACTGTCACCTGGACTTGCCGGGCCTATCTTGTGGAAACTCTGACTTTTGCCCCTTATGAAAGCGGCTCTCTGAATTATATACAATTAACCGGATATAATTTAGACCCTACACTTGAACCTATAGTCTACAATTCCACTCTTACAGAAAAGTATATTCAGGATACAGACTGGTACGAGGATAAGGTTGACGGTACTATAAAGCAGATTGTTGGTGGTTCTATAGGTAATACCGAAACTGTGAAAGTTGCCTATAAATACACAGAGATTGACTGGTTCCAGTTGAACTTCAAACCCAGTGATATGAAAACAAAATACCGTGAACTGGAAATCAGAGTTATCGACCCTCATGCCGGGTCCGGAAAACCTATAGAGTGGATTTTGTTTGAAGCGATGCCTAAAGGCGGAATAAAGCTTCAGTTTGACCCGGAGAACCTCAGTAAATTATCTCTTGATGACATATCCTGTAGAAAGAATGATGCTTATCGTCCTAATTATAGTTATGGTTATATATTCTGGGGCGATGCCGCAGCATAAGAGGAGGTGAAATTATGAACGCTTATAAGCTTGTGGAAGAATTTCTTAATACTCATCAGGGCGGAGGAGATATACTTTTAAACTCCGTTGATATGGGTTATATAGAGAAAATGGTTGATTTTATCGCCAATTTAGAACAGAAAGTTCTTGAAACAGGAACTCCTATCGGTGAAGTTGGAGCACTTCCTTTTAAGTTTGCCACGGAAATAAAAGCAGGTATGTATCAGTTTTCTCCTGAGAACTATATAAAGGCAATGGGTTCAAGTGATACGGCCCTGGAGACATGGAACGGGACAGATGAGTATGGTGATTACTGGACTGATACGTTAGCTGACCAGCAAACTCTGAAGGTAGAGAGAAGGGGTAATGGTGGTTTACTGGCAGTCAGGTTTGACCATAAAAATGTGGTTAATGCTGTGAGTTTGCCGGTGTTAAAAAATACTGCTGGAACTGTTACTTATACTGCCGGAGTAGACTATCAAATAGACTCTCTCGGGGGTTTTGCCGAATGTCTCCCCAGGGGAGCCCTGGTAACGGAAGGAGCTTTTGTAAAGGCTAAATATAAATGTGTGCCGAAGGCAGGAAAATATATGCCATTAAAACCGGGGGCACTGCTTTCCGGTACTCATACCTGCCAGCTTACCTCTACTGACCCTGACACGGGGAAATCTCTGGTTGTCTATTATCCTAAATGCGAGATTATTCCTGATGGGCTATTAAGCATGGGCGCTGAGAATTTCTGGGTTCAGAAAATCCGTATAGTTGCAGTATATGACTCTGCAACTCCAGCCTCTCCTCTTGGTTATGTGAAAATCGAAAATTAAAAAGGAAGGAAAGTCTATTGAATGTCTATTTATCGTCTCCGGAGAGAGAAAATAGAAACTACACAGGGCCCTGTTACTGTAAAAGAATTTACAGTATACGAGGCTGATGTTTTCTATTCGTTCCCTCCGGAGATAAGACTTTCTGTTTTATTTCCTGATAAAATTTTTACTTCTCAAGATAAAGAAAAACTCCTTGAAGCAATGACCAGAGTAAACGCTCCTCTTCCTACTCCTCCTGAAAGACCAGGTAAGAAACCTGCTTTACTTACTGTTGATGAAGCAATTACTTATATTTGCGAAACCTCTCCCGGCGAAAATCGCAAAAATATTATTGAAAAGTGGAGTCGAAGACAGGTGTTTTATTGGATGAAAACTTCAGGAGATTTAAAAGTAAAACTTTCGGGAAAAGAAACTGATAATACTTCTGCCGGAGAATTCGATGGACATATGGGGGAAGTGGAAGCAAAATTAAAAGCGGTTCCTAATGTCAGTTTAGATGATAAGATTAAATTTTTTGCTCAGAGATGGGGCAAATCAGAAGAAGAAATCCGGGCAGAATGGAAACCTGAAAAAATTGAAAACGCCTGGAGAAATTTACATATGGGAAGGAGGTGAAATAACGAATGTCACTTGACCTTGCAATGAATATGAAGCTGAATTCCGGTGATGTCGCTTCTAAAATTCAAGCTATCTTAAAACTTTTAGAACAGATGTCAAAACAAATCTCTGATGATGAAGGAAGAAAACAAATAGACGAAACGATTTCGGGCCTTAATAAACTTCATGATGTCCTGGTTGTGGTAGAAAGAGCAGTCGGAGATACCGGAGAAGAAACGCAAAAGACCGGGAAAGAATTTGATGAACTTCACAAAAGAGCAAATATTGAGAACCTTCAGGAATTGGCTGGAAGCTTTCAAGGTATCGCTGAAACACTCTTTAATATGACTCATGGAGTAATTGAGTCGGCAGCTACTTTTGAAGACCTGTATGCAAAAATGCTCACTGTTACAGGCGGGTCAAAAGAAATGGCAGATGAAATGATGGCGTGGGCGGAAAAACAGGCTGAATTAACACCGTTTGATTTAGCGAGTATAACTGATGCTACAGCTAAATTTGAAGCTTATGGCCTTAAAGCTAAAGAAGTATTAACAACGGTAGGAGACCTGGCTGCTGGTTATGGCAAGGGGCTTGACCAAGCTGTAGAGGCAGTTGCAGATGCACAGCAGGGAGAATTAGAGCGCCTGAAGGAGTTTGGAATTACGAAGCAGATGCTCATTCAAAAGGCCAGGGAAGAATTTCACGCGGAAATTGTTAATGCTCAAGGGCAAATTACGGATCTCGATTCCATGAATGAAGCTCTCTTCTCCATAATGGAAGAAAGAACATCCGGCGCTATGGGGCGAATGGCAAATACATATCACGGCGCAATGAATAACTTTAAAGACTCTGTAACAAAGCTTCAGGCTGCACTGGGAAAAGAATTACTTCCGATACTCACAGATTTAATCAGATGGCTAACAACTTTCTTAGACCATCTAAACGGATTAGGTTCAGGATTTACCGGTGTTTTATCTCAGGCTCTTTTATTTACCACAGCAATTGCCGGAGTTTCTTCCGGGCTAATTTCGGCAGGCCTTCAATTACAAGCATTTAAAACCCAATTATTAGCCGCTAATGCTGCTGCCGCTGCTTCTGGCACATCTTTTACCGCTATGTCAGTATCGCTTACCGGCATAGTTCCTGTCGTGGGTGCTGTTGCTATTGTTTTCGGAACTCTAGCCAATGCTTATATAACAGCCTGGAGAAAAATGGAGGAGCAGAAAGCCGAAAAGATTGTTGAAGAAACAAAGAAGATAGAGTCTGGATTTGAAAATATTGAAGAGGCTATAAAAAGAATAAATAAAACTCCTTTAGAATTAGCTTTTGAGGGAAATATAGAGCAAAGACTTGAAAGCGTTGAAGCCCGTATTCAGGCAATAAGAGAACTTCAAATAGAAAATTTAAAATTGATGAACCAAATGGAAGGAAAAGAAGAGGAGTCAACTGTAACAGTTACAACAACGGGGTATAATAAATTTTCTTCAGGATTATCAACAAAGTCCGCCTGGGTGCCTGCAGAACCTGGTGAAGAAGGGGCTATGGAATATACAAAAACTCAAACTTTAGACCTGGCTGAAGCTTATGATTTACTCTCCAAAAACGTGGAAATTTACAGTCAAAAATTAGCCAGCGTTGACCCAAAATCTGAAGAGCATGACATTTATAATAAACTTTTAGCGGAATCATCTACTCAGCTTGATGTATTAATAGGCAAACTTGACCGTTCAAATCCTGCCCATGCCGAACAAATTAAAAAATGGGAAGAACTTACAGCCAAATTAAAAGAGGCCGGCCAGGAACATAATGTCCTTATCACTACTCTTATTAATGCCGGCAAAGCTCAGGATAATTACGTTCAACCGCTTGAAGAAGCCAATAAAGCTATAGATAACTATGTGATTGGATTAGACAGATTTCAGGCTGTTCAAAATGCCCTGGGCGAAGCAACTCCTGCTCTTCAAGAACTTGCAAAGAAAGAGAAGATTTCTGAAGAAGATTTAAATAAAACTCTTGAATCGGTAGCTAAAAAATATGGAGTTACTGTTGAAGAAATCACAGTATATGCACAGCAGCTTGAAGGAGGGCTTATTCCAGAAATAAATGATGACACAATTGATGAATATATTGATAGCCTGGATGCCCTTATTTCTGCTGAAAAAATAACTGCTGATAAAAAGAAAGAAATTCTTGAGAGAATGCTTGAAGATGAGCGTCTTTCTGCAGAAGCACAGCAAAAAATAAGAGATGAACTGGCAAAGTCTACAAAAGAAATAGTTGCCGATGCTGAAAAAACCGAAAAAGACCGATGGGATAAATTTGAAACTGCTCAGAAAACTGCACTGGCAAGAGGTGAAATTACAGAGCGACAATACTGGGAAAATGTTAAAAAGTATCTTGATGAAAACGAAAAGAACCTGGAAAGTTCTCAAGATTTTAAACTTCAATTAACTCAGGAATACTACGAAGGTATAAAAAAACTTGGTGACAAAGACGTTCAGGATGAAAAACAGCGTCTTCAGGAAAAAGAGAAAAACTTCAGAGACCATCTTAATCACCTCAAAGACCTTGAAGAAATCGGGGAAATTTCTCCTGAAGAAAAAATAAAACAACTTCAGCAGAGCCTCAATGCTGAAAAACTTACAGAAGAACAGAGAATAGAACTAAAAAAAGAAATTCTTGCCACAGAACAGGACATAGCAAAAGAAAAAGAACGACTGGCAAAGGAAGAAGAAGAGCGGCAAAGGGCAAATCTACAGTTAGAAATAGAAACTCTTGAGACCAGCGGCCAGGTCTGGGAGGCAAAGAAACTTCAAATTCAGGCAGAGGTGGAAGCAAAGCAGCAGGCCGGCCTGGATGAAGTTGCTATTGAGAACTGGAAGAATGCTCAACTGGCTCAATTAGAGCAGGCCAGAGCCGAACAAAACCGCCAGGTTGACCAGGAACTCCTTTCTTTAAAGAAACAGCATATTGAAGAAGAAATTACTGCTGTTCGAAATAGTGCAGAGCAAACCGCACTGTTAACCGGTAACAGGGTAGCGGCTGAAAGAGTTGCACATCAGCAGGTGTTAGAGCTTGAAAAGCAACTTACTGATGTAATAGTTGCAGAAAATCAAGATAGAATAGCAGAAATTCAGCGGCAGGCAAAAGAGATGGAGAAATCCGGAACGGATCGGATAAAAGTAGAAGAATTTGTTGCAGAGTCTATGAAAAATCTTCAGCTTGAAGTGTTTAATGATTTTGTGGAAAAAGAAAATGCAAAGAGAGAAGAGATAAAAGCAACTCAGACTTTGATTGAAGACCTGGATAAAAAACTTGCAGAAAATCGGCAGCAACAATCAGACCTTCAAAGCACTTCTTTGTTTGGCGGTGTAATGACTCTCGAAGAGATGGGTAAACAGTCTCTCGCTGATAAATTTAGAGAGCGTCAGGAGCAATTAAATACTCTAAAAGCCGAAGAAAAAAGCCTTGAGGAACAAAAGGCGGCAGCTTTTGAAAAAGAGAGACAGCAGCAAGAAGAATTAAAGCTGATTATGGAACAAAAGAATAAGGTCCAGGAAGCCTTCAATACAGAACTGGAAAAAACTGTTACCCATTATGATACGATAAAGACATCCTCTCCCTGGGCTGGAGAAACAGTAGCAGTTCAGCAATATACTAAATCAATTTTAGAAGCTCTCTCTGCTCTCCAGGAATTAAATGCTGAAGGAGGCTCATCCGGAGGAGAGGGAACTGGAGGAGGATCTGCAGGAGGTGGAGGAGTCGGAGGATTTGAGGGATATTCTGGTAAGACTGAAAAGATAAATAACTTGGACGAAGCCACTCAGGATTATACGCAAAACGTAAACCAGGTAAATGAAAATTTAACTAATGCCGCAGGTGGATTATTAGATTTTATTCAAAGTGTAGGAAACCTTTATCAAACAAGTGGATTTGTAGATGAATCAGGCAATCCTATTGATAATTCTGGTGTTGGAAATGCAGAATTAGGGATTCCAGTTCAGCCGGAAGCATTTAACGAAACTCATCCCATGCCTACTTCTGAAACAACAAACAATCAAACAACTCAGAGCAGCCAGATAAATATAAACAATACTTATAATATCAACGGAGCGGAAGCAGCAGCCAGTGCAAATCTTTCAAATGCCCTTAGTGCTGTTGTAGATGCTACAGTTCAAACAAATTATCCTCCTGCTTTCGGATATGGATAAAAAGGATGGAAAATTATGGCTGAATATGTTTTTTATATAGAATGGTCGGATGGAAGTGATAGGGATGAATTTACCATTGAGACTCTTCCGGATTTTGTCACTCCCAGACCTAAAAGAAAAAAGTTTGAGATGGAGGTAAGTTCTTTACCGGGCTTTCGATTTGAAGGAGAAACTCTTCAAAAGATTGCACCAATTGTTACCCATATTCCTTTAGGCGTGAGTGAATACGGGGCTGAGATAGCTATATCCGGTAAAGCTATTCCTCTGGCAACTTTTGACAGCCTTCGATTAAAAGAAGGTTCTCCTGATATTTGCAAATATTATGATGCCTTTTCCAACACCTTATATAATGTCAACGTGACAGAAGTAGACTGTGCTTATATAAAAGGAACTCTGGCAATGGATTATAACATTAAAATGAAAACTGTAAGGACGTGATTTGATATGAGTATTACATTGTTGAATACAGACCAGGTGGAAGAATTAATAAGCCTTTCTCTTTCCAGGCTCGGCCCGGGCCGTGTCGATGAAAAATTACTCGGAGTTAAAAATAAATTCAGTTCCGAACTGGTAGATTTACGACTTGCCTGGTGGCCTGATATTGAAACAGGACAATTTGAGAACACAACCGGAAGCCCAATAGTTTCTGCAGCTGTTCTGGTAGAAGAAAATCAGACTAAAAAAACAACCGAAGTTGCCAGGGAAGATTCTGACGGGTTGCTTACACAGAGAACCACCAGAGACCCGGTAATAAGGTATGACTCTGGGGCGGATGATTATTATAAATATTATCCTTCCGGAGATATTCTTATGATGGCTGCAGCCGGGGATTATGTATATTTTCTATTTGAATTTCCCGTAAGAAATATGTGGTGTGAGGTAAAGACGGCAGGTTCTTATGGGAGCCGCACATGGGAGAAGGGAATAGCAAGCGGGTGGAGTTCTTTTACTCCTACAGATAATACATCTGGCTTTACCGTAGATGGAAACATAGATTTCGGAGCCGGAATAGCTACAAACTGGGTAAGAAAAACAATATTTGGAGTTACCGGATATCCTATCAGAGTAAAGGCTGTCAGTGTAACAACTCAGGCTGAATTAGATGTTTGCTATGCAAACTATGTATATAATTTGCCAAAGTGCTGCCTATTCGGACAGGGAGATTATTATTCTTATAACGGAGTTGACACTTATACGGCAGCTCCTCCAGATTTTGAGTATGCAGGTCATGGAATAATAGCATATAACTCAGACCCTTTAACGGCAGATGTTTCCCTTCACGCTAATTATACTTATAAAGACCCGCAGCCGGGAGTATACGAATTAACTTTTTCCGAAAGCGGGGGACAATGGAAAAGCAGTGTTAATGGCGGGGCTGATATTAATATAACAGCCAATGGTAGCTATATTAATAAAAATGTGATACCTGGTATGGGCATTGTATTTTCCTCCGGAATTACAACTTCCGATGAAGGTAAAATTACAATTTCTCCTGCCCTGTGTTCTCTCTGGTTCGCACAGGATTCCGGAGGCTCTCCAGATACTTTTGAAAATAATGATATAGTTCTGGTTGCCAGTCTTGCCAGCGAAGCAACTCATCCCTTCTGGATAAAGAGAGAGCATTTTTCAACGGCAGATGTAACAAAAAATGATTATTACTTTAAAACTTTTTTCTATGAAAATTAGGAGCGGTCATGGCAAAGAAAAGTTCTATTCCAATCCAGGGACATTATAAGCTTCAATCTAAATTTAACAGTGGCCCTGTATCGGGGTATTATACTCTTCAGTCTAAATTTAGCAGTGAGCCGATTCGGGGATTTTACGAAGTTGGAAAACTCTCTTCTATTCCTGTTCGCGGATACTATAAACTTGATTCCGATGTGGGAAAAAGAACTTCTCCTAAAATTCGAGGATTCTATGAGCTTATAAATAATAACTATTTCCCTTCGATGATACCCGATTCAAATAACGAACCTTCTTCTGAGCCGATAGGAGATGAATTCCGGGGACATATGTATTTTAAAGCTTCTATTGTTTGTCCGGAACTGGGAACAGAATATGAAATTCCTCCTCAGGATTTACTCGGCCCTCTGGAAATAAGTGACGGGAACAATACTCCTATTAAGTGGGGATTCAGATTGCTTAATAATGAAATGCAGTATACAAAAAATACCGGAGATTTTGCGGATCTCATTACAGAAGGATACATCTCTTACCTGAGAGACACTACAAAATTTATAAAGCTTGAAGTTCTTTCTGTTTGCGGAGAAGTATATGAGATAGAAACATTTCCTTATCTGGTTATAAAAAAAGTTATACCTGGGGCGCGGGGAGATGTAATTTTAAATCTTTCAGGCACTGATTTTTTTAGTGAGTGTTTGTATCAATCAAAAGACTGGCCCAGCTATGTGATAGAAGTGTCCTGTGAACGGATGAAGCCGGATGAACTCCCGACCTGGCAGCCTAATACTGCTTATAAAGTAGGAGATATAATTCAACCTCCGGCATCCTGGAGTTGGAATACGAGTAAAACTTTTACAACAGGTATGAATCAATCTTACACAATTCCCACGGGAGCAGCTAAACTGGGAAATATTCCCACGTTTCAATTGGAGTATTCTACAGCTTCCGGGAAAGCTTATGTATATTGCAAATTAAATTTTACGCAAGATGGGGTAGAGATGGTAGTTTATCCAACAAATCTTATACCACAGTTGAATACAGAAATTGTTTATTCTTATGAGAATTTATCTTCTGGAGATATAGAACCAGCAACATATAATAGTGAAACGATTATGTTTTTTTCCCTCTGGGCTTATCCTAAAGACAGCACACGTGCGTTCAGGTGCACTCAGGCGGGCACGTCTGGGAGTCAAACCCCTGATTGGAAACCTTTTTCCCTTAATTATTCAAAAGATGAAAGTGGTAAATATGGAAAGCTGGCCTGGTTGGATGAAAATATTGAGGGCGATGTAATAAAAGAAGGTAATCTTGATACATATGGTTTAAACTCTAATAATTTATCAAACTGGGGCGTGAATCCTCCCGCTATTCTTAAGATGCTGGGAACCGGGGATATTACTACAGATGGCACTTGTCAGTGGGAAGTATATTCCAATGAGGTAGAACCGTGTTATCTAGCCACAGATCTAACACAGAAAAAATACAATCAATATTTAGGCTCTCAGGTTTACGTAAATTGGACAGAAAAATTTCCTCCGGGAGATTTTATTCCTGATGCCACTACTGGAATTTTAAACTTTACTGAAGATTTTTCTAAAGATTTTGGGGTAAATTTCATAAATCCGCTTGCTATTAAATGGCTTGTAAATAACGTAATTCAAAAAGCAATTGAAGAGGCTTTTAGTTATTCTAAAATATCAGAACCAACATGGAAATTACGATTAGATTTTAAAGATTTCTTGTTTTATAACAATATTCAGGTGCAGGGTAAACAGGCAATTGACCTTATTGCACAGGCTCTTACTGCTTTTGGGGGGCAATTTAATATTGTTTCCTATGATGGTGACGTTCTGACATTTCACGTAACTTTAACTCCGCTTTATACTGAAATAAAAAACCAGAGAGCAGACTTCGTAATTCCTGAAATACTTTTAAGAGACTGTCAGCCGGCAGATGAAAATTTTGACCGGATAAATACTATAAATGTAATTCGACCTGGTAAAGTACGCCAGGTAAGAACACAGGTGGCGTGATATGATATTAACTTTCGAACATACTCAGGATAAAAAACAACCGGTAGAGTTTGGGAATAAAGTAAAAATTAGTTCTATACCCAGACCAAAAGTTATCGCTTCTACCGGATGGGGCGGTTCGGTAAATAGTGATTTTATACCTGAAGATAAAGTATTGGAAAGTGATGGTATTTGGACGTGTCGAAGAGGATATTATACCGCTATTGTTCGACCAAATCGGTTCATAAGCGATCCATGGTATCCTGGAGGAGGTTATTGGATATATAAATCCGATACCTGGATAAAAGTTGAGGTCGGCTATGATTACTATGTTGCTCCTCCGGTAAAGCCGGAAAAGCCTGCCAATACTGTAGAAAATAGTCAGCAGGGATATAACGAAACTCCTTCTCCGGATAATGAAATAGAAGCCCTGGCGGGGGAAGAATGGACAAATACCTGGAGGCAGATTGAAGCGGGATTTAATTATAAATGTGTTGATTTTTACGATAGAGATTATTTAGGAATGGGTGAAAAACGAGCAAAGAAAAATATTATAAATGGACTTATTCCAGACCTGGCCGCAGCAAAAAGAGTGGGGAGTCTGTATGTATTTGCAACTGGAAAAAAACGAACAAAGTATACTTTTGATATTCCTCCCAATTTAAAAATAAAAAGCGGAAGAGTTGTCCGTGGGATATACTCTCCCAGAGCCCTTAACAATAATATATTAATTACAAATAGAAAAATTATGGCTGATGCTGAAAAACAAAATTACATGATATCCGGAACTTATGTAGATAGGAATAAATAATATGACAATTGAACAGCAAATAGAATTAATGAATAGGATTTCAACCGATGAGAATTTAAATAATCGGGAGATGGAGACCTGCACAATTTTAAAAGTTAATAATGATAACACTTGTAATTGTCGGGTAACAGGTTATACTTATGCCATTATTCAGGCCAGAATTCTGAATGGTGTTCAGATAACAGAGGGCGATACAGGAATACTGGCATATCCATTTGCCGATAAAAATATTCCATATGTAATTGGCAGATCCGATTTATCATGGCCGGATGAAGAAGAAATAGGAATAAGGGATATTCCTCCGGAAGTTGGGGGACTTTGCATTATTCATTATTATGACGAAAAATTTTATATATATGATAACAGTTTAACAGAAACATCTGATTTTAGTTTTTTAGAAAGTTCTGATTCCGAATTGACATATATGGGGCGAGACTTAGATGGTAATTTCTATTTAAAAGATGAAAATAGTTCTTTTGATTTAGTTAAATATAATCGTGATTTTTCTGTAAGGACGGAGATATAAGATGGCCGGTGTAAGCGCAAAATTTGCAGGTTTAGCAATAGATAAAGTAAACCGCAATCGCTTTTTCTGTAATTATAATCCTGGCTCTATGGGGGAATACGAAAAAGGCATTCTAGCAAAAAGCCTGATGGGGTCTATCAGTCAATTTTTTACACTATCAGGGTCTGGCTCCAGTGCTGATATTGAAGCACAGCATATAGCAGCTACGAGTAATTATATTATTATCGCTGGTGTAGATAATAACCGGGCAAATTACGCCCGAACCCTGGTATATGTAAATTATTCCGGCAACTGGGTTAAAGATGTGCAACTTACCGGAAGTGATGAAGAGATGGAGCCTGCATATTTTAGAGATATGTCTTCAGATTCTCAAAATCGAATACTTTTAATAGACTATTATTATTGGGACAATCCGATATTTATTTATAATGAGGGCGGAACGTTACTGTATAACTGGGGATATGAGAATGTGGGTTATCCCTGGGCAATAACGGGAGACGGAACTTATGTTTATATATACGAAGCAGAATATAATGAAAAGCCGGCAAAAATATTAAAATTTTCTATAAGCGGAACTTTATTGAGTGAAAAATTGGCGGGTTCTATTTATTTAAATCCAAAAATAAGATGGCTATAATAAAGGAGGATTAATAAAATGTCAATTATTAAAACAGTTCAAGAGGTTTTAAGTCGAGTTTTTGATAGTATCTATAATGCGCTTAATACAAAAGAAATTCCTTGTGAAAATTTAGAATCGGTAGAAAAAACTTTAACAAACGCTGATACCTGGTATAGCTTACAATCAGAAAGCGAAACAATTCGCTTTCTGCGGTTACAGGCTGACCCAGACAATCGGGGAATCTTATATTTTTCAACAGATGAAGGAGAAGGAGGGCTTTTGCAAGCTGGAGAGTGGGATTATGTGCTGGCAAGCGACCCCTCTTTAATAAAATGTAGTTCAACTTTTGCAGGAGATAAAGTTCGGGCTCTTAAGTTTTCCTGAAAGGAGATTAGTTAATTATGCTTTTTCCAGTAGCAAGAAAACAATTTAAAACAAAAACTTTTAAATACTTAAACAATCAATCTTTTTGGCCAATTGCGGCAGAACTTGAAGATATTACGATTAATGAAAATACCGAAATCACTTCAGGTGAAGATGGCCCGGAAATAATAACCAGAGCGGGCAATATAACAATAAACGAAAGTTACACATGGTCTTTAAGTAGTCGCTGTAAAGCCTGGATAATTATTATAAACGGAGATTTAATCGTTAATGGGACAATCTCTATGAGCGAAAAAGGCATAGAAAGAACTGAAGATTTTACCGTTCAGGGTTTTGCTAATTTTGAATATAAAAATAATCAAAAAGTAAAAGAAACTATTATAGAGGCGGCAGGACAGGCCGAAGACGGGGGAATTCTTTTTATATTCGTTCGGGGCAATCTAACTATTGGGGAAAATGGACTTATAGAAGCGAACGGGAAAGATGGGGGCGAAAATCCTGGAACTGACGGAGGACAAATATATCTTTATTATACTGGAACATATTCAAATGAGGGAACAATAGAGGCAGATGCCGGAACAGGGACCCCTGCGGGAACTGCCGGAACTATTACAGTCGAAGACATCAGTTATGAGCTTACTGAATTTCAAAAAGAATTAGAAGCCGGAGAATATATTTATTGTATTGAAGACCTGGGTAATGGCTTCGCTCTGGTCGGGATGCGAGACACAGGACATGTATGGCGGACCGAAAATCAAGGTGCAGACTGGACTGACTGCGGTGTTCTTCAATCTGTCGTAGGAGACATGACTGTAAGGTGTTTTCTCAAAGTCACTGACACGAAAATTCTGGCTGGAACCGGCGAAAAAACACCCAGTCAAGGAAAAATTTATATCTCAAATGATAAAGGCGAGACCTGGGAGCTTCAAGCAACCCTGGGGACGCAAGAAAGAGTCAGTTGTCTTCTGAAGATAGATGAAAATACTTATTTAGCGGGGACAAGAAGCGCGACAAACAAAGCCCGTGTATATAAAACAACTAACGGCGGAAGTAGCTGGAGTTTGGCGGCGACGCTGGGGACTTCGAATAATACAAGAGCTTTAATAAGATTGAGTAACGGAACAATTTTAGCCGGAACTCGTGACGGCAAAATTTATAAATCAGAAAATGACGGTGATAGCTTCACGAAAAAATCTACACTCACCACTAAAAAAATAAGAGCCTTTTACGAAGTGGGATCCGGTGTCGTTTTAGCAGGAACATGGGACGCTAAAATTTTCCGTAATACAAATTACGGAGAAGGCTCCTGGACTCAGGTTGAATACTGGAATACAAAACAAGAAATTGTCGAATTTCAAGAAATTGTTGGCGATAAAATCCTGGTTTCTACATCTCCCAGAAAAGAAAGCGGAACAGATTCAGAAAGACATGTTGCTGTTTCCGAAGATGGAGGCGAAACCTGGAGAAGAATAGAAGAACATTCTTTAGACCTTACGAATAGTTATGTTATTAAAGAAAGTAATATCCTTTTCAATAATATAAAAAAGCACTGGCTTAATGTACCGATTAATCATTTTGGGGCGACTTAAATGTATACACTATCTTTATCGGGGCACAATTATAATTTAATAGCAGGTAAAAAGAATGAATTTTGGCTTAATGAAATTGCACGTATAATGCAATTACAATTTAAGCCTGTTAAAAATTCATTTAAATTATTATATTTTCGTAATCCTCAAATATTCAAGTTTTTTCATGGGGCAAAGAAAGAATTTGAAAGCCTGGGATTAAAATATTTTTCTACCTCTACAAATGCAATGTTAATCGACCTGGGAAAAGAGGCGGATAAAAGAAATGAGTATTTAAAATTTAAGCATTCTTTTTATCCGCTTTTTGAAAAAGTAATTCTTTCTGGAGGTTTTCCTGTTCATGGTGGATTGATTGATAACGGATGTATACTTGCCGGAAATAGTGGCTCCGGCAAATCTACTTGTTGCCGGAGAAGTCCCTGGTCAGCACTTTGTGACGATACATCTTTAATTATAAAAACCAAATCAGGTTATTTGGCTCACCCTTGGCCCTCCTGGGGGGATTATATACAAAGAAATATGAATACTACATTTCCGGTAGAAAAATCAATTCCCCTAAAAGCCTTATTTATAGTTCAGAAAGAAAAAATAAATAAAGCTATACCTTTAAAAATTTCAGAGTCTGTTTTACAAATTTATAATTTTGCTCTTCAAAGAATTCACGTAGAAATCAATCAAATTGACAAAAGAAGAGCTTTGAAAATCAAAACACAATTATTTAAAAATATCTGGAAATTATTAGAAATTATTCCAGCTTTTACCCTCAAAGCCACCTTACAGGGTAAATTCTGGAAAGAAATGGAAGGTGTTTTATGAAAAGTTTTTATTATACAGGTGCAAGTATGTTACCGACTTTCTCCGAAGGAGACATGCTTTTAGCCACGGAATATGAAAAATTCGAAGATATAGAAATTGGCGACATCGTCATTTTTAAACCTCTAAATTCTGCGTCAAGCTCAGTGAAGTTTATTGTTCACCGGGTAAAAGAAATCCTGGAAAACGAAAGGGTTGTTACTAAGGGCGATAACAATATCTATCCAGATCAGAGAACAGTTCCTTTCGAAGACATTCTGGGAAAGGTAACAAATGGAGCAACGCCAGACCGGGTGCAAAAATATTTTCTTCATAATCAGCACAGTAAAAAATCCCGACAATTGGCAAGAGAAATAATTCAAAAAAACGAGAGCGAAAAGCAAGCACTTGAGGTTGCTTTGGAACAAGCAAAAGAAACAGCAACAAACTCTCCGGAATATCAGGCTTATATCAATCTTCCAAAATACGAAGAATTTCTCCAGGCATTGGCTGATTATGATGATTTAGAAAAGCCTGAAATTATTGATGAAAATACAGAGGTTCCGGAAGAGGTAAAACTAGCAGAAGAAGCTATTATGGCAATTCGTAAAGAATTAGAGGACACAATTGAATATCAATCTTATTTCACCAGTTCATTATATCAAAATCTTATTGAAGCTCAAAAAGCCTTACAAATACATGAAGGGACGAAGGTAATAACAGACTCAAAAAAAACAAGAGAACAATTTATTGTATCCAGCTTTCCAACCGCTGTTCTTGATATTCCTGAATATTTTAAAGAAACTGGAGAAATAGTAAATGCAAAAAAGGAATATCTTAAAATGAAAAAATCTGAAAACGCAAATATCAATTCTCTGGCAAATTTTGAAGCTCAGAGAATAAGTGATATAAAATTAATTATAGGGAGAGAGAAATTTTCCGAAGAAGACCTTGTACTTTCTAAATGAAAATGGTACAATATTGTCGAGGTGATTATTTAAATGAAAAAATTTATGGCTAAAGATACAATAGTTCTCAGGATAGAGTTTGATGATTGGGCTATACTCTTTAATCCTGATAATGGTGATGGACACACGTTAAACCCCGTAGGGGTGTTTATCTGGAAGCAAATAGTTAATGAAGAAAAAAGTATTCCGGAAATTCTGGATGCCTTGAAAAAAGAATGCGAGGAAATTCCGGAAAATATAGAAGAAGATTGCAATGAATTTTTTAAAACTTTAGAAAAAATGGAGCTTATAGAATGTCACTGTTAAAGGAAAAAATCAGTCTCGAAAACATAAAAAAACTTAAAATTGAAATTGATTGGAAAAATCAAAAAGTAAATTATGAGAAGGTTGAATTCTTTGACACTCCTGAAGAAAGACGAAATAAAAAAGAAAGAGATATACGAAATAAAATAGTGGACTATATAAAAAAGCAAGGAGGCTCTTGCACTTTCAGATTATCACGAACTATTAAAAATAGAGAGGTCAAAAAAGAAAGAGATGCGATTTTCAATTTTCTTGGGTGCCGGCAAATTGACATTATTGCACAGCAGCTTTATTCGTTGTTAAAAGAAAAGAAAATTTATAGATACAGGTTAAAGAAAAATCATCCCTTTATTTATTCTTTTGAACCGATTTTAGAACAAAAACTATCTATTATAAGACCAGAGAAAAAGATAGATACAATAAAAGAAAAAATCCTGGAGTATATAAAAGAAAATCAACCCACAACTTTCAGGTATGCTGGCACGAAGGATAAGAAGCCTGCAGTATCTCTTACTTTTTCTATAAGAAACAATTATAAAAAGAAGTCTACAGGATTAGAAGAAAGTAAAAAAATAAAAAATCTTTTGGAAACCAATAATAATAAGATAATAGGTAGGGCGATTACGGAGCTTGTAGATGCTGGTAAAATTCAGAGGGAAAGAAAAAACGAGTATTTTCCTTATATTTATTCTATAGTTCCCGAAGAAATCGAAAAACAATCCACAAATAAAATAATCTCTGAAACTAAAACTTCTAAAGTAAAAATTTGTCCACGCTGCAGCTCTACAATGCGAATTAGCGAGGATGAAGACGGAGACAAAATTTTTTATTGTTTACTTTGTTCCGAAAGGCTCTATATATAAATTTTGAGAGGTGATTAAAATGTCAGAAAAAGATAACGGCAGCTTAAATAACAAATATTTGTTTGAAAAACTTCTTGAAAGAGAAGATAAATTTATAATAGTTATAGAGAATTTAGACGATTCTATTCAAGGCCAAAAAGACGCCACGGTGGCGCTGAACGAGACGATACGAGAATACAAAATGGAAACTCTGGAGAAATTAGATGCTGTAAAAAAAGATGTCGAGGCTTCGAAAAAAAGTGACAGAAGCCTGATTAATACTGTTTTTAAATATGCAATAAGTATTATAGCTTTCTTGGCAATAGGAAAAGAAACCGGATTGTTTCAGTATTTTGAACAGTTATTTAAAAAATAGGGGGTGAATGTATGAAAAAAATTCAAATAGATGCCGGTCATGGAGAAGTCAGAAGCGATACGGGAACATACGACCCCGGCGCTGTAGGCCCTCAAGGCACGACCGAGGCATCCATAGCTCTCAGTATTGCGCTGAAAACCGGAGAGCTTCTAAAGAAGACTGGCTTTGAAGTATTCTATACGAGAACAAAAGACCGGGAAGTAGACTCCTGGTATAAAATAAATGATATGTTTTATAATAACAATATTGATATGCTGATTTCTATTCACTGTAATGCTTTTAACGGGAGTGCTCAGGGTATAGAGACATTCTATAGTAGCTATTCTACATCCGGACGAAAATTAGCAGAGCTGCTGCAGGATAACATGATAAAAACTTTTCCTGGACATATAGACCGGGGATTAAAAACTCAATCTCTGAAAGTAACAAATTTAAGCTTTTTAAAACCTATAGCACTTTTAGAATGCGAATTCATTGACCATCCGACTCAAGAAAAGTTTTTGAAAGATACCGGCAATCAGCAGAAAATAGCAGAAACGATAAAGAATAGTGTTTGTCAGTATTACGGGAAAGACTCCTCATCCGAAGGGAGCTCCTCTCTGGAGAAACCAGAGAGGGAAACCATAAAAGCGACCCTCAAAAAATACTGCAAAGAATACGGGCTGAATTATCTGGATATCCTGGCTCAAGCTATAATAGAAAGCAATTTAAATCCGGAGGCGATTTCGGCCTCCCGTGCCCTGGGCGTGGGGCAAATCAAATTAGCCACTGCAGAGTATATTTGCAAAAGGCATAATCTCCCAGTTCCCCAGAAAGAAGAAGAGCTTTTTGATATAGACTTGAATTGCAAATTGATGTGTCTGATTATGAGTGATATGCTGAAGAAAGCTCAGGAAAGGCATTTATATGATACAGCCAGGCTGCTTTACCATGATGGAGAATTTTCCCTTGAGCAGGGAGTCAACGGTCTGGCGGGGATTGAATACAATAATAAAGTAGTGAAGAAGAAAAAAGAGATTGAGATATATATATAATCTTTCTTTTTTCTTTCTAAAATATACAATTCCTCAAGAAGAGTTTTTCGGCTCTTCTTTTTTTGTTGTAAATAAGTTATAATAATTTTGACAAAATAAGAATGTTAAAAGCTCCGAAATTTGGAGCTTTTATCCTGGTTTTGGTTAAACGACATATTGACTGGAGACAATATTACCTTAACCAAAATAACGGAGGAGAGAGCCCCAGAGAAGAGGATAATTAATAAGAGAAGTCAAACCAGCAGTCTTCAGGATAGAAATATTTTATCTGAAGCCTGCCGGTTCTTTCTACCAGATTTAATTTAACTGTAACTTGTTCTTTATAGATATTACGTAATTGCAAAGGAGAGGCTTTTTGAATTAATTCTGCCAGTGACTGAGGATGCAGGATTTTTTCGGAAGCTTTTTTCTTTGTTTTCAATTCATTCTCTATTTGTTTTTTTCTTTCCCCCAGTTCATCAAGTTTCTGTTTGAAATGAACTGGATTTATCCCGCTTACTATGGCATTTATGATATTTTGTTTCTGCACTTCAATATCTTTCAGTTCTTTTTTGAGGAGGCTTTTTTCATCTATAACTTTTCTGTCATCCTGTTTTACTGTTTTCCCGGATAAAGCTTTATTTAAATTGTAATCTTGTAATTTTTCAAGCACTATTTCTTTAACTTTTTCTTCGACAGTATCAGCCAGAACGTGTTTTGTTATACAAGCCCCAGTATCTAAAACCACTTTATCAATAGCATAGTCACAGAGATAATATTTATATTTTCCCCTGTCAGTGCTCTTTGATGTTATCCTCCCTCCGCACCGGTCACAGGTAGCAACTCCTACCAGGATATAAACTCTGTGTTCAGGATTTCTTACTCCTCTCCATCTTTTTCTCTGTAATCTTGATTGTTCAAAAAGTTCTTTAGAGATAATAGGCGGGTGTGCATTTTCAACTCGTGTATCGTCGTATTTTCTTACACCCATTACATATTCTGAGTCTAACAATATTCTCAATAATCGTCTGCCCCATCTGGGAGCCTGTTTCGGTTTTAGTGAGGAGGAGTTTATAAAAGTTAAGAGGTCTTTCATTGCACATCCGGAAGCAGACATTTCAAAAAGTTTTTTTACTACAGGGCCTGTCTCCGGGTCTATTACGAGTTTTCTCTTATCACCTTCCCAGACTGAAGTATAACCATAGGGGATACAACCATGGCCTAAATAGCCACTAATAATCGCCTGTTTCTGTCCTTTTTTGATTTCTGTCACCATATTATCTACATAGAATTTATTTATGGCAGCCATAATATTTGAAACCATTTCCATTATAGGGGTGTCAATCGACCCCAGTTGGCTTACAAAACAAATCTCAATCCCCAGGTCTTTCAAGAGTTTAATATTTACTGCGGTATCTATTACATCACGGGAAAATCTGTCCAGTTTATCAGCCAGTATTATTTGAAATTTCTTCCCTTTAGCATCTTTAATCATTTGCTGGAAGCCAGGGCGGTTTTCATTCCGCCCTGAACGGGCTTCATCGATGTAAATATTGAAAATAGAATACTCATGTTTTTGAGCATATTCCCGGCAAGCCCGCACCTGGGCCTGGATGGAGTTCTCTATATCCTGGAGTGTAGAGCTTACACGAGCGTAAACTGCGGCTGTTTTCATAATTTTTTAAATTGTTCCAATCTATATTTAATTTCTTCCACTTTTTCAGGATATAATTTCTCATTTATTTTTATAAATTTTTCAACTCTCATTATTGTGTATTTTATATCTTCTTCCGTAGCCAGTTGTTTCCAACATTTCAAGCAAATTGTTTTTTCTTTTTTAAAACAAAAATAAGGGATATAAGGAATGTCATAATTTATATCTTTTAGGCATTTATCACAAGCTTGAGAATAGTTTTTTGTCATATACATTATTTTACTCCTTCATGCCCTCTAAGATTTTTTTACATTCATTAAAAGCTTCTATTTTTCCTTCTAAAAAATCCCTCATATGTATGACAGGATTCCCATCACTCTTATATTTACTATATTCTTTTTCTGCTTTCTGAATTAATGAATTAATATTCTCCAAAATCTCATTATTATTCATAATTCAAGACCTTCTTTCTTATTGGTTGATATCTCTGAGACCTGGTATATATTTTTTCTCCTACTTCCTGAAGAGGAATATTAAGGATTTTGTGAATTACATAATCACTTACAGAGCAACCTTCTTCCTGTGCCAGTGCCTTTATTTTTCCCTTTTGTTCCAGGGTCACTTTCACCCATATCTTTTCATTTTTCTCCACTTAAAAATCACTCTCCTTTATCAGATAGTATAAATAATTTCTCAAAAAAAGTCAATTAAATTTTCTCAAAATCACTTGACTTTTATTGAGAAAAATGTTAATATAATATCAGAAAGAGAAAACAGCAAAAAAAGTAAAAAGCCCGGCAATCAAGAGCCGGACGAAAATCACAAACAAATTATAACACAAAAAACAAGAGAGGGGAAAAGAAAATGATAAAGACAACAAAGGAAACCTTCAAAAAAGACCAGGAGAACCTCATTGTAAACAGGAGGAACGGTGGAGGTTATAATGTCAGCAATCTCCGGACTCTTAAAATGTATGTTGTAATCAGGACGGACGGAAAAGTCACCTGCACTTGCCCGGACCATATCCACCGAAATAGAACCTGTAAACATATGATTGCAGTTAAAGAGGCTTACCTGGCACAGCAGGAAGCCAGAGCAATCCAGAAAGCAAACCAGGAGCGAACCAGACTGCTTGTCGAGACAATCAGAGGGAACGGTGGAGACGCTGGATACTGGGAAAGACAGATGCTGGCAGCATAAGAAAATCAGGAGGGGGAGTTAACTCCCCCTGATTTTAAAAAGGAGGAAAAACAATGTCAGAACAAGAGCTTTTAAAGAAAGAATTTAAAATAAACGGTAAAACCGTAACAGCAGAAGAGGCTGAACTGGTCTCCTGGAATCACACTTATAGTTATATGGGTGTTCTTTTGAAATGGGAGGAGCTGCACTGTGGAGTCCTGCATTATCGAACCTGGAAGAAACTGGAAGAAGATATGGATGACTGGAAGAAAGATTACGGAGATGCAATAGAAGGTTATTCTCCTACACCAGACAGAGAAATACCTGATAACAGAGAGCTTTATTATGAATATGATATTTAAGAAAGGAGTAAATTATGAACTGTCCGAAATGCAACAAAAACTTAATCCCGGTGGACTTTCGGGATATTCTCGACCCGGAGACCGGAGGCGGAGACAGTTATATAAAATGTTCTAAGTGCGGGTATGATGAACTGGAAGAGGAGTCGGAGAGAATTTTCGAAGAACTTTTTGCCTAAAAATTCAAAGGGCCGGCTTAATACCGGCCTTTATCTATTTCCTGCAGCAATTTTTGAATTTTTTGCCGCTGCCACAAGGGCAAGGCGAATTCCTACCGATTCCAGAATATTTTATACTATTAATTTGTTCGACAAAATTTATAATTTGATTGGAAGGACTTTCAAAACTTACTCTGGTAATGCCTTTATAATTTGTTATTGCAAAATCTCCACTACATATTATATCCATACCAATAATAACACTAAAGTCTCCTACTGTATCAGGACATTCTATGACCGGAACACCCGGAATTAAAACTTTATTGGGTAAATATAAATTAACAATATATGTATTACTGGGGCTTCGGCCTCCTGCATGATTTACCATAACTGAGCCTGTAGCAGTAAGATTTAATTTTTGAGCTAAAGTTTGAGTAATTACACTACCTGTTGCACCGGTATCCCACATAGCATGGGTATAATATGGAGGGTCTATTTGAGGGGGTATATCTTTTGTCTTAAATGGGGCAGATATACCGATATCAGAAATAATACGTCTTACTAAACCAGGATATATAGTTGTAAATGCCTGAATGCCAGGCCCTATATCTTTAACTTTATCTTTCATTAAACGAATAATCCTTGTGTTGAGATAGTAACTGTATAAGCATCAGGACCCGGAGCGCAAATTTGTAACGCAAAAGTGCCTAATTTATGTTCCTTCTGAACTTCAAAATAAGCCTCCAGGTAATTCTCATAAACCCCTATAACTTCTTCTCCTTTAATGGCAAGCACTTTACCGTTATATTTTTCAACCAGTTCTTCCTGATTTTCAATAAAATAATTTAATTCTGTGTTAAACATGTTAATCACCACCAATTTCAGTATATCAAAGAAGTATTACAAAAGCAACTTCATTTCACTCCCCCGGCTTACACTTACTACAGGGCTTATATCCTTTCACCTTTGCAATCGCCAGGCTATGGGGATACAGCTAACCATGTCACATTAAATTAACATATTACCAGCACTCTGAACACGGCTCATGAGTATTTTTTACTAAATTATATGGCATCGGGTAACAACTATCTCGTAAATATTGACAACCATATCTGTGATACTTATCCCCATATTCGGTAATATATACAATAGAACTTTCTAATTCACCTGGTGGAAGATTTAACCCAAACCCTGTTTTATAATCAAAATCCTGACGAATTGCCGTATCTTCTTTTAAGAGTATTGTTTTACTTCCCCCTCGAACAGCACTAACATTAACGTTTCCGCTTTGATTTTTATAAAAAGTAAATAAATATAACCCACTATCTGAGGTATAAACTTCTGTTCTTTGGGCAGTTCTAACTTCATCAAGCGTTACTTTTATATTGGGAACGCCTTTTCCATCTGTATTACAAACATATCCCCAGACCATATGATAACAATAAGGGGTGGCACAGCTATTGCCAGAGTATTGATTTGAAGACATTTGCTGATCTAGACGAATTTTATCTCCCTCAATTTTAGAAGCTACTAAATTTAATCGTTCTTGAACATCTTTATATCCATTATCTATTTCTAATATTTTATTGTAATACATTTGAGCTTCATGCCATTGAGATTCCGTTTCATAAATTAAACCTTTATAATATAAAGGCTCAGGATTATCAGGGTGAGATTGTATAAGAATATTAATAGTGGAATGAGCAGTAGAAAAATTATTATTACAAGCATAATAAAGAGATTTTAATAACGTGCCTTTAAATGTAAAAAAATCATCAGGAGAATATTTCAAAGCGTAGTCAATATATTGTAAACTCTCAGAATATAAACCTAATTTTGCTTTAACATTAGCTATAGCATAATAAGCCAGACCGAATTTATAATCTTCATCTATAGCATTTTCATACATTTTTATAGCCTTATCATAATCTTGTTGGTCTTCATATTCTTTTCCTTTTTGACACCATTTTTCAGGAGTCATAGTTTCTGCCGATATTATTGTTATAAAAACAAAAAACAGCACCATCATAAAATACAGTGCTTTCTTCATAACACATCCCTCCACACATAATAAAGTGAATTCAAATTCCACACATAAAATAAAAAATCCTGCCACTTTACAGAATTTTCGAAAAAAAGTAATGTGAGTACAATAAGGATGAATATTTTTTAATGGGGTTAAATAAATTTTCTTTACAGATGACGTGAGGTATTATTTTGTAAATTCCAATAAATAATCTTCTTTTTTCTTCCAGAAAATAGGAGTAATGCCGTCGTGAATAACAGCATTTACAACATTTTCACTAATTTTTTGTTTAATATCATTCATTATCACATATTTATTTCCATTATTTTTTATATCTTTTAAAGTATACAGGATAGGTTTAATATTTTTAGGGGTAGGAGTATTAGTAATAGAAATTAATTTGTTTTTCCTTCCATTACTGGAGGGGATATAAATATCAATTTCATGGGATAATCCACTTGCCCCCTTAATTTTCTTATCTGTTTCATATTTAATTTCATTTGTATCGAAAAAAGTTTTTACATCTTGAAAAAAAATCTTTTTAATATTCGGTTCTGCCAGCATGAACATATTACTTACAGACATAATAGAATGAAGGAACATATGTATTTTCATCGGTAAATTTTCTTCTGTGGCTTCGATAATTAATTCGTCATTATCTTTCTTAACCCCATAACTATTTGTTAATATTTCAAGTATTTTTTCTCTATTAGGGGCATTTGTCAGATTACAACCCGACATCATTAAATCGTTTATTGTATAGCCATTATCAGTAAATATATATTTTCCATTTTCTTTTTTTATATAAAAATGAATATAGTCATTATGATTATCTAAAAATGGAGTTTGAACCTCAATATGTCCATTTATCGTGTGCATCTTTATATTATTTTTTAACCATTCGGTATACATTTTAGAAATATCCATCAAAAAACCCTCCCTTAAACATTTTAGTTTTATCAGTAACAGCAACCAAATCTAACCTTGAATATTCTCCCGGATCGGGTAAATTAATTCTGGGGTTAGGCTTAATTATCTTTTTAGGCATCGCCA
>Ga0302250_1000406_pt1 | contig 43378 bp, 62 predicted proteins | sample AAG_RA_Asp_MG_FD_193536 | JGI IMG/M metagenome (GOLD analysis project Ga0302250, IMG submission 193536) | Enriched activated sludge microbial communities from anaerobic digester in WTTP, New Holstein, Wisconsin, United States - AAG_RA_Asp | ecosystem: Engineered > Bioreactor > Anaerobic >...
TAAAGGTTGACGACGAGGGGGGAAATGTCTATTATGCGCGCTTCGCTGTTCCCCGATAGCTCAGTCGGTAGAGCGCCGGACTGTTAATCCGTAGGTCCCTGGTTCGAGCCCAGGTCGGGGAGCCAATAATCCTTACTATGAACCAGCGAAAAGCCCTTCTGGTTCACTAGCTTCTCCTGAATATACTCAACGCGCACATCAGTGTCGTTGAGTATTATTTTTTGTACGAACTGCGAGAAAAAAGACCTGAGTTTCGCCGGGTCGTCCGACGAAGTCACAACATCACGAAGAAACGCAGCAGCTTCGACAATCTGCCCTTCACTGATCTCGATCTCAGGCACCACCTCTTCCTCCAGTTTCGTCAAGCTGTTCTCAGCCGTTTCGATTTGCTTTTTCAGATGACGTAGCCGCTCGGTCAAATCACCAAGGTTTGGTGCGTTTTTTCCATGTAGTTCGAGCAGCTCATATAAGTTGTTTCGGCGTCGCTCGGCATCACGAATCTCTGCAACCAATGAATCACGACGGCGCTCCCGCTCAATATACCATTCGCCGCGAAGTTCGTAGATCTCCTTTATGATGTCTGCAAGCCTTTGCGGCGTCAATATTTTGTCTAGAATCTCCGAAATCAACCATTCATCGAATTCCCCGGCGGATATCCGGCGGTTCCGACACCCCGTTCCTTTAATCGCCGATCGGCAGTTGTAATAGTGATAGGTTGCGGTCCTGCCCGTGGCGCTTTCGGTCTGCATCGCTGCGCCACATGCGCCACAGCGCAGCAACCCCGAGAAAACAAACCGGCTGTGCGGCGACCCGCCGCCCTCTCGCGGCGCCCGGCTGGACATGATCTTTTGTACGGACATGAACAGTTCCTCCGAGATGATTTCCGGATGGTTCTTCGTCATCACCCACTCCGACCGTGGGCGGGTCAGATGATCAGCGTGCGAGGCGCGGTTGAAGACAATAAATCCGGCATACACAGGGTTTTTCAACAAAAGGCCGAGCGTGGCCTTGTTCCAGCGCACGCCGCGTTTCAACCGGCCCTCGGCATTCAACCGCATCGACAGTTCCTTACAGCCAGCGCCGGCGATGTAGCCATGGAAGATGTCGCGCACCAGCTGCGCTTCGCTCTCGTCGACATCAAGGCGCTTGCGCTTTCCCTCCGCAACGGTCCGGTAGCCGAAGGGTATGCGGCCGCCGTTGAAAAACCCGTCCCGGGCGTTCTTCATCATGCTGCGCTTCGTGTCGCGCGCAATGACGCGGCTGTAATGCTCGTCGACGATCTCGTAGATCGACTCGGAAAACCACCCTTCGTCGGTCTCGTTGTCGATATCAGCAGTGGCATACACCACCTTCGTGCCGCCGGTGCGCAGCAGTTTCTTGTAGCTTGCGGCATCAACCTTGTTCCGCGCGAATCGCGAGGTATTCCAGACGATGAAGTAATCGACCTGATACGCCGAGCAGAAGCCGATCGCGTCCTGAAACGCAGGCCTGCGCGACGTGCGGCCGGAAATCCCTTCATCCTTATAGACGCGCAGCACCGTCGCGCCGAGCTGCGCCGCCTTCGCCTCGGCCTGCTCGATCTGGCTGTCGATCGGCAGCGCATCGTCGGCCTGTTTGACCGTCGAAACCCGAGCATAGATGATCGCTGTCTTCTTTTTCCCCATCGTCACAGTTTATCTCCCCCTGCGATGCGGGAAATGTGGCGCAGGCTGACCGATTCACGAAGCTGACGCACAAGGTTGCGCTGGATTTCCAGCGGCTTGAGCCCCTTCCTCGCAAGCGCCTCGATGTACCGGTTCCGCTGGAACCGGAGGTACGACCGGTAAAGCTTCAGGTTGATCTGCAGGAACCCTTCCTTGTGCCGCGCCGCCGGATCGGCGTCGATGATCCGCCAGGCCGCGAGGAAGTTATCGACGCCGATTTCCTCCGCGACATCCAGCCACACGCGCTGCAGGCCCATACGATCAAGCTCTTCAAGGCGGGGATCATGTGGATACGATCGCTTTTTACGAAAAACGGGACGGCGTTCGGAAATATCCAGAACATTCACCGTCTCTTTCTGTTCTCCACCGAGTTCCAATGCGATCTGTTCCACAATCCTCTCCCTATTTCAGATGTGTCCAGGTTTTCCCGGTTGCGATGGACGTCACAACACCACGATTCAGCCCAAACGCCCGTTCAATATCCCGAATCGATAGCACGCCTTCCGCGAGGAGAAGTTGAATCTGCCGCACTTCAGCCTCTGTCAGGATGGCGTTTGGGTTGTTTTCACCGATATGAGATGGCCGACGCCCTGAGAGTGTCACCTGGTCGGCGACTTCCTGCGGCGTCAGCCATTGAAGATTTACATCGCGGTTATCCGCCTTGATGCCGTTCCGGTGATAGACCTGCGTTCCCGTGGGCGGGTCGCCAAGGTAAAGACGCGCGACGAGCCGCTGCACCGCGCAATAAATGCGCCGCCCATCATGCCGCAAGGTGACGTAGAGATACCCCTTGCGGTTCGCCTTCTGCTTCAACGCCATGCGCTGACCTGTCCATCCCTGCCAGTTCTCGCTATAGACCACGCCGGAGCGTGTCACCGAATACTTCTTGGCGGCAACAAGCTCCAGCGCGAGCGCTTCGTGACGATCATCGATCATGCGGCGGCCTTCATCACGTCTCCCAACTCCCGCCGCGCCTCATTGATCTGTGAATCAATCGGCTCTATCAGCGTGTAGAGACCGTCCGGATCGAGCGGAACCTGTGTTCCAGCGCCGTCGAGCAGCGTCAGCAGAACCGAAAGGCCACGCGCGGCGATGTCGATGCTGTGGTAAGCGTCACGAATTGGCTTGGGCGGGTCAGCCTTAATCGGCACCACGCCTAGTGCTTTCTGCACTTTTTCGCTCGTGTGCGGCTCGGACGGCTCGTTGAGCGCCTGCAATTCGGCTATAAGCCAGTGCAGAACGGCGCTCTCTGTTTCATTCTGCGTCGGTAGACCATCCCTCAGCCGCGCGGCTTCAGTGGTCATAATCAACCGTAGGTGTTTCGGAAATGTCGACGGTACGTCGGTTGCGGTGATGTACGCGATCGCGTTGTCGAGCAGGGGGTAGGACGGTTTTTGCGCGGACGCGCGGGTGGTTTTTGCCATGGTGTGCTTCCTCCAGATGCGGTAATGAACCGCCAACCCGACGCCAATCGGGCGGGCGAACCGAACGGGAGTTGGCGTACCGGGGAAGCTCCGGCGGGCCTTGCGGCCCCTCCCGCCCGGCCGCCCAAAATCGGACGAACCAAGGCGACAAAAAAGCCGCATGGCAAACGCGCTGCGGCTCATCGCCGCTTCCCACGGGACGCCAATCCCGGCTGCCTCTTTCTCAGCAGCGCGAGAATCATACACCCGGCGCGATTTTTTTTGGAATCCCCCTATCTTTCTCCGAAGTTTGAAACTAGAGTAATTTTCCAGGTAACCACCCCCCCAGGGGATCAGAGGGGTTCCTTCCTGCCGAGCCCCCACCCCTGGCATGAACAGACCAAGCCTTACGTTTTCCCTGTCTGAGCTTCGTTTTACGTTCATCGCATCACCTCTCAATCCCTTGCTGAACAGTGGCTCTACTTCGCTTTATGGCAAATCACGAACTAACTCAGTTGTAGGCGGCTAGTTGATTTAGCCTGATCTTTAACAGAGTTGGCTTATATATCGTAACCATACGTCGCCGCCTGATACCGCAATGGATTCAACCTTATCCTTTCTCCGTAGCAACCCCTGACACGGTGCGTTGTAGGCGGCTGTTTGAACCTGAATGCGTGCATGGCTGGGCTCTCCAGAAAATTCGGCTACTTGTTCAGGCGGGCGAGGAGTTCGCTCACCGGGGTTTTCATCTTGGCCAGCGGCGCGGCGCGGTCGATTTCCTCGAGCTTCTTCCTCGTGGCTAGGTGGGTGTAGATCCGGGTGTGCTTGGCGTCCTCGTGGCCCATGAGATCCTGACGCAACAGCAGGTCGACGTCGGACTCGGCCAGTTCGGTACCGTAGAGGTGGCGCATGGCGTGCGGGTGCAGCTGCTCGACGGGGATGCCGACGGCCTCGCCATAGGTGCGGATCATGTCGCGGATGGATCGATCGGCCAGGCGGCGGGCTTCGCCGATGTAGAGGTGCGGCGGGACGTTGCGATTGGACAACGAGACGAACAGCACCTGGTCGCCGTCGGGCAGGGTGCGGTCGACGTCTTTCAGCTCGGGGTGCTCCAGGTAGAGGCGCAGGACCATCTCGGCCTCTTTCGGTACCGGCACGAGGCGTTCCTTGTCGCCCTTCTCTTTCGTCTTGATGACCATGCGGATCTGGCCCTTGTGCTCGACCGAGACGAGATTGCCCTGGTTGAGTCCGGTCAGGCCGCTGATGCGCAGGCCGCAGCCGATCAGCACGGAGAGGATCGCCGCGTCGCGCACGCCCTTGAAGGTGTTGAAGTCGGGGCCCCACATCAGGCGCTCGGCGTTGGTCAGGCTGAGCACGCGCGGCAACTTGCGGCCGGTCTTCGGGTAGGTCAGCCCGGCGGCCTGATTGTCCCTGGCGCGCTTGGTGTGCTTGGCCCACTTGAAAAACTCACGCACCGCGGCGATGTACGGCCGGCGAGCAACGGCCTGGACGCCCTGCTTGTGCAGCCACGGGCCGCAGAACATCTCCAGTTCGTCGGGTGAGGCGTCGAGGATGTCGCGGCCGTCGAGGAAGACCTGCAGCCGGCGCAGCGCGTCGCCATAGGCGGCCGCGGTGCGTTCGCGGCGGCCCTGGTTGCGTTTTTTGAAGGTGAGGAAGTCGGTGATGTGATCAGCCACGGCTTACATCCTTGAATTCGACAACCCACACCCATGGATTTTGAGCCCATGAGCCGGCGCCGTTGATTGATTCCCAAATCCAGTGATAGTGCTCAAAAGGCGTGGCGTGGTATCCATAATCTGGAATAACACCGTGTCCACCGGAACAACCTTCGGCGATGCAATCCGCCTCACTGATGTCGTTCAACCGCTCGACACGGACGGCGGTGATTTCCAGCAGGATCCGGCTGGCCCACCGGGGCATGTGGATCGATGGTCTCGACCAGCGGCCGTTTATCCAATCGACCAGACCGGGGCAGGAATCAGGCATCCCGGTTCCGATGTCCTTTACTTCTCCATCGGCCAGGTAGCGCACGCTCATGGCGCCTGGTTCGCAATCGTCAGTTGTCAATTCGCAGCGCTCGCGCACCCACAGACGATCGCCTGGTTGTCCGTAGGGGGATTTCTCGCGCAGGTATTTGAAGAACGCGACGGGCGGAGCCGCGTCGATATAGCGATCCTTCACAACCCGCCGCGTCTGCGTCTTCCGACCGCTGAGAATCGCGCGAACCATCGGCCCGGAGAACAGGATCGGGCGCTCTTTCCAAGCACTCTCAGGTAGACCACACGCAGAACAAGCCGTGGACGCGTGGATGGGGGTGTCCATAGGGGTTATCTCCATGATTTTCAAAGAAAAACGATTCCACAGGTATCCACGGAAAAGGGGTTGATTACGACAAAAACCCGTGGATTAAAAAATAGGCAACTCGAAAAACCCGTGGATCCCCTCTTCCTTTCTCTCTGCTCTTTTTCTCTTCTCTTCTTCTTTAAAAAGAGAGAGATAGAGAGAAGAGACGGCGGCCGGCGAAAAAAACGACATGTGGAAAAAAAGACAAAACACGTGGAAGCCGGAAACCGACCTGTGGAAAAACGCCTAGAACCTGTGGGACCATAGTTGTACACAATCAAGGACTTACGGATGGGGTAAGGCAAAATCCACGGGTTTTGTGTACACCGCCCGCCAACCTTTTGCGCGAAACGCCCCGGCCGCCCCCCTCTTTTCGCGGTTGAGCCCGGAGGGCACGAGGGCGGCAGCTGGAACTCACGGGGGGTGCGGGGGGCGTTCATGAGCAAGGCTCCATGCTGTTCTCCTTGAGTTCCGTCGGCGTGGCGTAGATGCCGAAGGCTTCGAGCTCGTCCAGGCCGATGGCCACCATGTGCGCCACGCGGCGCGTATGCACGCCGGCGCTGATGGTGCGTTCGACGTCGGGATTGACGACCACGCCGGAGCCGAGCAGCTGCTTCTTGAAGACACGGTCGCTCTTGATCGGCAGCGCGTTCCACACCTCGCGCAGGGCCGGCGTGCTCTGCAGGTGGTGCATCACGTCGGAGCTGCGGATGATCAGGCACTCGCGCTGGCGGCCTTCGTCGTCATCGACGCGGCCCCACTGGTACGGCGCCTTGAAGTTGTTGGTGGCCAGCTCGTGCAGGAGCGTCTCCATGATCCAGACCCACGGCTCGCGGTCGGCGCTGGTTTCGTTGATGTGGGCGTTCATCGTGGCGATCAGGTCGGTCGGGAAGCTGCCCTGCTTGATGTCGATCTCGGCGAACTCGCACAACAGGCGCCAGGCGGTGAGGATCGCGGCGTAGTTGCCGGCCATGCGCGTGGCGCCGTCGTCGCCGTCGGTCGCGCGGCTCATGCGCAGGCACTGCTCGCGGAAGGTGTTGTAGATCCCGCGCACCTGCGCCGGCGAGAAGCCGGTGAGGAATTCAAGCCACTGGCGTACCGGGAAGCGCGGCAGGTCGTCCGGCATCATCGGCCCCTTGGCCTTCAGCTCGGTGCGCACCAGCTTGCCGATCAGGGAGCGGATCGGCACGTCCTCGCCGGCCAGCAGCACCGGCGCGGAAAGGAGGAACTCGGTCATGTCCGAGCCGCGGCGGTTCACGGTGTATTGGTAGTTCTCCTGGAGCAGCGCGACGGCCTTGTCGATGATGTCCTGCCGGCGCGCGGAGAGTTCTTCCCAGCCGACCGGGTGCGAGGTGTGCGAGATCGAGGTGAGGAGGCGGAATTCGGTCTGCAGCGATTGTCCGGAGAACATGGTGAAGCCGAGAGAACGTTCGAGGCGCTTGATCAGCGTCGATTTGCCCATGCCCTTGCTGGCCTGCATCTGCAGGTGTGGCCAGAAACCGAGCAACACCTTGAGATGCCCGCCAAGGCCCCAGACGAGCGGCAGGAGCGCGGCATTGCGTTCGAACGTATGTTGATATGCCTCGACGACTTTTCGCGCGTCCTGGCGCGATCCTGAAGGGAAGGTCAGATTGTGGTACGGGCACTGCTGGTCCGGGTTGGTGAAGTAGCAGTCCGGCCCCTCGTTGACGATCAGCTGCCCTTCGCGCCAGCACAGGCCGACGAAGTTGGCGGCCTGGCGCGCGCCGATGTGGGCGGCGTTTTCGAGGATGTTGATCATGCGCAGGAACTGCGCCTGGTTCCACACCGGGCCGAACTTCTTCCAGGTGTCGATGTTGTGCAGCTTGTCGTCGTCGACGACCTTGCGCAGCAGCTGCGCGCCGTGGCGCGTGGTCTGCACGCTGACGGCGAACATGGTGTGCGGCTGGCTGTCCTCGTCGCCGGACATGGTCGCCGTGGCGCTGGCGATCGTCACCCGCGAGATGGCGGCAACACGGAAACCGGCGAGCTCGGAATAGTCGATGGTCACCTTTCCATCCTCGGCCGCTTCGCTCTTGGCGATGTACGAGGTGAAATCCGGGCGCACGGCGTAGCGCCAATACTTCATGTAGTGGTGATATGGCAGGTGAATCCGTGATTTTCCTTTGAACTCGAATAATTCGCCGTCGCGAGCAGCGGGCATGCCGGGAATCAGCCACGGCTCCAGCTTCACCAGGTGGCGTTTGAGAACATCCGCGCCCTCTTTCTGGAGGATGTCGTTCACGTCGTTGTACTGCCACTCCAGCTGATCGACGAGCATCGACGAGATATCCAGCGCCGTCAGCCGTTCGTGCAGCGTCCACGCGGCCTTGAGGCCGGGGCGCATGCCGGCTTGCGGGTGGCCTTCGGGGAACGGCTCGTCGTTGTCCATGACGATGATGATCTGCTTGCCGCGCGCCCAGGCGAAATCGATGTTTGCCGCGTTGCCGGTGCCGCGAATGGCGAAGGCGGCCGAGTCGTACAACCGGCAGCACTCGATCGACAGCGCATTGATCGGGCTCTCGACGATATAGACCGTCTTGGCGGCGTGCAGGCGCTTGATGTCGCTGGTCCAGCCGTAGCCCTGCTTTTCGCCCTGGCACTGCGTCTTGGTGCCGCCGTTGAGCGCCGGTTCGAGGTAGCGCATGTCGACGGCGACGATGTGGCCGGGGTTCAGCGTCTTTACCACGAAAGCCACCGCCGGCCCGCCGTGACCGTGCTCGCCGGCCGGAATCTTGGGGCTGACGTAGTCGTTGTAGCCGACGGCCCCCTTCTCGATCGCGCGCCGCGCGACTTCCTCGGTAATGCCGCGCTTCTCCATCAGGTAATCGAGCGCCTTGCCGCGATCGGCCATGCAGCGGTCGGCGATGTACTCGGCGCGGGACTTCTCGCGCTGCTCGCGCGCCGGCGCGGTGTCGAACGCGATGCCGTACATCTGGTGCAGGCGCTTCACGGCTTCGGAGGCGTCGCAGCCCTCAACGTACATCACCAGGTCGATGCAGCTGCCGCCCTTGTCGGCGGAATGATCCTTCCACGCCTGGCCGGTTTTGCCGTTGAAGATCGAGAGCGACGGGGATTTATCGTCGTGCGCCGGCGAATGGTAGTTCGCCTTGGTACCGACGCCGCGCTTCAGGCCGAGCTTGTCGGCAAGATCGTGCAGGTCGATGCGGTTTTTAAGGTCGTCGATTGAGGCCATGAGGCGTCCGGATGTCTAGTTGCGGGAGGTGCGGAGGGTTTTCAGCTCTTCCAGCGCGCCGAGCACGTCGTTGGGGTGGCCGAGTTCCATCAGCAGGCGGTTGGTGCGGGCGACGCGGCGGGCCGCTCGCGCGGCGGCGGCATCGGCTTTCTTCTTCTCGGCGCACGGGGTCGCGCGGCCGTCCTGCAGCCACGGATCGTCGCCGCACCAGATCAGGCAATCGCAGGGTTCAGGCATGATTGCCAGCCTTTCCCGTCTCCGACGCGACTAATCCGAGCGCACGGCGCGCGGCGTTGCGCACTTCGACCGTGACGGCGTGGCCATACAACTCCGGATCAAGCAGGTCACGCGCGAGACGTTCGAACGGATGAATGGGAAGAATCTTCCTGGCGACGGCACGGCCAACAGGGCTGATTTCGAGAACCTCCAATCCAAGGCAATGCAGGCGCTCGAATAGCTGCAAGACGTTCTCCGGGCTGGAGACAAATTTATCGGGCATTTCAACGACGGCGTAGTGCAGCGACTCAGCGATGATTTTCGGCTGCCAGTCGTGGAGATCCTGCGCGGCGCGATTTCTGGTAAAGAAGCTCATCACAGCCCCTTTCTGGCGTCGGTTCCCGAGGAACTTTCGCTCCCCAGATACGCCACCAAGCAGAAGACGACGACGATCAATCCGCCGTAGAGCGGCCAGAACAGGTAATCCCCATCAGCCCAGCGGGCGTTCCACCACACCCCTTTGGTCAGCCATTCGCCGAACACAATCATCCATGCGAGATCCACGCCGCGCAGCAGCCACGGCCAGAAGATGAAGACGATGATGGCCGTAGGCGCGATGATCTGTTTCGCATTTTTCATTGCCTGCCTCCCTTGTTGATTGATTTCACCCGCACGTAACGCACCCCCGACGGATGCGACAGGCGCTCGATGGATTTCTGTTCTCCGCGGCTGTTACCGAGGCCGATGGTGTCGACGCGCCAGTTGTCGCGGAACAGGGACGCAAGGCGCGGCCAGGCGTGGGCGAGCTGCGTCGCGGCGACGTCCTGCGCCTCTTCGACCGGGGAATCGATGGTCGCCCAGGCTTCTTCCCAGACCACCGGGCAGCCGTCGACGACCTGCCGCAGGTCGCCGTCGACCAGATGGATCGGAACGAACAGCAGGCCGTCGACGCCCGGGGCGATCAGGTGATCGAAGGCGCGGAACGCCACGTCAACGCGGGAAAAGCTGGCGATGAGGGATAGGGGGATGAGGGGGAAGATCATGATTTTCTTCTTTAGTAATCAGCGCCCGTCTGAATGACGGGCGCTGAAGGTTGGCTCTACGACTCAATCAGATCGCGTTGATATGGAGCGCCAGCCTTGACGGCGAGCGATTCCGCCATCGAGCCGAGCGCCTTGCGATCGTGCTCATCCGTCGTGTCTCGCTTGGCGCGAAGGACAGAGAGATAGAGCCGGATGTTGATCGCCGTTTCCCGAGTTTCCGCGCTCACCGCCTGCATCATTCCGCCTTCGCGGGTTTCGTAGGCATGGATGAGATCGGCCCACTCATGATGCTTTTGCTCGATGAAATCCGCCCCGGTCTCATTGCCGGCCGCGCGAACACGATCAGGATTGACTTGCAGGATCCACGTTTCCACACGGTCGAGGCGGATGCAAAGCATGTCGCGGACCTGCCCGGCGAAACTCACTGGGAGAACAGAAGCTCCTAAAAGACGTCCTAAATAGGCGTTTTTCCCCTTTTTTTCCGGGAGCGGAGTGTCGGAAACCGGCTGTTTTTCGGCACCTGCACCCCGGCTATCAGGGGTGCAGGTGCCGTTTTCTAGTATGATTTTCTTACGTTGTTCCTCCCATTTCAGCCCGAAAACATCCGAAATCGGCTTCAACGGAACAGCCTCGCGCCCATCGGCATCCTTGACGATCGGCAGGGTGACGCCGGCAAACTCCAATTCGATACGCGTGTTCACTTTCATGATTCGCTCCTTGGTTGGGTTACGGACGGATTTCAACAAGCGCGGCCAACCCTCTCCGCGCCTCGTTGATCTGGGTATCGATCGGCTCGATCAGCGTGTAGAGGCCGTCCGGATCGAGCGGCACTTGTGTGCTGGCGCCATCGAGCAGCGTCAGCAGGACGGACAGGCCGCGTGCAGCGGTGTCAATGCAGTGGTGGGCGTCGCGGATCGGTTGGGGCAGGTCAGCCTTCACAGGCGCATAGCCCAGGGTTTTCTGCACGATATCTCTCGGTGTCGGGGGCTCGGGCGGCTCGTTGAGCGCCCGCAGTTCCGCCAGGAGAAAGCGTAGGACGGCGGTTTCCTTCTCCTCGCGCGTTTTCAGACCATCCCGCAGCCGGGCGGCCTCAACGGTCATGATCGTGCGCAGGGTTTCGGGGAAGGTCGACGGCACGTCGGTCGCGGTGATGTACGCGATCGCGTTGTCGAGCAGGGGATAGGATTTTTTGGACGCAATGGCGCCAGAGGTTTTGGCCATGGTGGTGCTCCTTGTCGAGACTTGAAAGACCCCGTTTTGAGCGGGGGCGGGCGGGAGCTCAAAACCCAAGACAAGTTGGGCGGACTTCTTCCCCTTGCGGGTGTTGTATCCGTCGCACTCCCGCCCATAAGGAGCTACACCATGGGCGTAAAAAAACCGCGCTGTCGGGGCGATCTGGCCGCTTGTCTTAGGTGTTTTGAGCACCTTGGCGGCATGGTAGGCGCGGCAACGCGGGATGTCAATCATGACTAGGCGCCCTTCTCCTGCCGCTTGATTTCCCGCGAGAGCAGCTTGATCACCGAGCTGCGGCAGCCGCGGCTGGCGTATTCGGCCTTGAGGGCTTCGCGCAGGGTGTCGAGGGGAATCGGGCGATTGTTGGTGATCGCGCAGCGGATCGACGAGTCGAGGTCGTCGACGCTGGTGTGGATCAGACTGGAGACAGTGTGGCCGCTCATAGCACCTCCCCGATCCACCCCGGCATATCCGGCGCGCGCAGCTCGCGGTATCGCTCAAGGAAATACTCATACGCTTCGTCCGGGCTCCACGGCACGATGCTGTTCGGCAGCGGATCGACGCCGAAGATCAGCGCCCACTCGTCGTCGTGCTCGGGCATCAGGTCGCGCTGTTCGGTGGCGAGGAGGATCACGTCGGCTTTCTTCACTTCTTCCGGGATATTTGCCGGCAAGCCAAGCTTCTGGAAGATGTCGGCCTGCACGCGCGCCTCGATGGCGCGGTAGTCGGGCAGCAGATTCTTCAGCGGCCGGGTGACGTCGCCGACGTAGGCTTCGACGGCGTCGTGGAACAGGCCGATCAGCGCGTTCTCGCTCGAGACGAGCTCGCTGACCAGCACGCTGTGCTGCGCCACCGAGTAGAACTCGCGGGTGTGGCCGGCGAAGCGGCAGATATTCGACAGGGCGTGGGCGATGTCGGTGACGCGGACGACGTTGTGCGTCGGGTCGATGAAATTGAAGTAATGGCCCGAGGCAATGAGGATGTCGGGACGGATGTTCGTGTTCATCAGAACGACCTCCTGTCATTGCGATACGCGTCATCGTCTTCGAATTCCTGCTCTTCCAGACCGAGCGCCTTCTGGCTCGTCAGCGCGCGCAGTTCGGGGAAGTCATAGATCGATACCGGAGCCGACCGGTACGTAGCCGCCGCCGCGCGGGCGACCGTTTCGCTGACCGGGTTGATGGCGTAGATCGCACCGTTGCCGAACAGACGGGTATAAGACGGCTGGTCATCGTTGGCCGGGACGTCGACGCGGACGAAGCTGCTGCCGCCGATGCTCTGTTCGGTGACGAGTCCGGCAATACGCTGGTGGCCGAACAATTCGACGATGCACCACGATTCGAATTTCTGGGTTTCACTCATGATCTGATCTCCACTTCTGTCTGATTGAGCCGCCGCGCCCGGTCGAGCGTGGCGACGGCGGTTTCGTAGGCGCTCACCGGCTGGCGCAGCCAGTAGTCGCGGTAGGTGGTGCAGAACTCGCGCAGGACGGTCAGCTCGTCGCCGGTGGCGCCCATGCGGCCGCTTTCCTTGAAACGGTCGGCGATGTTGAGCAGGGCGATACCGGCGGCGCGGCACATGCCGAGGGTGCCGGCGTCGTTCTTGGCCGCGGCGGAAAGCAGCAGGCAGTCGCGCATGTCGGCGAGGGTGTCGAAGTTCTCGGTGGTGGCCACGCCGAGGCGGAAGGCTTCGACGGCCATCCGCTCGCGGGTTTCGAGGTCGGTATTCACCAGGCCGCGATTGACCAGCATCGGCGCCGAGAGCGGGCGCGGAGTGCGGTGGCAGCGCTTACGCATCGCCGGCCTCCTCCGCGTTTTGCGGGCGCGGCAGGTACTCGTCGCAGGCGTCCGCGTCCGGATCGCGACGGACGTACAGCGCGGCATAGTGCTGGCCGGGGTCGATACGTCCGGTGGCGCCGGGAAAACGCCGGCAGGTTTCCTTGCTGGGGCAGCCGATGCCGGGGCAACGGCTCATGTCGTTGAGCAAAGCCATGATCGCTCCTGAAAAGTTACTTGCAGGCCGCGCAGCGCGAGACGAGCTGGCGCAGGGCGGCGGGGGTGGCGCGCCGGCCGAGGAAGACGGGGCGCGTCGGGGTGCGGCGGTAGAGGGTGAATTCTTCCCCCTGGCAGGTGAAGAACATGTTGTGCGAGCGGGCGAGCTGTCGGGCTTGCTCGAGCAGCTCGTCGGTGTCGATCGGCGCGCGCTGTCCCATGGTGGCCTCAGTCTTCGGAATACAAACCGAGACAAGCGCCGATGAGCAACGAGGTCGGCAACGACAGCACAATCCACAGGGCCAGCAGCGTGATCATTACGCGGCCCTCCGCTTCTTCTTCTCGAAGCCCCAGTCGGCGATCATCTTCTCGAACAGTTCGCCGCCGTTCTTGAAGAAGGTGTGAGGCTCGCGCCGGGTCTCCATGCACAGGCGAATGACGTTCATCGCGTGCTCGAAGTTTTCCCCGTCGAGCAGGGCCAGATCGGAGACATCCAGCTTGACGCGGTTGCCGTTGTAGAGGCTGGCCAGCAGCGTGGCGAAGACACGGGCGCCGCTGTTGTCGTGGTTCAGACCCCAGTTGAGCGCGACTTCCAAAGATTTGAGGCAGTCGTGCAGCTTCGCCTGGCGCAGCGCTTCGGCCTTCTCCCAGGTGTCATTGTTCATGAAGGCATTGAGCTTGCCGTACAGATTCCGCGGCAGGGTGACGCGCAGGGTGATCATGCTGTCGTCGCTCGATTTTTCCTCAAGGGGGATGATCTCGATCTTGCTCATGCGGACACCTCCTGCGCAGGAAAAAGTTGTTTCAAGGCAGCAGTCAGAGTCACGACCTGAGCTTTTTTGTACCCGAAACAACCGTCATCACAGGTAAGAGCCATGTCTCCATCGCGCAGTTGATCTCCTGGAATCCAGTCGTCGACGACCCGTTTACAGCCAAAATGCGCTCTCAGTCGTTCGGCGTTTGTTGTTTTCCCGCTCCCTTTTTCACCGTAAATAATCAGGATGCTCATGCCGCCGCCCTCCCCTCATACGCCTTGCGCAGCGTGGCCACGGTGACGCGGCCGGCGACGCGGGAATCGATCTCGTCGAGCGCGGCCTCGACCTCGGCGCGCGGGGTCTGGGTGTAGACGCCGGAAGAGCGGATGTCGGCGTGGCCGAGGGCGCTCTGCACCACGCCGCGCGGGTCGCGGGCGGTACTCGACTGCATGATGGCCATGGCGCGGGTGTGGCGCAGCCAGTGCGGGGAGACGCCCGGCGGCAAGCCGGCCTTCTCGGCCCACTCGCGCAGGCGGATCTCGTAGTTGCGCACCGTCATCGCCGTGCCGTGGCGGGAGACGACGAGCGGATCAGCCTGGCGGCAGTCGGCGCCGGTCATCTCGAAGCGGCATTTCAGGAGGTCCTGAATCGCCTGGCGCAACGCCTGCGTGACGTAGACGCGGTGATCCTTCGGCGGCTTGCGCTCCTTGCCGTCATCGCGGGCGGTGCGGTTCCAGCCCTTGCGATGCTCCTTGGGGATGAAGAGATAGCCGGAGCGCAGGGCTTCGAGCGCGTCGCCGACGCTGATCAGCGAAAACTCGCGGATGCGCAGGCCGGAGTGCTGCAGGGCACGCACCCAGGCGTAGTCGCGCGCGGCGAGCACGTCGCCGCTGTGCTGCTTGAGGACCGCCAGCAGTTTGGCCTGCTCGCCCTCGGTCAAGTAACGGTTCATCGTTCGCTCCTGTCCGACCGCAAGAGATTCGGCCGGGGCGGCGGGGTCGGTCACCGCGAGGGCCGTGAAGAAGAGGACGGCGAAGGCCAGGGATTCAAGCCAGTCGCGCAGGGTGGGGAGGTGGCTATTCATCGATCAGCCCCTCGATGCGGGCCATCGTCTCGGCGATAGCGGCCATGTATTCCAGGCCCTCTTTCCGGATTTCGGCAAACTGGGCGCGGGTGAATTTCGCCTCGGAGAGGCCGGCGTTGATGACCTGGTAGAAGTGCCCGCCTTCCGTGCCGATCTTGCAGATCAACTCGATCAAGGCTTGATCGGATACGTCGGTCAGGTCGGGAATGGGGTAACACACCTCATTGAGGGCCGCGGCCATCGCATGCAGGATGCGGTGATCGCCGGAGACGACCTGCATCAGCATGGCGTCGCCGAGCCACAGTTTGTGGGTTTCCTGCTCTGGATTGACGCGATTAAGAAAGGTGCCGGGGTTTTGGCCCATTCGGATGGCCAGTTTGACCGCTCCGCCTTTCTTGGCGGCACCGCCTTCGTAATCATGCGCGGTCCGATAGGCCGCTTCAAAAACGTCCATGTGAATCGCTCCCTGACGTCAACTTCAATTCGTCGGGCGCGGCATGGATACTGAGGATGCGAAGTCCTGTGGTATCCCGCCGCACAGGCCGTCGAGCGCGCCAACGCTCGCCGGCCGCTTTACTTACTCGGTACCGCTCAGTTCCATCTGGTAAGGGATGTCGAGTTCACTGGCGAGGCCGTTGAGGATGGCGGTCAGTGCCTTGCGATCCACAGGATCTTTTGTTTCGTTCTTGATCTTCATCGTCGAGACGAAGGCGCGAACGGTTGTGATGCGTGATGAACGCTCTTTAAAAAGATCGCCTTTGCCGACTTCGTAGAGATGTAGCAGGTTGTCCCATTCCTCATGTTTGGCTTCGAGGAAGTCGGCTGCGTCGATGTTTCCCGCCGAGCGGATCAGTTCCGGGTTAAGGGTATTGAGGAATGATTCGACGCGATCCAGCCTGATCAAAACCATCTGGCGGGACTGACCTGCGTAGTACATCTGCTCTACGCAGACCCCCATACGGCGAGATAAATACGGGGTCTGCGTCTTCTTATGTTGACGGACCCATTCAACGCCAACGGCCTCGCAAATCGGCTTCAACGGAACGCGCTGAAAGCCGTCTTCGCAATCGACGACCGGCAAGATCACGCCGCTGAAATTCAGGTTCATCGATATCTGTTTCATGGTTCGCTCCTGGTGGTTGGTTTCGGGTTGCGCTTGATGGCCGAGACCGGCTTGGCGAAGCCGAAGAGAAGGTGTTCGAGGTCCGTCCGGAAGATGCGCACGAAGTCGCTCGTAATCGCGGGCGAATATCCCTCGGGGATGTTGTCGCTGATCGACTGAATACCGGCGCGACGCAGGGATTCCGGAATCGCAGCCATGTCAGGCGACCTGTTTCGCACGTTGCGCCATCGCCTCACGCAGCAGAACGCCGGCAAGGTTGGAGACGGTGCGCTGTTCTTTCTGTGCCATCGCCCGCAGCCGTTCCTTCTCTTCCTTCGGAAGGTTGACGGAGACCAGGGTGGCACCGCGCTTTTCCTTCATGTGGTAATCTCCAATTAGGGTGAATACATGTTATGTGCTTTTAAGCACACGAACACATACTAATGTGCTTAAAAGCACATGTCAACCACTATGGAAGAAAAAATTTTTGATCGGTTGTTGGCCGTTCTCGAAGATAGAAAGCCGAACGCTTGGGTAAAAGAAATCGGCATCGATCGCAGTGCGATCAGGATCATTAAAGAGAAAGACTCATTGCCTGGGCCGGATACCCTCATCACTATCCGGCGAGCCGAGGGAGTCAACTTGGTTTGGTTTATGGAAGGATGTGGGGATCGTTTTTCCGTTGTTCGCTTTCAAGACGACGAAGAGAGAGCGACATCGCTGAAAGAGCATCTTGGGGATGAAAATTGGACTGTCACAATTGCCACTGATTGGAACCGCCACGCAGCCGTATTAAGCCAGCCACTCGAACGGCAATTACCAGATCAAGTAACCGTCTATCGCTACACGATCATTGAAGTTTTCCCGGGGCTGCAGAAAAAATCCCTCGATGCCATTGCCGAACACGCGAAAGACATCCGGCTGGCCGAGTTGTCGCAGGAACAAATGGACGCCGTATTCACAGGACGCGCAGGAACCTACCGGTTGCTGAACGCAAATGATGCCTGGCTGCGCAACGCGCGACCGATCGGACCACAGCATGTGATCTTTTCAGAGGCGCACGCCGTCCCGCGCATCCTGACCCATGACGAGGAACACCTCATCAAGCTCTATGGACAAATGGCCGCCGAGCAGCGGGCGACTTACAAGGCGATTGGGAATACGCTTGCTCAACAAACAGACAAGGCAAAGTCCGGCGAAAGCGCTGATTGACTAGGCGTTGAACCGGTATTTCTTGATCCACTGCACCGCCTCGTCGCGGCAGTGATTCTTTCCGAAGAAGGCATCGATGAGCGGCGCGACGGCCCGCGCCCAGCGCTTGCCCTGCATGACGCCGAGGCCGGTGCGCTCGGAGATGCTCATGCGCGGATCGCCGCCGAACAGGGCATTGCCGCAGGCGTCCTGAGCAAAGGCCATTCGAATGGACCGTTCCGGGGAGCCAAACAGCGCCTGCAATCCCTGCATCAGCCAGAGGATGGGGATGACTAGTGTGCAGATCAGCCAAAGGGCGAGGGCGCGGGGGCGAGTGGTTCTCATAGTGTCACCGCGAGGGTGAACAACGCGTCGAGTTCTTCCGACGTACCGCCGAGCGTGGCCCACATCGACTGGAGGAACGGATTCGACCGCTCCCATGTGTCGGCCTCGTATTCGATCTGGGCTTGACGCTTGGCTGTCGGATCACTAATCGCCTCGATAGCCGCTTCAACAGCGTCGAGTTTTCCGGCGTTGAGTAGGGCCAAGCGGCCTTGGCGGCGAGTGCATGATGATGGGACAACAGCAGGCGCTGTGTAGGGCACGAACGTACCGTCTGCGAGTCGCTGCCAGCCAACCTCAACGTCATCCGGCACGCCATAGGTGTTTTCTTGAGGCGGATTTTCTGGATTGAAGCCGGGAACAACGGACAGCGGGAGTACCAGAACCACAATCTCCACGCCACCTCTATTCTGTGTGCTTGCGTAGTTCATTTTGAATCCTCATCACATGTACATAATGTCAAAATACGACCCGTTGGCTCGCGTAAAGCGCAGGTAGTAATCTGTGTACTCATTTTCCCCCGTGGTGAAAGTACTAACGCCCGTGATTGCAGTCATCGGCGCGTAAACCCCGCTGTGGTTATGGTCGCTCCCAGCGCTCGCTAGATTCGCCGGCGTATATCCAAGCGCTACAGTCACATCCCCGCTGGAAAGCGTTACCGCCCCTGTCCGCGAATTGAATGACTGAACGATCGACGACCCTTCCGGCACACCCAAGGTGGCGCGGGCGGTTGCGGCGACGCCGTCCGTCCCGAGCAAACCGGCGAGGAAGGCGCGCAGATCGCTGATGAATGTCTTGAATTCACCCTCAGTGACGGCGGCACCGGTGGCGTTGGTGGAAGGTGGCAGGGCGGTCATGTCAGTATCTCCACATCGTGTTCGAGTCGTTGGTCCACATCAGGTTGCTGTCGTTGATCCACATATAGTCGGCAACCAGCGCGTAATTCACTTGCACCCACGGCCCGCGCAGCAGGCCGACGGCGGCGACGCGGATGATCGTCGCGGCGCCGTAGAGCGCCGTGGCGGTGTAGTTGCAGGCCGCCGTGTCGCCGGTGCGCGTCCAGGCCTCGCCGTCGCTCGACTGCTCGATGACGTAGTGGTCCGCGCTCGGCGCCGGCTGCCAGGAAAGCAGCATCTTTTCCGAAGCGCCGGGCATCGAGCGCGCGGACAGGCCGAGGACGACCGGCGCCGAGATGGTGCTTGGCAGTTGCCAGGCGGAGGCATCCGGCGCAGCACCGGTGTCGGCGGTGTGCACGTAGTCGGACTCGACGACGCATTCGAGTTCAGAGCGCTCGGGCGACTTGGCGCGCATGCTGACCATGCGGCAGCGGATGTACTGCGCATTGGCCGGGCCGAAGGAGAAATGGCTGCGCTCGCGGTCGCTGGCGGTGTCGGGGGTCGGATCGGTTCCCACAACCCAGTCGCTGAGGGTGACGTGATAGTTGTCCGTTCCGGCGGCTGCGCTGTACGGCCCGGCGACGCTGCCGTCGCGCTTGCGGAAAGCGAGAACGTGCGGGCCGCCGGCGGTCCAGTCGAGCGGCTCGGAGAGCGTTGCCTCCTTCGTCGCCGCGTTCCAGGCGACGATCTCGCCGGCCTGCCCCCACTTCGGCAGGTCGTGCTGCACGGCGAGCAGGTCGCACGGGGCGGGGATGAAGCCTTCCATTTCCGACTGGAAGGTCGGGATGCGGCGGCGGTACTTGTTGCACGCGGCGGTGTACATCCCCTCGCGCCAGGCCTGCGCGCGGTTGGTGACGCCGAACAGTTTGACCGTAGCCGGCTTGAGGCTGGTGCCGCCGGGCAGCGTGGCGCGCACGGTGCGTTCGCGCCAAACGGTCTCGTCGAAATAGGTGACGTCGACGCAGTCGGCCGTTTCTTCGCTCGGCATGATGTACTCGAGCTTGAACGAGTTCTTGATGATGTTGCGCTGGGAGAACATCGCCACCGGGATGGTGGCCGGTGCGTCGCGAGCAATGTGCAGGATGCCGCCCTGCATGTAGGGCATGGCACGGCCGGCACGGGCCGCGAGGGTCAGCGCCTCCATGACCGTGCTCTGGCTGTCGAACACTGCGTTGAAGGTATCGCCGCGCGCGGTCCAGATGGCGTCGAGGTCGTAGAGTCCCTGCAGGTCGATGCGCGCATCGGCCAGACTGGCGCCGTAATCCGCGCGGCAAATGTCGGCGATGGCCCAGGCGATCGAGCGGGTGGCGACGGCGGAGGCGCTCCAGCCGGTGCTCGGGTGCCATGTTTTCAGCTTGCGCGTGGCAATGACGTTGACCTTGCGGCTCGACTGCTCGCTCAGGTTGTTCGTGGCCCGCATGCGCATGGCCAGCATCGTGACGTTGCCGTAGTTCTGCGTTCCGGGCAGGTAGGCGCGCAGTCCGGCCCAATCGAGCTCGTGGCCGTAGCGGGAATCGGTCTGCTTGGTGCTGGTACGGGTCAGGCGCACCTGGTAGCGACCCGCCGCGACGGCGTAGCGGTAGCTCTTGCGTTGCGGGGTGGTCGTCGAGGCCGAAACGGTCGGCGTGCCGAGCGTGGTCCACGCGCCGATCGCGACGCCGTCATCGTTGATAGCCTGCGCCTCGACCGTCCAGGTGATGCTGACGGCACTGAGACCGCCGTCGTCGTTGGCGTAGTACAGACCGCGCGGGAAGACGACGTCGATCGCCAGGGTATCGGTCGCGGTCCCGGCGTCGTTGGCGACGAAGGGGCCTAGCGCCGTATTGGTCAGCGCTTCCTGCCCGATCACTTCGCCGGAGGTGGAGACCGAGGTGGGGAACAACGTCACCGATCCGCCGGGCGGGACGATCTGGTAGGTGATTTCCTCGAATCCGGAGATCGAGGTGTCCTCGATGCGGATCGCTTCGATCTCGTATTCGCCCTGACCGATCACGAAGAGCTGGTAGAGGTACTGCTCGTTGCCGGCATATTCGGTGTAGGGCGCCGCGCCGTAGTTCGGGAAGACGATGTGCCGGCCGTAGATGACCGGGATCGGCTGTCCGATGCGCGCCTGGTTGCCCTGCGCGCTCAGGCTGTAGGTCGGCGAGGCGGCGGCGAACGAGGACGATTTTTGCGCCTTGGTCGAATCCGGCGGCGCGAGCAGTTTGCTGACCAGGATGCCGGCGGCGGCGTAGACGACATTGAATACGACCTCGCTCATGCCCATCGTGAAGTAGGCCAGGATCGCGCGCACGATGATCATGATGACGCTGCCGGCGCCGTTGTTCCCCTGCGGCAGGGTAACGAAGAGAACCGAATCGCCGTCCCGCAGGCGGCGATTCCAGGCTTTACGGCTGATCCACTCCCCGTTCAGCTGGCAAACGACCGGCAACCCGTCCCGCGGGGCCAGGTTGCGCAGGCTGCGCCGGCGCCGAACAACCAGCGCCGTGCGGTGGTTGGCCGGGCGGAAGGGGTCGCGGCAGGTGACGACCAGCGCCTTCATGCCGGCCTCCGGCGATAGACCTGGACGATGTTCCAGCCGTGCGCGGCGAGACTGCGCATCGACTGGAAGACGACGCCAATGCCCTCCAGCGAGGTGAGCACGCCGCCGCCGTCGATGAGCAGATAGACGCCGACATGGTGCGGCCGCTCGGCCTGCGACATTTCGACCACGTCGAATTCACGTTCCGGCCCGGCGATCTCGAGCCAGTCCGAATAATCGTAGTCGCGCATCGCCCGCGCCACGCTGAGCGACTTGTGCGCGTCGACGCACAGCGGCGGAATGGCGATGCCGAGGCGGTCGCGATAGACCGCGCGCACCAGCCCGTAGCAGTCGTAGGCGTCCGGGCCGCTGGCGCCGGAAACCCAGGGGCGGCCGAGGTAGGAGGTTTCTGCCCAGTGCGCGTTGCTGTTCATGCGACCAGCCCCGGGAAACGTTCGGTGTCATAGACCTCGTTCGGGAACTTGCGATTGGCGAGGTCGGCATAGCCGGCGCGGGCGCGGACCCGGAAGACGTCGGCGGTGACGTTGCGGATCACCAGCGTCAGCGGCGGATTCATCGAGGGGCCGCTCGGATCGCTGGCGAGGTAGGGACGGTAGGTGACTTCGATCAAGTCCTGCGTCTGCGCGGCCACATCGAGGTACTGCACGATTTCGCCGGAGATGCCGTCGAGCACGATCTCGATTTCCGGCGAGGAGGACTTGATGACGTCGGGCAGCTTGAAATCGAAGGCGAAGGCGACGAAGGTAACCTCGGCGCCCGGGTCTTCCGGCGCGTCGCTCTCGAGATACGCCGTGAAGTCGTGGTGGTCGCGCACCACGCGCACCGGGGTCTCGAATGAGGGGTGCCGCAGTTCGAGCGTGTGCAGGATCACCTCGGCGGCCGGCGCGCTGGCGTAGGCCTCCTTCAGGGCGTCGTCGAGGGTGAAGTCAGGCATCGCGCACCTCGATCGGAATCTGCACGCGCCAGACGTTCGGCTTGATCAGCGCCGCCTTGAATTTTCCCTTGGTCGGACGGCATTCCTTGCTGACGATGCCGGGCGTCCATCCATCCCGGACCGGGAAAAACACCCAGGCCGCGCCCTGGTACCAGTCGTTCTTCCAGAAATCGCGGAAGGTGTTCATCTGCTCTTCGGTCAGCAACACGCTCAGGCTGATCTCGTCCGGCGCGGCGGTGAAGCGGCGGCGAACGCGCGCGGGGCCGGATTCCATGTCGCTGCGGGCGGTCGGATCGCCGGATTCGAGCTCGTAGCCTTCCAGCATCGGGACGGGCAGCGTCGTGGGCCAGGTCGCCATGGCTATCTCCACGCCCCGGCGGAGCGGTTGAGGGCGTATTTGCTCTCGAGCCCCGTGGCGAATTCGCCGCCGCTGGCGATGTCGCCGAGCAGGTCGCTCTTCACCGCATTGATCACGATGTCCGTGATCGATTCGCCGTTGGAACCGAGCCGGCTCCGCCGCGTTGTTTCGGTGCCGCTGGCATTGTTGATGATGTTGATGACCGGGGCGCTGTTCGCCGGGGCCATCTTCTTCATCTGCGCCTCGGTGAACACACCCTCGCCTTTCTTGAGGATCGCGGGTTCCTCATCGCCGGAAATGCCGCCGCCGTGGTAGCGCGGGGCGTTGCGGAAGGCCGACGCGGGGACGGTGCGGGTGAAGGTGGGTTCGAGGCCGGCGATGCCGCCTTCGTGATAGCCGCCGCCAGCCTGCATCGGGATGGTGGTATCGGCATTCGACGGCACGGACGAACTGGACAACGAGCCGAAGAAACTGCTCAACCAGTTGCCGCCGCTCTGCATCATCGGCGCCAGCACGTTGGTGCGCAGGCTCTGCATCTGGATGTCGATGAGGGTATTGATCACCGCGTCGCCGAAGCTCTTGAAATCGACCTTGCCGGTTTTGACGAACGTCTTGATCGCGTCTTCCATGGCGCCGGTCATGCCGGAGAACGCCGTTTCCGCCGTCTTGGCGGCATTGGTCGCGCCGTCCTCGTAGGCGCGGAAGGCCTTGTCCCAGCCGTACTCGAAGGTGCGCTGCTGCTCGTAGTTCTCCTTCGCCGCGGCCGTCACGCGCGCCTTCTGCTTGGCCAGCTCGGCTTCGGCTGCGGCCAGCGCCTTGGTCTGGGCGATGCCTTCGGGCAGATCGCGCAGGATGCGCTCGCGGATCTTCGCGCCTTCGTCCTCGGCCTTGTACAGCGCCTCGGCGATCACGCGCTGCTCGCCGGTCATCGTCGCCAGTTCCGCTTCGCGCTCGATGCGCTCGACCGTCTGGGCATTGATGCGGCGGTAGTCGTCGAGGATCAGGTCGGCCTTCTTGCTCGCCTCGTCGGCCCGGTTCTTGCGCTCGATGGCGATCGCCTCGTTGAGCAACAGCTCGATGTGCGTGCGCTGGTTGGCCGTCATCTTGAGGCTGCCGTTGGCAAGATCGGACATGACCTTCGCCTGCAGGCGCTGCGACTCGGTGAGTTTTTCCTCCTGCGTCGCCTCGAGCTCGCCGACGGCGATCTTTTCCTTGATCGAGCGGACCAGGCGGTCGTAGTCGGAAATCTTCTCGGCTTGCGGTTTTGGTGTCTTGGTCGCGTACTTTTCGCGGGCGGCCTCTTCGAGTTGGCGGATTTCCGCGTCGGAGGCCCCGGCGGCCTTGCCTTCATTGCGAATCTTGTTCAGCTCACGGGTCAGCTTCTGTTCCTTGGTCAGATACTGTTCCTTGATCTGGTCGAAGGCGATCCCGGCTTTCCGCGCCTCGTTGTCGGCCGTGACGGCGGCGGTCGCTTCCTCCTGCGCCGCCTTGACGCCGCCAAGGTAGTTCAGGCGCGCCTCGATCTCCTGCTTATTGCCGAACCTTCCGAGATACTTGGACGTTCCGTTGGCTTCAGCCTCACGGGCAATAGCGAGCTGTTTCTGAAGCTCGGCGATCTGCTGGTCAATGGTGCCTTCGCGCCCGATGTTGAGCATGGCATCCCAGGCGCCTTTCGCCGTTTCCTTGACCGCCCGCCACGAGCGTTCGAGGATGCCGAGATTCTTGTCGACCGCTGTGGCCATGGTGTCGGCCGCATTGGCGTAGGTGCTCATCGCCAGCGCCGCCGCCTCGCGCTCGCGCCCTTCGTCCTGCAGCGCCTTGATCTGGCGGTACACCTCGACGGTGAGGTAGTTGTACTGCTCGTTCAACTTGAGCGAGGCCTCGACCGGCGACTTACCGAGCTCGGCGAACTGCGCAACGGTTTTCTCAACCGCTTGCGCCCCCGAGCGCTCCAGGCGTAACGCCGCTTCCGCGGCCGTATCGAGACTGCTCTCGGCAACCTTCCCGGTAGCAACCAGTTGCGTCAGCACGGCGGCGGCCTGCCCGCGCGTGGCGCCTGTCGCCGCGGAGATGGCAACAGCCAGCCCGTTGAGCGCATCAGTGCTGCTGCCGGCGGCATTCCCGCTCATGATCAAGGCATTCGAAAAGGCACGGGATTCATCGGCGCCCTGGTAGGCCGCGACTGCCAGCGCGGAGACACCCACGGCCACGCCGCCCACCACCCCCGCGAGGAGCGCCAGGCGCCCCACGGAAATGCCCGCGGCTTCAGAGAGGTCGCGCACATGCCCGGGCGCCTCGGCCAACCCACCGTTGATCAGCCCGTCAACGGCGTCCTTGCCCTTCTTCATGGCCCCGTCCAGGGACTCGCCCGCCGTTTTGGCGGCGCCGCCAAGGTCGTTCTCCAGGCGGCCCTTCATGGTCTGAACGCGCTTCTCGACGTCATCCGCCCCTTTGTCAAATCCGCTGACGTTCGCGGTGATGTCGACGCCGATCTTCTCACTCATCGTCCGAGCCCTCCGGGTCCATGGCGACGCGCTCGATCTGCTGCAGCAGCGTCAGCGCGCGCGGCAGATCCCAGCGCAGGTCGCGAATCAGCGCGATCGCCGGGTTGTAGTCGAGCCCGCAGCGCCGGCCGAGCGGATCGCGCCGCCATTGCGTCTGCACGCGCAGGTAGAGCCACCAGACGCCGCGCTCCCACTGCAGCGGCGGCGGCAGGTCGTCCGGATGCACGACGCGCCCGGCCTTGCGGACGGCGTCCACATACTCGCGCCCCCCGCCGAACTCCCAGCGGGCGCGAGCGATCAGGCGTTTTTTCCGGCGTCTTCCTCATCGCTGAACATGTTCGGGTCAGTGGCGCGCTCCATGAGGAACGCGACGATGCGGCCGAAGCGCTCGCCGAATTTAACCTTCGCTTCCGGCGTGCAGGCGGTCGGCTGGCCTTCGGCGCCGACGCCCTCCCAGTCGTCGATCATGTGCTCGGCGGCGAGGCCGTTGTACTTGACGCCGTCGAGCTCGCCCTTCTTGTCGCGGGCGGCGACGAGCAGGCGCTTCGAATCCTTCGGCTCGACCGGCTTGATCCGGTAGCGGGTCTTCGTTTCCTCGTGGGTGATCCAGACGCGCGGGGTGATGTCGCTGATGTCGAGCATGATCAATACCCCGTCACATCGTTGATCAGCGTCACGACCGGCAGGCTGCCGGCGGTGTCGCGGTGCGCCAGCCAGTCGAGTTCGACGAAGAGGCCGGACTTGCCTTCCTTCGGCACGGCCTGCTCGACGAGTTCGGCGTTGGGGATGTCCCAGTACAGGGCGAAGGTGTTGGCTCCCTCCACCGCCGTGGAGCCGACGCGCATGCGCGTGCTGGTGCTGTTGCGCGCCAGCTGGTAGGCGCCGGCGCCGTCGAAGATCGTCTTGATCTTGCCGCCGATCGATAGCTCGCCCTGGTCGATCAGTCCGTAGCCTTCGCGACCATCAACCAGCGAGTAGCCGGTCATGTTGTTGTTGATCTCGATGGTGCCGCTGACGATGGTGCCGAGGCTGGCGTCGACGCCGTTGCTGATCACCCCGCCGGAGCCGCAGGCGCGGGCGCTGGCGTAGGCCGTGGGCGCGGCGTCGTGCGCCGAGGCGTATTCGGTCTCGTCGCCGGCGAGCACGTCGAGGGTGATGTTCTGCTCGCGCGCGGTGAGGTCGTAGGAGAGCTTGTTGATCTTGGCGCCGAGGGTCCGGTAATAGACGCCGGTGTCCAGGTGGCCGAGCTCGAACAGGGCCGAGGGCCGGGCGCTGAGGTTGATCGGGAAGACGTGCGCCTTGAGTGTGGCGCTGACCGCAATGTCGGTATCCGAGGCGTCCGCCCCCGGCAGCGCGCCGGCGTTGACCGTGACGATGAGCGCATGGGACGCGGTGCCGGATTGCAGCGTGAAGGTGCCGCCGGCCGAGACATCGACCGCGGCGCCGGCGGTGGCGTCGCCCTGCGCCTTCCACGCCAATGTCTTGCCAGTGTTCACGTAGCTCAGCGTGCCGTTGCCGCTGGGGGTGGCGGCCTGCGCGTATTGCGCGGTCACCCCGGTGACGTTGGTCGGCTGCTTGGTGACGGCGGCGCCGGTGGTCGGCACGCCGAGCAGCAGCGCCAGCAGGTGGCCGACGCTGCGCAGATCGAGGATCGATTCGACGGTGCCCTGCACGATGGCGTCGCCGAGGCCGGACTTGCCGGGCAGCGGCGAGGAGGAAATCGAGGGGTCGCGCACCTTCTGCGGATCTCGCCCCATGTTGTACTTGGTGAACGGCAGCTTGAACGCCGCGGCGGGGGTCGGCCGCGTGCGGAAGGCGGTTTCGCGCTGCAGCAGCAGCTGCATCATGGCGCCGATGGCTTGGGGCATGGATTACTCCTTGGCGGTGATGGCGAGCGGGTCGCCGGTGAAGGTGAAGCCGAACTGCGCGGCATCCGGACGCGCCTGCACGGCGGCGAACTCGGCGTCGGTCAGCGCTTGCGCCTTGCCGCGCAGCCAGCGCCGGCCGGCGAATTCGATCTCCGGCGGGCCGTCGTGGTAGGCGGCCTTGCCTGTGGCGGAGGCGGATTCAGTCTTTTTTCCCATGGGTTGCTCCTTAAAACTTCAGCGACAGCTTGATCGAGGCAAGAAGTACGACGCCAACGAGCACCAGGACGCCGGACTTGACCCAGGTCGAGGTTTCCTTGACCGCCGGCATGTCCTTTTCCAGTTTGCTCAAACGGTTCTCGACGCGGCGTTCGGCCTCGTGCAGCTCGTCGCGCGTCTTGGTGATGGCGCCGAAGGCGCGCTCCAGCGCCGCCCGGGTTTCGGTGTGCCGCTCTTCCAGGCGGGCGATCTTGGCGGTGGTCTCGGCGATGCTCTGCACGGCGCGGCTGATTTCGCCGATCGCGGTTTCCAGCGCCTCGATGCGGTACTCGATCACCTCGGCGTTGTAGGGGCAGCGGACGGCGTCTTGATCGCTCATGGCGCCTCCCCGTAGCCAGTCTGTCCGGCAATACCCTCCTGCAGCCGGTTGAGCTGCAGGGTGGTGCGCGCGCAGTCGGCGACTACGGCCGGCGCTGCAGGGTCTCCGGCAGCAGGTACTGGGTCGGGGCCGGCTGCATCAGTTCCGCCGGCGGCCGATACACCGACGGCCGGACAAGCACTTCCGGTTTGCACGTACCGCACCCGAGCACCGCACTTGCCAGCAGCCACACAGCGGCGATACGCGTCGCCCGCCACAATCTGTTTCTCCAGTTCATCCTGCATCCTCCGGTAATCCGCCAGTTCCTTCTGGCGCAGGCTCTCGCGCTGCGCGGCGAGCGTCGTCTCCTGTTCGCGCAACGACTGGCGCCAGGAGTCGAATTCCAGTTGCATCTGCTGCATGTCGTTCGCCGCCGCATCGAGGCGCACCCCTTGCAGTTGCCAGGCGACAATGAATCCCAGCAGAAACGCCCCGGCGATCGCCGCGATCCGCGGCCACCAGGCTTTGAGCAGGTTAAGCAGCAGGGCCGGCATTCTTCCCCTCCGCGAGTTTTCCGTTGACGTAGCTGTAGCCGCCCAGCCCGGCGAGCGGGATGGTGACGGCCCACAGCGCGGCGGCGACGTCGTAGCCGAACAGCGACGCGGCCGAGAGGATGATCACGGCAAGGGACATCGAGCCTGCGCCGGCGAGCATGGCGATCCGTTTCGATGACGCCTGCCCGGTCCGGCTGTCGTTGATGGCTTCGCGGATCCAGTTCATCCATCCACCTCCATCCAGACATCGCGCCCCGCCGCCAGCGCCTCGGCCACACGCGCCTCCAGTCGCGCCAGCACGCGGGCGCAGCGGCGGATGCCGTGCTGCCCGATGCGTTCCTCGCCAACGCCGATGCAGCCCTCGACGTCCTTGGCGAAGTTGGCGCCATGCACGCGGATGCCGGCGAAGCCGGGCACGTTGAGGAGATGCAGCATCGGGCGCTGGAAACGGGGAGAGAAATCGATGATCACGCGGTACTTTCCGCGCGGGATCGCCGTTTCACCCTTGATCTTCCACTGCTCGACGGACAGCCCCGAGATCTCGCGCACCGGGTCTTCGAGCGTTTCGCAGAACTTCTCGCCGTCGACGAAGAGTTGGCCGAGGGTCACCTCGGCGGAACGCACGTCGCGCAGCACGCGCAGTTCGAGCGGCTTCATGAGGGCATCTCCAGATCGACGGAAATCCAGCCGTAGGGGTGCTCGATCTGCCCGCTCTGGCGGAAGTTCTTCATCTCCAGGCAGGCGAGTGCTGGCGTCAGGCTGCGGGCGAAGTCCTTGATCTCCTCGACCATCGTGAACTCCGCTTCCTCGATGGCCTCCGGATCGGTTTTCTCGCCGATCTGGATCTGCCCGACGAGCAGCATGCGGTGGCGACCGTCCATCGCCGCCCGCTCGCGCAGGTTGGCGTAGTCGGACTCGCCGAGGCTGATCAGGGAAAACACGCCGCGCTTCAGTTCCGCCGGTTGTCGCTCGGCGAAGTCGCGTAGCGAGCGGGTGACAACACGGTGCGGCAGGCGCGCGGCGAGCAGGTCGCGGATCAGCGTCATGCGGGCGCCGAGGGTACTCATTGCCCCACCTCGCGCACGCCCTGCGCCACGGCGGCGCGCACCAGTTCGATGACGCGCGAGCGCTTTTCGTCGGCGGCGGGTTTCATATACGGCTGCGGCGCGATGCCGCGGCGGGCGATGGCACGGGCGATGACGAAGGTGGTGCGGTCGAGTTCCCTACCTTGCAGCCCCGTGCGAAAGCGCACCCATTCGGTCAGGCCCATACCGGGCATCGACCCGGGAAGCCGCCCCTCCTCGACCGGGCGCGCGTAGTTCATGTCGGTCGAGACCCGGTAGTGCAGTTTGCCGACGCGCATCGGAAGAATCGAATTGGTCAGCGTCGAGAACAATTTCGGGGCCTTGCTCCTTGCCTCGCGGGCGACTTCCTGCGCGCCACGTTCGAGCGCATCGCCGACATGGCGCCGCATGATTTCCGGCCCCTTGCGGAACGCCGCGACGGCCCGGGCGTGATCGACCTTGACGGTAATCTCGTTCATCGCGCCGCCTCGTTGAACTCGTCGAGCAGCGCCTGGTACAGCGCGGCCGGGGTGCCGTTGCGCGGGGCGCTGTTGAGGCCGTCGCGCAGCGCCACCGGCTTGCCGATGTTGCGCATCGCCAGCTCGCGCATCGCTTCGGCCTGCGCGCGCAGCAGCAGCAGGCCGCGATCACCGGCGTCGATGGTGGTCTGCTCCGCCTCGCCGATCACGTGACGGGCGAAGTAGTAGAAGCGGAAGGTGCTGCCGAAGAGGGTGATCTGCTGCGCCGTCGGCGCGGGCTGGAAAACGAGCTTGGTCGCGCCGCCCACCTCGGCGACGCGGATCGACGGGGCGCGGCCGGGCCAGGTCTTTTCCCACGGGCGGCCGGCGCGCGACGGATCGAACCAGAGATCCGTCTTGTAATGGTGGAAATCCTCCGGGACGGGGTATTCATCCGTCCCGGAGGCGAGAAGCACGCTGCCGATCAGCGTGCGAGGCCGCAGGCGTGCGAAGTCCAGTGCGGCAACATCGAGCAGCCGGGAGAAGTCCGCGCCGCCGGCGGCCGTGAATACCTCGGCGGCATCGTGCAACGACGCCTTGAGGTCGGCCACCAGGTCGGTGCGGCTCATCGTCCCGGGCATGGCTTACTCTCCCGCGCCTTCCGGGGTGGTCTTTCCTTCCGGGTCCGTCTTGTCGGCGTCGAGCGCAAGGGCTGCACGATCGAGCATCAGCGCGTCGATCGCTTCGAGCACCGTCTTTCGTTGCTTGCCGTCGGACTCAATCGCCTTCAGGCGGGCGAGATCCTCATCCGGCAGCGCTTCCAGCGCGGCGATAACCTCTTTGGCGTTCTGCTCGGCGAGCTCGACGACCGGGTCGGCGATGATTTCCTCCATGGGCGGCGCGGCTTCCTCGCGATGCTCCGGCGGCAGGTCGGCTTCGTCGAAAACGAGCGTTTCGCCCGGGGGGATCATCCGCCCGGCGACGTACATCGGGCCGGGGGTGGTGTTGGTGATGGCTTTTTGCATTTCGGCTCCTTGCTGTCTCAAGAAAACCCCCTGCCCGAAGGCAGGGGAAAGTCCAGCTCAGGGAGGGTCAAGCGGCGCGGGCCACGCGACCGGTCGCCGAGTACAGCACGACGCTGGTGTAGCAGCCCTTGAGTTGCGTTGGCGTGTGCAGGAAGACGAACTGGTCGCCGTAGGCTTCCTTCTTGCCGGTAAAGCGGCCGTTGCTGTCGCGCTGGTCCTGCAGCTCGCCCATCTGCCAGGGCTTGGCCATGCGGTAGCGGGTGTTGGCACGTTCGCCGATCAGCACGCGCGTGTCGGCCAGTTGCAGCCCGGGCGCGAAGCTCTTGAAGTTCGGCACACTGCGGATGTTGCCGAGATCACCGGCGGCATTGACGGTCGTCTGCCCGCGGTTGTTCGACTCCTGGAACTGGTTGGCCAGCAGGACCATCTCATGCACCGCGCCGGACATCAGGCCGAAGTTGGCGCGGTAGAAGCGCTGGTCTTCCAGCACCGAACGGCGCAGGCCGTAGCGGTAGAGGAAGTCGTCCCACTTGGCCCCGGAGGTAAGCGAACCGAGGTCGGTATCGAACTTGTAGACGTTGGTGGTGTAGCTGTAGGTCACGACAAGCGCCCAGCCGCTGGTGGGGGTCACGGCGACGCCGGCCTCGGTGACGAAGCGCAGTTCGCCGAGGTTGTAGTCCATCACCCAGTAGGTGCCGGCGGCCTGCGTCCCGGTGCCGTCGTACTCGTTGCGCGCGACGCTGTTGAGCGTGACAGTGACCGGGTTGAGCGTCGATCCGACCTGGTTGCCCTGCAGGTCGTAGATCTTGCGCGGCTTGACGACCGGGAAATTGGCGGTAACGAAGACCTTGTTGGTGCCGTTGACCTGCGAGGTGAGCGTATCGTTGCCGGCCGCGACGGCGAACTCGTCGCCGGCGTTGACCATCTCGTTGAGGATCAGCCGTTCGGTGTCCTCGCCGATGATGCGGGCGGCGTTGCGCACGTTCTCGGCGACGGCCTCGAAGTCGATGCGACCGGTGGCGGTGAGGTAGCGCAGTTCGTCGGATACCTCGAAGGCCAGCTTCTGCGGCACCGGGTAGGCGGTTTCCATCGCCTGCTTGATGCCGGCGCGGGCAATCGCCTGCCCTTCGTACTTGCGCGTGGCGTCGCGCCCGGCCGCCGTGGTGTCGCGGTAGCTGTAGGGCACCATGAACGAACCGCCGAACTCGGCGGTACCGACATTGACGAACTGCAGTGCGACGAGCGGATAGAGCGCTTCGCGGATCACCGTGCGCTCGAAGGCGGCCGGGACCGAGACGTCCGAGATCACGCCATCGCCGCCGGCGAGCATCTTGTGCTCGCGGTGCAGCTGCGCGGCGTGCTCGGCGTCGTACAGCGCCAGCACTTCATCCACCAGTGCCTTGTTCGGCGATTCCTTCGGCGCGGCGAGCTTGAGACGCTTGTCGACGGCCTCCTGCAGCGCCTTGATGCTGTTGCCGTCGTCGACGCTGATGTGCGCGGTACCGGAAATGCGGTAGCCCATCGCGGAGAGCGCCTTCGCTGCGGCGAGTTCGTTGCCCACGCGCACCTGGTGTTCAGCCAGGCGCTTGACCTGGTCGACGCTCATCTCGGCGGTGACGAGCTCGCCGGCATCCGCCAGCAGCTTGGCCTTTGTCTCGGCATCGAGGCCTTGCGCGGCGTTGATCGTGTCGGCAAGCAGCTTCCTGTGCCCGTCGAGCGTTTCGGCGAGTTTCTTGGCGGCGTCGGCCTTGGCGGCGGCATCTTCGGCCAGCAGGCGCTTGACGTCGGACGCGGTGAGCCCGCCGCCGGCGATATTGATCACCGGCGCGGTGCCTTCTGCAAGCTGCATGGCGCCGTCGAGCAGCGCGTCGCACAGCGACTTCATCGCGGCTTCGTCGGACATGCCGGTCATGGCCTGTTCGGCGGCCTTGAGGATGGCGGTAATGGCGGCTTCGCCAAGCTTCTTGGCGCGCAATTGAGCGGCGAGTTGTTCCAGGTGCTTTTTCATGGTGGTCTTTGCCTCGTTCAGGAGTTCGGAGAGAAGGGTCGGGTGCAGCAGGGTGGCCGCGCCCTCGGCGTCGGCATCTGCCTCGCTCAACTGGACCGGATCGAGCCGCTTGATGCAGGGCCGTGTCACAAGCCCCGCGCCCAGGAGCACACATCCATGGGCCGCGCCGGATTCGTTGTCGCGGAAGTTCTCGTGGTACTCGGCGGAGAGGTAGCGCATGCCGCGCTTCTTGATCGCCTCAAGGCCGAAGTCGGTCCATTCGACCAGCGCGCGCAGACGGTCGCCCTCGACGGCCAGCTTGACGACCTTGCCGGCGGCGCCGTCCAGCGGCTTGTGCCCGACGTCGACGAAGATGTCCTGCCCGTAGGTGTTGGCGTCAAAGTTGGCCACCATCGACAGGAGCATCTCGCGCGTGATGTCGAACTTGCCGTAGCGCGGATCGGTGAAGGAACCGGTGCGGGTGACGGTCACCCAAGAGCGCGTCGCGCCTTCCTCCAGTTGCACATGGAGTCCGGACAGGAATCGCACTGTCCGATCGGTGGCTGCGTCCAGCCGGATGATTCGTGATTTACATGACATGCCCGCCTCGCGTGGAAACGCGCGGCGGGATCAGGAGCGAACTGGACTCCCGCCGCGCTAACCTTCATCAGGTCAGGGGCGAGTGTCGGGCAGGCGTCAAGACAAAAAAATGGAAGGGTTTGTCAGGTACGGGAAAGAAAAACCCCGCCGGAGCGGGGTTTTAGGTTTGGATGGATAGCGCCCTTACGGCCGCCCGCCAAACGTCGCAGTGAAGTCGCGCTCCATTTTCTCGCAGGTCGAAGCAACGAACTGGCGGCTGCCACCATCGAGCGCAGAACGCGACGCCTCCTGGCGGCACAGTTCAATCGCATCGCGCGCCTTCATCCGCGCTTCGGCCTGCGGATCGGCCAGCGCCTTGACGAAGAAGTAAGTAAAAACCAGCACGGGAATGGCGAGAACAACCAAAAGAACGCGAACGACAGGCTTCATGTGTTCAGAATCCCGTCAACATTTCTTCTTGATCTGGGTCTGGCGAACTGCCTCCTGTTCGCCATGGACGTTGCCCAGCTGTTCCGCCTCGACGCCGTCGCCGTAACCGAAGCCCCAGATGACCGAACGCCACATGCTGTCGCGGATGCGTTGTTCCTGCGCGACGGCGAGCGTGATCTCGAGACGGCGCAGGGTTTCGCTTTCTTTTTCCAGTTGCGCGCAGTCCCAGTCCGCATACTTCATGAGCGGCAGGTGGGACATGCCGATCTCGTTCGCCGGCGTCGGCATCTGCATGCACCCCGCAACCAGGGCGATGGAAAATAGAGCGAAAAGTCGGTTTTTCATCGGGCGTCTACGCTTTTTCTGTTCTTTTGACCCGTTGAATCCTACGCGCCGCCACTTCGTTTTTCAATCAATACAGCGGCTGGAACTCCGACGGCTTCTCATTCCCGTCGGCATCGATCTCGATCAACAGGTCGTCGCCTTCTTTTTCCGGATAGACGGCCTGCAAATCATCCGGGAGTTTCCAGTTTCCTCCCAGCAACACGGCCATTTCCGACGGCGTGTGCAGCGGGTCGTGGATATCGAACACGGTCGGATACGGGTGGCCGAGGGCAGAGTTGTCCTGCAGCGCCATCTCGACGAGGTCCAGAACAAGCGGCGCATTGGGTCCGCGGACGCGCCCGGAGACGGGATCCCATTCGAACTCGATCACGGGATCATGCGCGGTGACGCCTTCAAGCCGATAGCTACGGAACATAGTGAAACAACACCCCCATGACCAGGTTGAACATCTCACGATCGTCCGCGACCAGTTTTTCCAGCGTGTCCGGACGGCCGCCGAAGACGCTCTCGAACGCCATGGTGATGACTTCCATGGCCCCGTGCTTGCCCAGGTAGCGGTTCCCGCCCGAATAGATCTTGCCCTGGTAGGCGTGGATGTATTTGTCTTCCCGGGCTACTTCGTTACTAGCATAGTGCGCGCCGGGATACAAGACGCGCAGTGGTTTCAGCGGGTCGCCCGCCGTCCGGCGGTGATGCAGCTCCTGGAAGAAGTCGTCGAGCACCGGCAGCGCATGCTGCAGTCGGTGCGTGTATTCGTGCAACGCGGACTTATACTCGCGGGCGGCGATCAGTCCGTCGTTGCCCTTGGCCAGGAAGCGGAAGCCCTTGACCGAGAAGGTCCGCCCGGCGCTGGCGGATGGCAGGGTGATGTGCCACGCGCGGCCCGCGGTGCCTTTGGCGTAGAGGGGGCCGAAGCGGTCGGCCGCCTGCGTCCAGTCGTCGGGGAACAGCCGCGAGACGGCGCGCACCAGGTCGGCGCCCTTGCCGCCGTTCTGCACGACGGCCTCGGCCGAGATCGCCCGTTCAGCCCGCAATGCCTTGAAGATGACCTCGGGCAGCGTGTCGCCCAGACGCCCCGCCGATGTCGCCGCGGCAATCAGGGTATCGGCGCGGGTGTTGCCCAGCGCGAGCATCTCGTCGAGCGATGCGCTGCTTTTCTTCGCCGGGGGTTTCGGCAGCGCCGCGGGCTTCATCGGCGTCTGTCCGATCCGCTTCTGCACCGCCCGCCACGGCGCGCGGATCATGCCCTGCGTCAGCTTGCCGGCGTTGAAGACTTCGGTCTTCGCCTTGCCCAGCACGCCCACACGCTGCGCCTCGGTGAGCCGGGCGAGCGCCTGTACCGGGGTTTCCTTGCCGGCCTTGTCGGCCTCGGTGATTTCGTCCTTGAAGACGATTTCGAGGAAGGAGAGCGTGTTCGGGTGAGCCGGCCACGGGCATTTTTCGCGCGAGGGATACACGCCGGGGCCGAGGCCGTGCAGGTTTTGCGCCGAGAGCAGGTCGCAGATATCCGGTTCCGGGTGCGCCGGCGAGAGCAGGAAGCGCCAGCCGGCGAAGTCCGGATGTCCCTCGCCGGCCATCATGTAGGCCTCACCGTGGGCGCGGTTGAGTTCGGTGCGCATCAGGCGCATGGCGTTGTCCATCGGGTTGCCCTGCCCGGTGAGCAGCTGGTCGACGGCGCCCCGGGCAAGGCGCGGGGCGTTGGCCGAGTCGAGCTTGTTCTGGATGTCGATCGGTACCGGCTGGCCGCGCGAAAGGAAGTCGCGCGCGGCTTCGGCGGCGCCGTGGCCCTGGATGACGGCCTGCTCGATGGAATTGACCAGCACGTCGCGCGCGCCGCGGTCGAGCCGCCAGATGCGGTCGGAGAGCTGCAGGCCGTCCTCGGCGACGAAGGAGCGCACAAAGCGCAGCGCTTCTTCCGAGACGCGCATCGCGTCCGGGCTGTCGATCGAGGCGGCGAACGGTTGTGTGCCGAGGCGCGCGGCCTGGTCGAGGCCGGCGTTCACCACGGCGTTGCGTTCGGCGGCGAGCGCCTGCAGGCGCAATTCGATCTGTTCGAGCACCGAGCGCAGTTCGTACAGCGTGAGGCTGTCGTCGCGCCCGGCCTGCGCGCGGATCTGCGCGGCGATGTCTTCCGCCGCCGTGGTGTAGATCCGCTTCAGTTCCTTCAATGAAGCAGAATCGAGTTCCTCGACGGCGCGGTGCGCAGCGACGGTGGCGCGCTTGATCGCGGCTTGTTCAAGGCTGGCCATTGCCCACGCTCGTCATGCTCTCGCCCTTGGGGGCGTTGCCCGGGGTGACCTTGACGGTCGGCGTGCCGGGGGGCTTGATCGCGGCCGGATCGGGGTACGGGTCGTAGTTCTTCGCTTCGTACTCGCGGCGCTGGCGCACGTAGCTGGGGTCGTAGCCAAGCTCTTCCCAGACCATACCTTCCGGCATTCCCATGGCTTTCAGCTTCAAGCCACGGTCGACGGTCTGGTTCGGCGTCTCGGTGCGGCGCTCGGCGAAGCCGACGGTGAAATCCTCGGCGTCGGGGTTGATGCCCTTCAAGAGCAACTGCAGGCGGAAGGCGTGTTCGTAGGCGAAGGCGAGCGTGTCCTGCACGCTGTCGACCTCCTCGTAGTAGTCGCGCTTCAAATCCTCCAGGATGTCGCGCGCCATGTCCTTGGTGTAGCCCATCAACCCCTTCGGCAGCGGCGAGCCGGAAAAGAAGGTGTCGAGCAGGTAGATGACGTCCTCGATCTGGTCGAGGTTGGAATCGCCCTGCACGGCGGCGACGCCGCCCTTCTTGTTGAGATAGAAGTCGGTGGTGATCTCGTTCTGGCCGTTCTCGTTGGTCTTTTGGTATTCCTCAAGCTCGGTCTTCGTCGCGCCTTCCAGCGTGTGCGCCAGGCGCAGCGGTGCGCGGGTGCGGCGGCGGATGACAAGATCTTCCTCGGTCATTGTCAGCTTCTGCCAGACGGTGCGGTTGGCGTCAAGAAAGGGCCGGCCGAGCGCGCCCATGTCGTCGAAGTTGTCGGGGTCGAGGCGAGCCACGGTCAGTTGCCAGAGCGGGAAGATTGCCAGTTTCGTGCCGGTCATCACATCGATCTGGTAGTACGACTCGCGCACGTCCTTGAATCGGCCGGCATCGTCTACGTTGGGCAGGATCGTCTCTGCCGGCATGCGAATGCCGGCCACGACGTTACGCGCGTCGTCGAGCACCCATTGCATGACCAGCGAGCCTTCCATCACCAGGCCGCGCGCGTCTGATTTCAGCTTCTCTGTGCGGTTGAACTGCATGCGGCGGGAAAATTCGTCCCACATCTGGGCGATGCGCGGATTGTCCTCGGCCTGCTGCATCACCAATCCGCCCTTCACCGCGTCACGCGCAATGCGGCTGTGAATGCGCTTGACCCGGCCGTCTTTGCGGTCCATCTCGCGGATGTCGAGAATTGCTTGACGCAAATCCGGGTCGACATACATCAACCTATAGAGGTACTTAAGCGAGTTTTCCGGCGTAGCGCGCGAACCACGCTCCGTCGAAGCCGAGACCGGTTCGTTCGGAAGCATGGTATCGGCCTTGCTCTTGATGAACGGGAAGATGCGCTGTAGCAGGCTCATGACTAGCTCCTAGGTAACGTGTTTCCAGGCTTTACCGTCACGGATACTCCGGATGACTGGACGGCTCACGCCGAAGCGGCGAGAGAGGGAAGATATCGTTTCGCTCGCCCGAATCCGTTCTCGAATATCCCGGACGGCTGCATCGTTAAGCTTTGCAGCCGCCTTATTGATTCCGGATCGAGTCACACTTCGTTTGGGTAGAAGATTTTCCTTCTCGACGCATTCCCATGTTTCCCCATGGCGAATGTGGTAGACCACACTCTTTGAAACGCCGTACAGCGCGGCTATCTTCGGGGCCGAAAGCTGCCCCTCGGCAATCAACCGACGAATCTCTACCACTTGCACCGCTGTTAGTTTTGCCTGTGGATGCAACTCACCAAGAAAACGAGGTGGGGTAAATTTTTTACCCATGTCCCGCCTCCTTCCGGAGTTGATACCGAACGATATCTGGATCCGGCCCAACACTGACGGACACGGAAAACTCGCACTCCTGCCGCAGGAAGCAGGCGAATTCATTAAGGGCTGTCTGCAGCGCGTCAGACGAGGTGAACGCCAAAGTATGGACGTTGAAACAGCCGTGGGTGTCGCTCTTGAATTTGACGTTGAAGCCGCGCATGCGGCGGGGGGTGGGTGCAGCGGAGAGGTGAGCAGCCATGATGGCCTCCAGTAGTTTAGGAAGGTGCCCACCGCAAGCGGGGTGGGCGGAGCGCTCCTACGGCTACTGACCGTCCGGGGCCTCGCGGCGACCCGACGCTCCACCCGTTGAGAGGGTAAAGCAGAAACAACAATCCCGCCAGACTGGGCGGGGTACAGCAGTAGCATTAGGAGCCGACAGTTTCGCTTTTCTACATTGCGCATGTCAAGCCCCTTCTTTCGGGAGCACCTGCACCGAGCGGATGGCGCGCAGGCCGTCGATCATCCCGACGGCGTGCAGTTCCTTGATGAACGGCCAGAACTCGGGGCAATGCGCCTTGACCGCATCGACGTTGGCGCGGATGCGCGCGTGCTCGTCCTCGTCGATCGGGGCGGATGGCCTCACCGGCCGCCGCACTTCCGGTTTTTCGTCGAACAATGAGGCGGCGCGGCCCTTGGCTTTCGCGTAGCTCATGCGGCCCGCCTCCCCAGCAGTTGCTCGCGCGTCTGGGTGCGCGTGCCGATCGCCGCCGGAACGAAGTCGGCGCCGCGCGTCACCAGCCCCCAGTGCGCGGCCATCGCGGCGTCGAAGAGGTCGTCGCCGAGGCGCGGTTCGGCCATCTTGAAGCTGAGGTAGCCGGCCTTGGTCTGTTCCGTCTTGATGTTGCCGAGCTGGCGGCAGAAGAGCAGCCAGTCGGCGGCGGCGTCCTTGTCGCCCCAGACCTCTTTCGGCGTCCAGATCACGTTCGCATCCTCGCGCACGGCGTCGGTGCCGGTGTCGACGTAGGGAATCGCGGCGTTGCCGTTGTGGAAGGTGGCCTTGAGCGACGATGCCATGCTGTGCTTGACCATGCCTTCAAAGCGCAGCGGGGCGAAGGCCCATTCGCTCCAGGTGCTGGCGTTGCTCTGCCCGTCGCCGACCGTGCTGCGGTCGATGTCGGTGAGGCCGTTCCGGTACAGCCGGTCGTTGAGGCTGGTCAGCATGCCGACGCCGAACGCGTCGCCGATCGCCGTATCCGGGCGGAAGTAGTCGTAGAGGGCGTAGAGATCGTTCTCGATCACCTTGTCGTCGGTGCCGGCCGGCCAGGTGCGCACGTAGGGGAAGGTGACGAAGGCGCCGATCTGCTCGCAGACGACGACGGCGGACTTGGACGCGCTGAGGCTTTCGCCGTGGCCGGTGTGGTCGTAGCCCAGCGAAACGAGACCGCGCTTCTTGTAGCGGGCTCCGGGCAGCGGCGCGGCGAGCTGCAGCCCGGCCTGCAGGCCGAGCGCCAGGGCGCGGCGGATGTGCTTTTCCCAGATGAAGTTCTGGCTGGCGACGTTCATGCACAGGAACTGGCGGATGAACTCGCCCTCCGGCAGCTGCGCGCGCATCTCCATCATGAATTTTTCGTTGAGGATGCCGAGCTCGATGCCGAGATAGACGTCGACGGACGGCAGCAGCTGGTACTGCCCGGAGTCGAGCAGCGTCTGCAGCACGTCGGCGCCCTTGAACACGCCGGTGATGCGGATCTGCGGCTTGAAGCTGGCGGCGGTGGGATCGACGCCGAGCCGGCGGGCCGCGCCGAGCATCGGCAGGAAGCGCGAGAGCAGCCGCTCGGAGGGCATGTCGTCGGTTTCCTCGAGCGAGGCGGCGGTCAGCGAGTCGCCGTCGATCTGGGACATGATCCCGTAGGCCGAGGCGCCCGAGCCGTTGGCGAAGTTGAACTTGGTGTCGCTCTGCTGCTTGCGGCCGTTCTTGTAGCCGATGTACGCCGCGAGCATCGGCGAGCGCTGGATGGCTTCGAGGTGATAGGAGAGGTTGTTCTGCGCCTGCTGCTGGCGCGGGGCGACGACGCCGAGATCCTGGTGCGGCATCGTGGCCAGGTGTTCCAGGAGGTACATCTCCTTGCAGGCTGTCTTGCCGGTGCGGCGGCAGGAGACGTCGATGGTGTTCGGGTGCCGGTCCATCTCGACCATTTTGAGCACCTGCACGGGGTCCAGCGTCACGTTATGGACGTGCTTGTGCCAGAGCGCATGCGGCCGCAGCCCGGTCGACGGATCGGCCCGGGCGTATTTCATGATCGCCACCTCGGCACGGTGGGCGATCTGGATGCGGTCGGCGGCGGAGACGCGGGGCATGGCTCATTCCCCGCAGTTCTGCTGCTGGTACTCGACCAGGATCGGATCCTTCTTCCGGTTCTCCACCGCCCGTTCCATCATCGCGCGCAGGGCATTCAGCGATTCGGCCTGCTGCTGCGAGAAGTCGGCGAGCGCCTGCTGGGCGCCTTCCTGCACCTGCAGCCGGCCCATCTCCTGCTCTTCCTCCTCGATGACCTTGGCGGTCATGCCCATATCCTGCAGGCTCAGGCTGTTGCGCGAGAGCAGCTCGCCGAGCGGCTTGAACAGCGGGTGCGCCTCGATCTCGGTGAGGACGCGGCGATGTCCATCCTCGTCGACGTACTCGGCGATCACCAGGCGGCCGGTTTCCTTGTCGGTGTACCACTGCGGCGAGGTGATCTTGACGCCGTCGGCGATGATGGTCTGCAGGATCTGCTGCAGCACGGCCATGATCGCGCCCTGCAGGTCGGCATAGATGCCGGTCAGGTGCTTCGGGTTGCGCGTCTCGAAGGCGGCGTGGTGCTGCAGGAAGATCTGCGTCTGCTTGACGCACGCCGGCTGGTCGCCGCACCAGAAGCGATCGACGTCGCAGGCCTTGCAGAAGGCGTAGCCGTCCGGCTTGGCCGGAAAATACGTCGCCGTGCGCGCAGCCAGGCCGTGCTTCATGGCGTTGAAGCGGGTGCGCTTGGCTTCCTCGGGCGTCGGGTGGCCTTCCAGGTTCTTCGCCGTGGCGGCGATGCCCTCCGCCGTCTTCGGCCCGGTGGCGTTGCTCCAGGCCTTGAGCAGCGCCTTTTCCCAATAGGCCTGATCGGACGTCGCGCCGCAGTTCGGACACGCCGCCGAATACTCCCACGGGTGATGTTCGTTTGCCGGCGCATCGCGCACCTCGCCCGGCGCGCAGGTGAAGACCTCGCGGCAGACGCGGCAGCGGAAGGTGACCTCGTCAAGGGGTTGATCGCGGCGGCGGGACATCAGGCCTCCACGATGAGGCGGAAGGAGCGGCGGGTGCGTAGTCCAGCGGCGGTCTGCACCGTGTTCGTAACGGTATAGACCGATCCAGCGGCGAAGCCGGAAATAAGAGCGGCTGTCTCTGTTGAATCGTATGTGCTGGAGGAAATAGTCAAACCATCCGGCGCGCTCCAGGTACTGTTGGCAATGTGATCGTCTTTCAACCAACCGTCCCACGTAAATCCGAAGTCCAGCACGTCATCCACACCGACTTCAATGTAGTACCCCTCTTGATCCTGGAGAAAACCATCGCCTTTCATATCACCCTCACTCGTCGATTCTCGGCATTGACTACCAGGCGGCGCGCCTCGGCGTCTATTGCAAGTCGACGTGTCTCGGCCGCCACGTGAATCTTTCGACAAGACGCCACAACACGAACAACCCCGCCGGAAGAAAGACTGGCCAACCCTGCGGAAATCGCCCCGCCACTCGCCGTAATCGGGATATGCACACTGAACTGCCCCACCCCCATCGCCTGCACAAACCCGGCGGCGGTGAGCTGCACGGTCACGCTGACGGTTGCGCCGCCGGCGGCCTGGGCGCTGCCCGTTGCGGCGATTTGACCGGGTGCCGTCGCTGTGCCTGTTGCGCTGCCGGCGGCCTGCGCGGTGCCCGTGGCCGCGAGCTGCACGGTGACAGATAACGCAGCGGCGCCGCTGGACAGTGCGCTGCCGGCGGCTGATATTTCGCCCGGGGCGCCGCCGGTCAGGTTGGCGGCCCCTCCCGCCTCCGCAGAACCCGAGGCCAGGGCGGCGAGTTGCGCGGCGAGTGAGGCGTTGCCGGAGGATTGCGCGGCCCCGGCCGCGGCGAGCAGAACCGAGGCCGAGAGCCCCGCCTGCCCGGCAGCCTGAGCCAGCCCTGCAGCGCTAACCTGGACCGTGGCGGTGCCGGTGGCTGATCCACCCGAGACAGCGATACCCGCCGCCGACAGGGGCACCGAAACGCCGGCCTGTGCGGCGCCACCCGCCAGGGCGACACCGACCGCCGCAAGGGCGATTTGTGCTTCAAGGGTTGCCGCGCCAGAAGCTGCTGCGCCCCCCGTAGCGGTGGCGTTGAGTGTGTTGCCGCCCGCGCCGATGGCGATGAACGTGCGGCGCTCCCGGCGACCGATGATCTGCCACGGATTATCCAGCAGCGATCTGATTTCGGCATCGGTGTGCGTAACGTTAACCCAGCGAGCCAAGAGATAGGCCGAATCCGATGAGTAGCGGAAGGCGTCAGGCGGGACACCATTCGCAAAGGCCGCTGAGCTAGTTAGAAGCTCCATATCACCGGACGGGGTTTTATGCGCCAATACGTAGTCCGAGTTTTTCCAGCGTGCATACACAACAGAGCCGTCTTCGGGCGTCAGTGACCCGGAAATGACGTTCGATGAACTGGCCATCAATTGTGGATTCTGGTAGCTGAAAAGACGGTGTGAATTCAATGACCCGATATACGAATAGTCTTTAGCCCAATCCTTCATAACCACAAGGATCGATGTGTATGAACCGCTTGGTGCAGGGGGGAAAGTAATCGCAGCACCACTAGTCGTCGTTTTGTGGCCGAAGCCGACGCCGTATTTCCCGACCGACCGCTGATACAGAGCCGTTGCCAGCGTCGCCGTCTGCCCACCCGACAGGTTTCTCCCGTCACTAAGCGGCAGATAGACATCCGCGCCTTGACGCCAGCGACGATCGACCGCCGCTGGCAGGCTCGGCTGCCGCGTCCAAACCCGCCGCTGAGGAACGATTACAGGCATGGATCAGGCCGCCGGCGCCACGGTAAATGGCGTCACCTTGAGCGTCCAACCCGCCGAGAGCGTCTGTCCGGTGCCGTTATTGTGGATGTAATAGTCGGCGATCCACGGCACGTCCTGGGCGATCAGCTCGATCGTCTGCGCCGTCGTGACGTTATTGACCACGAACGAACCGACATACACCGTCGGCCGCGTTGCTTCCGGCACTTCGGCGTCGGCTGTCCCGTCGATGTCCAGCGGACGCGCGTAGAGCGCCAGCGTGGTGCCTTCGGTCGGGGCCGTGGCGAATGTGGCCGAGAGGACGAACTTGGCGTCCGGGTAGTAGCCGCCGTCGCCGACCACGCTGTAGCTCGCGTCGTCGGCCTGCGCCAGGCTGTTGTTGGCGATGCTGGCGCCGGCCGCCTCCAGGGTTTTCGGCGTGCCGATGGCGAGGATGGTTTCTCCGCTCACGTCAGCCTCCCAGCGTCAGCCGGCCTTCGGCGACGTTGAGCGCATCGCTGACGGCGTTGTAGTGGATCGG
>Ga0302250_1000407_pt1 | contig 43300 bp, 41 predicted proteins | sample AAG_RA_Asp_MG_FD_193536 | JGI IMG/M metagenome (GOLD analysis project Ga0302250, IMG submission 193536) | Enriched activated sludge microbial communities from anaerobic digester in WTTP, New Holstein, Wisconsin, United States - AAG_RA_Asp | ecosystem: Engineered > Bioreactor > Anaerobic >...
AGCTCGATTAGAGTAAAAGCAATAAGACGCTTGGATTTCATTTGTTTAAGATTGTTTTTTTCTTTTTTTTCTTGAACATATTATACCAAGAAAAATAAAAAACAAAAAGAATTTTGACAAAGGATTGGAATTAAAAATGTTTGGGAGTTTAACTCCCAAACATTCAATCAAGCCCCCAAACATTCTATTAAATATCTTTTTTTGCTTAATTTAATTTTTATTGATTATTAAATAATCTAAATAACCATCCAAACAAATTAAACCCTTTTCGAGAGTTGTCTAAAATATTTTCAACTCCAAGGTTGACTTGTTCTAAAAGCTGAATCTGTTCAACGATAGCTTGCTGATCTTCCTGACTAATAAGCTGATCTTTAATTTGATTTAATTGCTGGATTTGAGCTTGATTGTGCTCCATTATTTTTTGGATGTTTTCTATTTCCGCATAATCTGGCCCAGCAAAAAATTTCACAAATGCGTTTCGATTTTGAATTTTTTGTAATCCTGTTTCTATTTTTTCCTGATTTTGATTTTGAGCTTGAGCAATAATCCTAACCTGTTCGCCAATCCCGCCATTTCTTTCTGCTACGTGTACCATTTCCTGAACCGCATTAGCGACCTGGCTTCTTCTTTGTTCTGCGTTTTCGATTCCAAATTGTTTTTGATTACTGTTTTGGGATTTCTCTTGAAGATTTTGTTGTTCTTGTTGTTGAACTTGCTGTTGATTTTGATTACCAGTTTGCGGATTATTGTTTTGATTTTGAATTTGACTCGTTTCCCCTTGATTTGCGGTTTGAGTAGATTGTTGAACTTGCTGTTGATTTTGAGCTATTGATTTATTGGCTTGAATTGCCTCAACATTGTTGCTAAAAACAAAAAACATTAATAAAAAACCAATTAATAAATATTGTTTTTTCATATTATTTTTAAAATTAATTTATTATATAATTAATTTTAACATTTCTAAAAAAACAAGTAAATCATTACTTGTTTTCTTTCTTATTTATTTTAATAGCCTTGCCTTTAATAATTGCTTCGGCTATTTTTTTCCGAGCTGAACTTAATATTCTTTGAAGCGTGCTTTGAGATATATTTATTTTTTTTGCCGCTTCCTTCTGTTCAAAGCCTTCATAATCACAAAGCTTTAAAACTTCAAGTTCGTCCAATCTCAATTCCACTTCTTCTAAAGAAGCAAGCGGAATGGCCCTTGGTTTGAAATAAGTGACGCTTGGATTAAAATTTAATTTCCTTAGTTTAACTGGTCTGACCATTTTTAATTATCTTTGTATTTGTTAATCGCTTCTAGTAATTTTTCTTTTTCAACTTCTCCACTTAAACGCAATATTTCATTGCCCTCATTTGATAAAAAAATAAACGAAGGCATAGCTGTGATATTATATTTATCTACTATTTCCTTACTTTTGTCAAAATCATAATACTCTGTTTCAAGCCCCGGATTTTCGGCTTCTATTTCTTTCCATCTTGGTCCCATAATTTTACATCCTGTACACCAAGTGGCGCCAATTTTTAATATTTTCATTTGTAGTTTTTTATCTTAATAAAATACCCCGCTTTTTTAAAAAGCGGAATATCAAATTATTTCTGGTTTTCGATCTCGCTAATTCTTTCTTTAATAGCTTCTAATTCCTCTGCTAAGGCAACAGCCTCTTCTTTTAGCAACTCAGATTCTTCTTTCTTGGTAAAAAATCTTCTCATTCCCATTCCCCAGCCATAGCCTCGACCAATTCTTCCACAACAAGGGCCCATTCCTCTTCCTGTGCCTGGACCCATTCCTGTCGGACCAGTTTTGTCTAAATTTGGCATATATTTTTTATTTATTGATTCTTATATAAAGATGTGACGAGCATCTTTATCTATTATGAGTATATATTCATAACAATCTTTTGTCAAGCAGATTATCAACAATTATTAATAATAAATCTTTTTATTTTGCTATTTCTTTTAAAATTTCTTTTTGGATAGATTCATTAAATCCAGAAAATACCCTGTCTTTGATAAAAATTATCGGATAGTATCCAAATAATGGATGGATCCCCTCGCTACTATTAAAATGTGATTTTACGCTTTGTAATTTTTCTTGAAAACCAGATTCATGATCAAGATATTGCTCTATCGGATAATCGATTGTTTTGATAAATTCAAGCATTTCCAAACACATTGGCCCATTACCATTGTGAAAAATCATAATTTTATTTCCAATATCATATTTTTCTTCCTTGATCGGTGATTCAATTATTTCACTTACGTCTTTACCAATATTTTCTACTAAACAAGGATTGTAAACTTTTTCTATGTCACCATAAGAAACTGCTGGCCTTATTTTCTCTGGAGTATAAGGATTGTTTTTGTTTACCGGAATCTGCCACAAGGGCAATGTCCAGTCTTCGTCGGCCATAAATTCATCTAAACCAACCCATTGAATTTTTTCATAATTTGTATCCCAAAAATCAGTCCACATGTCCATCCAAGGTTTTAAATATCCTCCGATATTAGTATGTGTCGTTGGAGTTATTTTATGTTTAGTGCCAAATCGGGCTTGTTCTTTTGCGCTCAATGGTTCAAGCGCTCTTGTTAATTCTGCCATCATATCATTGGGCAAACCATTTCTTTCATAATAAGAATAATCACAAAGCGATCCATATTTATATTGAACATTTGGAATATTGGAAACTGATAATATTTTTACTTCTGGATAGTCTTCTACTTTATAAACTGTAGCTTTCGTATCGGTCGTTCCCCTGGCTGTCACATAAGGAATTCCCAATTCTTGGGCAACCTTAATAGTTGTCGCATCAGAAGCCATATAAGTTGAAGAAATTATCCTTATTGGAATACCAGTACAAGCCTCAATCCCACTTTTCATTTCAATAATTCTTTGTTTTTGTTCTTCATAGGGGATGTCCCAAAATGGAGCACCAATATTAGAAGCAACCAACTCCACATTATGTTTTGTTATTTCTTTAATAGCATCGCAATTATTTTGAACAAATTCTGGCGTCACCATTAAAAGGCCATGAATATTTCTTTTTTCCATTTCATTTACAAAATTAGCCAACCCAACCGTATCTTTATATTCAATTAAAAGCATTATGCCTTTAACCTTTTGTTCTGCTACTTCACTAATTGGGGTTGATTTTTGAAAACCAACTTTAAAATAACCAACGCCTATTAATCCGGCAATCAAAATAATTAAAATTGCAATTAAAATAGTTAATCTAAAATTTATTTTCATATTATTTTTTATATTATTTTTTATTAATTAATTAAAACAAAAAAATATATTTACTCCTTATTATGATTATATATTCATAATAATAATTGTCAATATTTTTGTTCCCAAAAAAATAAGAATGTTTAGGAACTCCTTCGTGTCGGTTTCTGGTGAAGCCGCGCTCAGGTCCCGGCTCAGCGCCTCCGCCAACTGGCGGAGCGCTTCCGCCCTTGATTGATTACAATCAAGCCCCCAAACATTCTTTCAAGGCTCATGTTTGGGAGTTAAACTCCCAAACATTCTATTATTTATTGAGTTACTTGGCAGCGTTCTTGATTTAAGTTTTTCTTTTCTAGGCTATCTAGATTAATCATTTGATAAAATTCTATTACCGTACCAAGCCCATTAGCTGAATTTTTTTCAAAATCAGCACAATCCTCTTTCGTTGCCTTTTCTTCGCTTAAAGCCCAATAAGAAATAGCATTATTTTTAATTATTATCGGTTTAGAATAATAATCTTCATATATTTTGTTTCTTTCAATCAAATCATAAACAAGTAATCGGCGATAAGACGGGCTAGTGCCAACATCTAAAATCAAAAAGTTGTTTTCAAAAGCTAAAAAGAATTTTGCCAAACCATCAATTTCAAAATCATTTTCTTGAACAATATATTCACAAGCTATTTTTTGATCTTGGTTTTGTTTAGTTTTAATTAAAATATTCTGGCCATTAGAAATAAAAAAATATTTATCGCTTTCAAAACACTCTAAAGCGATTGAATTATTTTTAGATTCGCTAATTTTAAAAGTTTTTATAATTTCTTGGGCTTCGTCTTGGCCCAAACAATCAGTAAAACCAACCCAGCGCGGAGGCAAAGCAAAAACATAATTCTGATTTTCACCTATTTTCTGAGGCCCAATTGGAGCCGCACTTACGCTTAAATTCTCTTGCTCAATCAAAGCCCATTCTGGTTTGGTAAAAATTAAAATCGGTAAATTCTGCCAGCATTGATCCTCTGTATTTTTAGGATTTTCAATAATAATCTTCGACCCTTGCATCTTGTTTTCAGAACCATCTAATAATTGGCCTGTCCAAAAATCACCAACAATTGAATAGCCTTTCCAAGAATCAGGCAAGCTTAATTCAAACCCATATTCTTCATTTTTATATATATTTGAATTAATTTTCTGGCTCAAATCTTCAATCTCAAAATTATTTTGTTTTTTAATTGAAGAATAAATAGAGCAACCAGCTAAAATAATGCCGGCTAGGGCAATTCCGATAATTAAAATGCTAACAATTTTATTTGGCATAATTTTTTTATTTAAAGTAATTCAATTGCCCATATAGTAGGTAAAAAATATCACTATCAGGGCAATAATTAAATGTTCAAAATTATTCAATATTAAAACGGTACATTACTTCTGTTTGCTCTCCCCCATTTTTAATATAAAAACTGTGCGCTTCTAAATTATTATTGGTATCAAGCTTGATAACTTTAATATCGTTTTCTTTGCAAAAATCTTTAATCGCATCAAACAGCTTAGTGCCAATACCTTGACCTCTTTTATTTTTATTAACAATAAAATCTTCTACATGCCCTCGGTGCATTCCGTGCCTGATATTCGGTAATATATAAAAAGTAGCCAGTCCGATAATCTCTTCATTTTCTATGGCAATAAAAATATATGTATCTTTACGATTAATAATTTCTCGAAAAATTGGCCCTCCCTTTTTTTGGGCTTCAGTATTGTAATCCGAATATCCGATTTTATCATTCAATTCTTCTCCTAATTCATCTAACAGCCTTAAAACGTTTTTTTCATCTTTGGCTTTTGCAAAACGAATTTCCATAATTATTCTTTTTAAATTTTTTCTAATTAATCTTATCTTTTTTAAACTCCCAAAGACCATGAATATTGCAATAAGCCCGAGCCCCGATTATATTCATCCGAGTATAAAAATTAGATTCTGGCTTATCTCCTGGTTTCAAAAACTTTTTGCCTGATTTTCTATCTGCAGTAATAATTTCAATCCATTCAATATAATGATCTTCTATCATCGGATGCTCCTGTGATCCGATTTTTATTTTACAACCATCTTTAACTTGGCACATATTGGGGGGAAGGTCTTCAATCACAGGCAAATGCTTTTCTGTTCCCTCTTCTTTATTTTTAGAAACCATCAACTCCATTGGCTGACCGCAACACACAAGCTCGCCTGCTCCATTATGTAAAACCTCCACAATATTTCCGCAAATTAAACATTTATAAATTTGTTTTAATTGGGTCATTTTTTTATTAATTTATTTTATTAATTTTATTATATCACAAATAAAAAACCGCCTAAAGGCGATTTTTTAATTTTATTTTAATCTATTTCTCTATATTTTTTAAATTCTTTTTTAGCGTTTTTTAAAAATTTTCCAAAACTTCTATCTTTTTCTCTTTTTTCGAAATCAGACATTTCATAAAACTCAGATTCCTTTTTTAAATTTAAATAATTATTATATTTATCTTTATCTAATTTTCCTTGTTCCACTGCTTTTAATACTTCGCAGCCTGGTTCGTTGGTGTGGGTACAATCACGATATTTACATTTTTTACCAAGTTCAAAAATCTCATTAAACGAATCGTCTATACCTGTACTGACATCCGCCAAACCTACTTCTCTTATTCCCGGATTATCAATCACAACACTTCCATTTTCTAAAAAATACATTTCTCGTCTTGTTGTAACATGTTTGCCCCTATCGCTGTATTTACTGATATCGCCAGTCTTAATAGTATCGTTTCCGATTAATTTGTTGATTAAAGATGATTTTCCTACCCCAGAAGATCCAAGAAAACAATATGTTTTTCCTTTTTCAAGATAAGCTCTTAGGTCATCTAATCCTTTTTTATTTAAAGTACTGGTTAAAATAATATCAAGGTCATTAAATCTTTCTTTGATTTGAAATACCATTAAATCAAGGTCTTGTTTAGAAATTAAATCAATTTTGTTAAGAATAACCACTGGCCTAATTCCTTGGTCTTTGGTAATTGCAAAATACCTTTCTAAGCGGTTCAAATTATAATCACGATTAATTGATTCAACTATAAAAGCAACGTCAATATTTGTTCCAATAACTTGAATTTCGGCCCTATCGCCAATTTTATCTTTATCTCCTCGTTTTCTTTTTATAATTGTTTTTCTGGGAAGTATTTTTTGGATCACGGCCTGCTCTTGATTTAGTTCGGTTATCAAAACCCAATCCCCTACGGCTGGATAATCTTCTCTTGAGCAAGCATCTAAAATTTGCTTTCCGGTTATTTTTGCTAAAAACCTGCCATTTTGATTTATCAACTCATAGGACCCCCTATTTTCAGACACAACTCTGGCAACTGAAAAATCCTCCAAGCCCAGTTCTTTTCGTTTGGATTCAAAAAAATCATCATATCCTAAATTTTCAATTTTAAATTTAAAAGGCATATAAAAATTATAACACAAAAACTAAAAAAATTTATTTTAATAATAAAATTTTTTGAAAAATCAAATTAGTAATATTTTAAATTTTAATTTATTGATGGCTCGGCGTAGTTGTTCCTGATATCGATTGTCCTGATATTTTTATCCTTCCATCGCCACCAGAACCACCAGCAATACCATCGGGAATATCTTTTATTTCTAAGATTCCCATATCAAGCAACATTTTCAGTTTAGTCTCTGGAAGGCTACCAGCAATATCATAAATAGAATTATCAGGAACATCCTTCCAGCAATAATCTAAAAATAAACATTCGTAAGGATTACTGCATTGCTTTAAAATTGTAGCTACTATTTCATCATCCTGTTTTGTAATTTTAAGTGCTAGCTCTATCTTTGATTTTGTTTCATCCTCTAGATATTGTACCTGCTCGGTAATATTCTCTATTTTTAAAAGTTTCTTTGGTTCAATTTCTCCATGGCGGACATATTGATTATCTATGCATATTACATGAATTTTCCCAATTTCGTATCCAGCAGTTTCAAAACATATTTTTTGAAAAGATAAATCATGGATATTTATATCTTTAACTTCAGTAGAACTTTTAACTTCATAAATATCCCAGCTTTTCCCATCCTCATTAAGCTTAATGATATCGGCACGACAAAATAATTCTTTATCTGATATAGTTGGCTGAAAAATTGTCGATGTTTTTGCTGACATTAATTCCTTAGTCTTGGTAATAGATTTATCAAATCCATCCGCCTGAGCATCAACTCCATTTGGAAACAATTTATATGCACAGGACTCGACTTCATAACCTTCATCGAATAGATTTTGAAGATTTTCATTTATATCTTTTGGAATCAAATCCTTCCTATGCTTTTGTAGCCAGAGATATTTAGGACATTGTATAAATTTTAGAAAATCTGATTTAGTTAACATCTTATTATATTTTGACAGTAATTGTTTTTTCGATACTTTTTATATTTACTCGGCAAACAGATCTAAATTGGAACATTTTTAATTGTGACTAAAATCAATAAGTCAACTTAAAAAGAACCGTATCCTCATTTAAATCTTTAATATCACTTCCTTTCTCCTTTCCGCTACCCCAAACTTCCTCATAAAACATACCCTGTTTAAGAGATCCAACCTCCTTATTGTAGAAGTACAATACAATATAAAGTCCGGCCATGCAATGCAAAATATTTTTCAAGTTTGCTTTTTCAAAATTATCTTCTCTATTATGCTTAACTTTATTATAGTCAATCCACCAATCAGGATTTTTTATTGTCTTCTTATTCCAATCTTTCCATGGTTGAAAATCTATATCACAATTTACAATATAAGCTTTTTTCATGCCAAATTCTTTACCAAAATATTTTAAAATTGTCTTTCGATAATTATCTATATTCTCATACTTTTTAGTGCTGTCTATTTGGTTACATAACTTTTTAAAAATACCGTCAATTTCTCCACCAACAGAAAGTATTAATCTAGAATTTTTAATAGAAAAAGTTTTAAAATTTTTTTTATCAATTTGAATATATTCTAAAATAGAAAATAAATCTTTTTCTAAAGATAGAAAATTTTTCCAATAAAATAAAAACTTGTCTTGATTGGCCATTTTTTAACTTTTATTAAAATTATTTCTTATAATAATTTTCATTTAAATCTAGGTTTATTAATTTCTAAAATGTTTATTCCATGGTAATTCGAAATCACCCACATAGCCGTAATACTCCTCTCTTCTAGGATATTTACTAGCCATGGTATTTAAAATTTTCTCTAAAACTTTTTCTGATAAAATCTTTGACCTCTCATCAAATAATTCATATTCATCCCTTGGTTCATCGTTTTTACTATTCTGTACATGAATTCTATTTCTTTTTTTCCTTAAGCTATCCATCGCTTCATAAAAATTTGTATCTTTTTGGTCAAAAAAATCATACTTTCTTGCCTGAGCAATATAATGTTCAAATTTATCTAACTTTTTTTGACTAAGTATTGCAAGAAATTCGGTAAACAATGGTTCAGTTCTGTTTGCTTTCCTTATTCTGTTTTCTATAAAATCATAAAGAATTGCCTCTGCTATAGAAGTGTTTATAATTACAATGGGCTTTATTAACAAATTTTTTTCTAATCCATTTGTCGTATAAACTCCATAAAGAGATTTTAATATTCTCAAATTGTAATTTATATTATCTCCAATTTTGAAAACATCTATAAAGTTTGCTTTTATTAAAAATGCCATTTAAATATTTTTAATATCTTCTAAGTCTTTGCGAGTTTGCGTTATTATGTTTTCAAAACATTCTTTGCAAAATCTTTTCAAAGAACTAAAACCTGCTCCTGTTTTCGGTATTCCGAAACAGTCTTGTCCGGGACAGATATCTTTATGACATCTACAACATTTACTCTTCCCCTTAACAATAACTCTCTTTGGTCTTCCGTTCGAAGAACCTATTAAAGAAGGCGTTTTACCTCTTGGTTTTTGGATTAGATTTTTCATATTCGCTTTTTGCTTTATATACACGGCGAACTATGGTTTGGAGAATATCATCTAATGTTTTCTTCTCAAGAATTGATTTAAATTCGTCGCTACTGCACTTCGACCTTTCTTTACCTAAACGCGTATTGATCTCATGGTTAATTAACATTATCGCAGAAACTAAATTATTTCTTGCTCCAGCCTTAAGATTTGTATATTTATATGAAAGTTCTGTCCCTACCATTTCCAATTTAAACTGATTTAAAAGAATTTTTGCAAGACGAGTACCTTGATCGTTAACACGATGTTTTAATTCCTCCCATTCTTTTTGTGGTTGAATAGGAAATGCTTCTGTCGGAGGATTATACCTCATTCTTTCACGCTTTGTGCTTTTTATAATTTCTTCAGCCTTATCAGGCTCTAATCCATAAAGTTTCAACCTTTCTTTTAGGTCATCAATAATATATTTATCCTCCATGTCTGATAGATCTTCTTCCCACAATGAATCTACTATTTCATCATTAATAATGATATCACTCTCTGAAGCTGTAAGTCGAGCAAAACCATCACGTACATTCGAGGGTACCTCTGGTTCAAAACCTCCAACAACTTTTTCCCAAAATGCTTGGTCATCATTTTCAAACTGTTTAAACTCTTTTACCCTTTGATCAAGATTCATTCCAAGATGAGTAACAATATGACCAAAATTATCTGGATGAGTAGGATCATTCTGGACAACTACACGCATAATACGACCCACAAACTGAATATAAGGAGCAAGGGTACGAAACGGACGGAATATAGCCGCTACACTAAGTTTCGGATGATCGAATCCTTCGCCTAACATTTGTACTTGTATTATGCAATCAAGAGTTCCATTATAGAGATTCCTCAATACCTCCTCTTGCTCTTCTGGTGTTTGTTTATTATGAATAATGTCCGCATTATAACCACGCTCTCTATAAATGGCACGAATATCTTTTGCATGATTTATCGTACAAGCAACAGCGATTATCTGATGACGTGTACCTGTCTGACGCAACTCTTCAAGCTTCTCTAAACTGCTTTCAACGATATGTTGATTGCATGGTTTTGCTAAAGCGATATTTTTGCTAAACCAATCCTCTTCCTTCATTTTAATTACCTCGTCAAGTGTATACTTTTTTCCTGTTCCATCTGCAAAAGAAAGTTCAATTTCCTTTGGTGCGATATAACTTGCTTTTAAACGTTTGATATATCCTTTTAGTGTGGCACTTCTAAACGGGTAACGATAAACAAGTTCTCCATCTATTTCTTGGCGATCACTTCTAAATGGTGTCGCAGTCATGTGTACAATTTTTGCTTCAGGAAAACGTTCTAATACTTTTTTCCAGCTATCGGCGGCACTATGATGAGCCTCATCAATAATGATCATATCAAAAAAACGGTCAGGAAATTGAGTTAACCATTTATCTATATTAGTTGAAAGTTGTTGTATATTGGTAATAACAATATGCGCCTTTTCTGTAACAGAAATATTTCCTGTTTCTAGTGTGCAAGCTAACGGCCCAGACATCATTTGTGCATTCGTTAAAACTTTTGCTTTACGCCAAAAACATTTTTGACGGTTGGTGATATCCATCGCGTCATAAAGATTTTTTCTTATAATTAAATTGGGAGCTATAATAAGAACCCTTCCTTTTGCAATACCTAAAGGAAGAATAGAAGCAAGCCCAGACTTTCCACATCCAACAGGAATTTGAAGTATAGCTTTATTTTTACCAGACTGAAAAAAGTCATATGTATGCAAATATGCTTCTCGTTGTGGTTCACGCAAATCTTCATTGTCTGCAATCTTGTAATCGAGACTCATAAAAAATGAATTTATTGGCTGATTGGCACGCAACCAAGCGTCTAATTGATTTTTTTCAAATATCCACTTTTTACCAACTTTACTTGCTGGGATTCCGCCCTCGCGTGCAAGACTATAGAGAACTGTCTTCCCCATGCCAAGATATTTAATAGCTTCTTCGATTGAGAACCAGCTATTTGCTTCTTTTTGATTGTTTAAGTTTTCTTTATCCATATGATATCAAATGATAGCAAATGATAGTTATTTTGTCAAGCTAATTTCATTAATATTTTATATTCAAAATAATCAACATAGCCGCATCCTTCCTCATAAATATTTCTCAACCCAAATCACGATCAAAACAATCGCACACATACCTCACACATACTCACGTTGACAAAAATCAACGATAAGAGGTACAATTGAATTAATAAAACCAAATGAACTTTAACGGAGATGTTAAACCGTTACTCTAACGAGAGGATAAATCGTATTTTCGATAGCCTATAATATATAATTAAAACAACGGTAGTGCGTTGTTTTTTTACAAAAAATAATAAGAAATAAAAAAATGCCTATTTTATCTGAACACGAAGGCCTAGGTGGTAAATTATCCGAATCAATTAAAGCTTACCAAAAAGATATGCTGCCTTTTGTCGATTTTTCAAGAAACCTCGAGGAGGAAAAATCATTTCCCAATATAATTGATAATCTTAGATTGTCAACAGACATAAAAACCTTGGTATTTACAAAAAAGGAAGATATGGAAGAAATCAAAGAATTATTGAAAAAAGCAATAAGTGAGAAAAAATTTGAATCTAAAAATTCGGTTAATAAAAATAAGATTTTATTACAAGCAAATAATTGGGAAGAAGTAGAAATAAAATTCAAAGATAAATTTACTATTGAGATTTATATTAATGAAAATCACGTCAAAACAATTGATTACGAAGAAATTGGCTTTTGTGGTAAGGGCAAGGATAAAAAGCCTAACGCACAGTGGAATTTCTTGTATCGTTTTTCCGGCATTAACTCTTTCAAAAAAGAAGAAGCTACTAAGCAATCTATGGTGTCGTCTTTAGAAAAAAAGGAAGCAAATATAGATAAAATTAAATCTAAACTATCTAAAAAATTAAAAGAACTTTTTGGATTAAACGACGATCCCTTCTATATTTATAAAGATTATGGATATTACAATCCTAAATTTAAAATAAAACCAATTCCAAAAGTAAGAGGAGATGGTGAATTGTATGATTTTACGGGTCAATACAACGACAATATTGATTACAAAGAAAAAGAAGACAATTCTGAAATATAAAAAATATGTTAATTATCCCCTGCTGAACTTTCAGCGGGGTTTTTTATTATTGCTAAAGATTTTTTGCTTTTAAATAAGCCAAGAAATGACTAAATCGTACTATCTGCTGAACTTTCAGCAATATAGTTAGAGGTCGATAAAATAATAAGTAATCATAATTTAAAAAATATGACTAAAAATAATTTATCTCTTACCGTTTCAACCGTTAAAGATTGCGATCGTACGGGTGATGGAAACATAAAGGCGGAAGCAAAACAAAGAATCCTTAAATCAATTAAGTATCACCTAAAGAACAACGGTCGAGCAAGCATTTCGGAAATGGCAAATTCACTCGGCCTATCGAGGCAAACAACTAAAAATTTCGTAGGCGAAATATTAGAAGAATGGCATCAAGAACAAAAAGAAAGTCGAAATTGTCAAATCCTAATTCAATCAAAATGGCTGGAGAATATTATTGATGATATAAGTCAAAATCCAGAAGATTATGATAAGGGAAAAATTGCAATGATTAACTTGAAAGCGGCATTATTCGGTAAGCTTAACGCCCTTCAAAAATTAGATCAAAAAATAGGGGCGACTGAGATTAATTTTTATGTAACAAAAAATAACGATATCAAGGAATTACCAATTCAAAATGGTTCACAAGATAGTAATAAAATTATCTCTTAAATAATATGAAAAACACAAACATCAAAACAGTAATGGTAGATATAGATAAACTAAGGCCGGCAGTTTATAACCCTCGCACATTAAGCGAGGAACAAGAGAGACATTTAATAGAAAGTATCAAACAATTCGATTTAGTTGATCCGATTATTGCCAATAAATATAAAGGACGAGAAAATACGGTAATTTCCGGCCACCAAAGACTACGAGTAGCAAGCAAGCTCGGATATAAAAAAGTGCCCGTCATTTATCTTAAGCTAAATGAAGAACAGGAAAAAAGGCTGAATTTACATATGAACCACTCAACTGGTTCATGGGATATCGAAAAACTCAAAGAGCTTGATATAAACTTATTGATTGATATCGGATTTAACGATTCCGAATTAAGAGATATTTGGGATGATGTTTTAGAAATAGAAGACGATGATTTCAATGAAGAAAAAGAGTTAGAGAAAATAAAAACAACCGATATTAAAATTGGCGATAAATTTAGATTAGGAAATCACGTATTATTATGTGCAGACTCTACTGTCCTAGAAAATATTAAAAAACTAATGGGGAAAGAACAAACATCTTTCATATATTGTGACCCTGTATACAATATAAATTTAAGCTACGACAAAGGAATCGGAGGAAAAGCTCATTACGGCGGTAAAACTAATGACCGCAAAACTGACATCGAGTATAAAGAATTCTTGAAAAAATCTATTGTTAATGCCCTGTCGGTCGGAACCAATGACTTGCATATATTTTATTATTGCGATCAAAAATATATCGGATTACTTCAAGAATTATACGCTTCTCTTGGAATTAAGAACCAGAGAGTCTGCCTCTGGATTAAAAATGGATTCAATGTCACCCCTCAGATAGCATTCAATAAATCTTTTGAACCTTGCGTATATGGAATAGTAGGAAAGCCTTATCTCTCCCCTATTAAAAACCTAAATGAAATATTGAACAAAGAAATCGGCAATGGCAATAGAACCGCTGACGACATTATGGACATCTTTGATATATGGCTTGCTAAAAGATTGCCAGGACAAGACTACGAACATTCGACTTCGAAACCGCCTACCTTACATGAAAAACCATTAAGGAGATGCTCTAAAATTAACGATATCGTTTTAGATTTATTTAGTGGATCGGGAAGTACAATGATTGCCTGTGAACAATTAAAACGCAGAGCATATATGGTTGAAATTGAGCCTATATTCTGCCAACTAATTATAAATAGATTTGAAAAATTAACAGGAATTAAAGCTGAATTAATAAAATAAACATATGGAAATAAAAGCAAATGAAATTTATCAACTAGGAGACCACCGCTTAGCTTGCGGAAGTATCAATAATAAAGAATTACTTAATAAACTAATCGGTAAAAACAAAATAGACTGTATAGTCAGCGACCCTCCTTTTGGAGTCGCATACGTAGAAAGCAAACTAAGCCTAGGTCACCATCTATCGTGCAATAAGGAAATATCAAATGACCAATACCAAAGTGATGAAGAATATAAGCAGTTTTCTAAAGAATGGTTGCTAAATATTAAGCCATATCTATCTAAGAAAAATTCTTTCTATATTTGCAATTCAGACAAGATGATATTTTCCCTAAGGGAAGCAATTATTGAGTCGGGATATAAGTTTGCACAAATGTTGATCTGGATAAAATCGCACAATGTAATTGGAAGAATGGATTATCTTCCCCAGCATGAATTGATAGCTTACGGATGGCTTGGAACGCACAAGTTTAAAAGGTCGAAAGATAAAAGTGTTCTCTTCTATCCTAAACCAAGCAAAAGCAAACTTCACAGCACAATGAAGCCGATAGGACTGTTGAGAAACATAATATTAAACAGTACAGATATTGATGATTATGTTTTTGACGGTTTTGGCGGTAGTGGATCGACAATGATAAGCTGTGAGCATTTAAAAAGAAAATGCTTGATGGTTGAGATAGATTTAGAACATTGTGAAACAATAATTAAAAGATGGTCGAAACTTACAGGAAGAGAGGCCATTAAAATAACAAATACATGAAGGATAAAAAACAAAAAGAATTAATACTGGAACAATTAAGAAAAACTCCCATTGCTCAGTACGCCTGTGAAAAATCAGGAGTAGCCAGAAGCACCTATTATAGGTGGAAAAAAGATAGTAAATTTTCTAAACTGGCTGACGAAGCAATAATGGAGGGCGTCTTAATGATTAATGATCTTGCTGAAGCTCAATTAATTTCGGCAATCAAAGACCGAAATATGACTTCGCTAATATTCTGGCTAAAAAATAGGCATTCTGCTTATGCAGAAAAAATACTAATTAGCGGAAAAGTTGAAGCGAAAAAAGAGCTAAGCCCAGCCCAGAAAAAATTAATCAGAAAAGCCCTAAAACTCTCTGCATTAGATAATAATAAACCTAAGAAACAATAACATGAACAACAAATTAGATAATTTTTTTCAAAAAATAGTTTCAGATAAAAGAGTAAGGCAGGCCATAACAAGAGAAAGTCATGAATGGTTCTTCTCTATCTACTTCGCTCATCATATAACTTATGAAACAGCTCCATTCCAAAAGGAAATGTTCGGACTAACAGAAGATCCTTCGATAACAACATTGGTAGTGGTTGCCGCCAGAGGATCTGGAAAAAGTACCATCATGACATTATCGCTCCCCTTATGGTCGATACTAGGCAAGCTTAATAAAAAGCATGTCTTGATACTTGCCCAAACTATGCCTCAAGCAAAACAACACTTGAAAAATATCAGAGAGGAGTTGGAGAGCAATGATATACTAAGGGGCGACCTTGGACCATTCCAAGAAGAAGATGATGAATGGAGATCACAATCTTTAGTGATTCCTAAGTATGGGGCAAGAATAACTGCCGCTTCAACCGAACAAGGCATCAGAGGCATAAAGCATGGAGCCTATAGGCCTGACTTAGTTATTTTAGATGACATAGAAGATATTAGCTCTGTAAGAACTAAAGAATCGCGAGATAAAACCTATAACTGGGTCATGGGCGATGTTATGCCTATTGGTGATAAAGCTACTAAGTTTGTTTTTGTCGGTAATCTTTTGCACGAAGATTCTCTTCTCATGAAGCTTAAAAACAACATTGAGGATGGAAAAATGAAAGGAGCCTATAGAGAATATCCGTTAATGGATGAGAATGGAAATGTTCTCTGGCCAGGAAAATATAGTTCTCCTGAAGATGTTGAAATGGAAAAACAAAAAACCATTAGCGATATAGCCTTCCAAAGAGAATTTATGTTAAAAATTATTCCTGATGAGGATTGTGTAATAAAACCCGAATGGATTCAATATTACGATAACTTACCAAGTAATAACTACTCCTTACTTTATACTGGGGTTGATTTAGCCATATCACAAAAAGACAGTGCTGATTACACAGCTATGGTTTCAATTAAGTCATTTGGCTATGGAAAAAACTTAAAAATGTGTGTTTTGCCATGCCCAGTAAACAGAAGAATGGAATTTCCCGAACAGGTAAAACAAATAGAGTTACTCTATCAAACCCTAGGCTACGGATACGAAAATAAATTCTTTATTGAAAATACGGGTTATCAAGAGTCCCTTATTCAGGAATTGAAAAGTAGACACATAAGAACTGAACCTTCAGAAACAGGTGGAAAAGACAAGAGGGCGAGATTGGCTACTATCAGCCATCTTATTGCAAATGGAGTAGTGCTCTTTCCAAAAACAGGAGCTGAAAATCTTATACAACAACTTGTAGGATTCGGAATAGAAAAACATGACGACTTGGCAGATGCATTCTTTTACGCAGTCTCCGCCATAGCTAAAGAAAGCTTCAGACCTAGATCCCGTGGACATACCGGACCAAGACCAGACGCATTATAGTTAACAAACTAAACGCCATTCTTTGAGTGGCGTTTATGCGTTTTAACTTTTTTCTAATCGTTTCATAAATCACGATACTTTATTAATACTTTTTTAAAACAGTCTATTTTATCACCCTCTATTAAATAATTTATACTCGATAAAGAATTGCGATGAGCTAAATCGCTAGGAACGCTAAAAGAATTATCAATACTAGATAAATCTTCAACTAACTCCTTTAGCTTACTAATATCTACGCCTCTCTTGATTAAACCACTGAGATAAAATTGAATCTTACCTTTCGCTGTAATTTCTAAAAGAGATAACGGTGCATTATCTTTATTAAACTGGACTAAAAACAAACCTCTAGTAGAGCCGTTGCCAAATTTAACTGAAAAGTTATTTTTAAAGAAAACATATAAGTCGTTAATTGCTTGTGTTTCTGTATCGGATAAATATTGCTTAGCGTCTTCAAAGAAACTATTCTCGTCCCATATGCGACTATTAGAAGATTTAATATTTATATCTTTCTTAACTTCATTGCCGAATAATTTAGGAATCATTATTTCCCAAGATTCGTGTTTGTAATAATCAAGCTCGACTGCATAGATATCAAACTTACTATTTTCATTTACGAAAATAATAAGATCCTTTAATCTATCTTCTAATCTATCCATTAAGACAACAAATCTAAATTTTCCTTCATTGAGATTCTTTCTAACATTTTCCATTAATGAATCTACTTCTTCTTCGCTTAACTCAAAATAGCCAGATAACTTTTCAGATAATCCTAAGTTAAATTTCTTTCTAATGTTTTTATCAAGGGTTGCTGTAAAATCACTGAAATCAATGCTTGATTTCCAAAGGGATGCTCCATAATCTAAAACTTGAGCGATGACAATTCTCTTGTCTGGATTTTTATAAAGCTTAGTCTCAACGATATAGATATCCCCTTCTTTATCAATTCCGATAGCATCGATAGGACCGCTATTAGTCGGAAATTCTCTGGCCAAGATAAGGAAGCGGATATCTTCTTTAATTTCATATAAAGGAAGCATTTCTGGATTTTCATAAATGTATTCCTGCAAATGACCCTCCTTTTCGAATTGTGATTCGTTTACTCTAACTGCTCCCTTGCCATTGTTTGATATTATGATTGGCATACTAGGCTTTTTGATTTATAGCATCCATTAAAGAATCTAGTTTCTTCTTTACTTCATAGGGCGATTCGATATGCTGTAATATAATCTGGTCTCTTGTTGTTCCCGCTGTAATAATTGCGATATGCCCAGTATGAGTTATTAGCTTATCAAGAAATGGTTCAGCAACATGAATATCGGTGATTTTTGAATAATCAACACTGATAGTATGAGTTGAAAGCCATCCCCTGTGGATTAATACTCTTTTATTTGTAAAAGCGTAAGCATTGGCAGTTGGTAGATAAAATTTGTGATAAAAAGCTACTGCTAAAAAAAGCAAAGCACCTATCCAGAAATTTGCGAAAATAAAAAATAGGGCGACTATTCCCCATATAATTAAACCAAAAGTAGTATATCTGTTGCCGATAGAAAATTGGTGTTCTACTTTTTCATCGTTACTTAAAAGTTTTTCCCAAATGTGTTCGTATTCCATATTTTTAAAATAATTAAAATTATAATAAATTACGCCGACCGATAATTTCTACCTGTGGCGTTTTATATACAAAAAGCCCACCACAGGTAGTGACCGAAGTCACTCATACCGGTTTCCCGATATGGCGATCAAGCGACCCCATGATGGGTTCTTTATTCTTGATCGACTTTTGACCATGCCCTTGAAATTCAAAGGTTTAGGCTTGCTATTAAATTGTGATTACATAATAGCTCAAAAGCTAAAATTTGTGTAGTCTTTTAGTCTCCAGTTTGTCTACAGCTGGGTCTGGACTTCCTTATACTCTTGCGACATCTTGTCTCTAGAATAATAAAGAAACAAATATATGACAGATACAAAATACTGCCTTTATGCAAGAAAATCAACTGAATCGGACGAAACCCAAGCCCTTTCTATCGATTCCCAGATCAAGGAAATGCTGGAGTTAGCCAAAAGGGACAATCTCAATGTAATTGAAATAAAGCAAGAAAAGCATTCAGCTAAAGAAGTCGGCCAAAGGCCGATTTTTAATGAAGTAATTAAAGAGATACGAGAAGAAAAGTTTAATGGAATACTAACATGGGCTCCCGATAGAATAGCAAGAAATGCAGGAGACTTGGGAACAGTTGTAGATATGATGGATAATGGAAAACTAAAGGAAATAAGAACTTACGGCCAATCCTTCGGCAATTCCCCTAACGATAAATTTCTCTTAATGATCCTCGGATCACAAGCTAAGCTAGAAAACGACAATAAATCAGTAAACGTCAAAAGAGGTATGAAAGCCAAGTGTTTTATGGGCTGGCGACCTGGAATGCCACCCCTAGGCTATATGACCAATAAGGAGGGCGTTAAAGGCCAAAGAAAGATATTCCTAGATACGGTTAGGGCTCCCATAATCAAACAAATGTACGAAAAAGTAGCTTATGAGAAGTACAGCGGAAGAAAGCTCTATGAGTGGCTAAAATCTATGAGATTTAATACTAGGACTGGGAAAGACGTAACCTTAAGCTCGGTTTACCTTATTCTTAAAAATACCTTCTATTATGGAAAATTTGAATACCCTGTCGGAAGCGGATCTTGGTATGACGGAATACATGAACCAATAATCACTAAGGAATTGTTTGACCAAGTCCAAGAACAGATTACCAGCGAAAACATGAGATGCGAAAATAAAGAATTCGCCTTTACCAAACTAATTAAGTGCGGGTTATGCGGATCAGGAATAACGGCTGAAGAAAAATTTAAACGAATGAAAAATGGAACCATTCATAAGTACATCTACTATGGATGCACCAGGAATAAAGATATCCATTGTAAATGTGGATATGTAAGAGAGGAAGAATTGATCAATCAACTCACCGAATTAGTCGATAAGCTAGATGTCGATCAAGATGATATAAAGAAAAAACTTGATTGTGAAATCAAGAGATACAATAACTTCAGATATGGAATACTCGGGATAGACGAAAAGAAGGAAAAAATAGAAGAAAAACTGGATTACAAAAAATACGCTAAATATATTTTAACCCAAGGCTCAGTTTATGAAAAAAGAGAACTACTATCATGCCTAAAGGGTAAATTAAAAATTAGCAATGGCTTACTCTCGCTAGATAACTAGAAGTCAAAAATATTCCAATCTTCCCAGTTTCCTTTTTCGCATTTTTCCCAATCATAAACACTCTCATCATTTATCAACCATTCATGACTACGCTGAATAACAATACCGCCAAAAACTTTTTTATTACCCTGACTGATTAAATATTTCTGCAAAGCTTCAGCCTTAGCCTTTGTATATGTCTTGCCGTCACGATCACCAACATCTTTGACCTCAAGTAGTCCAAGACGACCATCTGAAAATTTAACCAAATAATCGGGATAAAAAGTGCTTACATTTCCTGCGTATTCATACTTAATACCAAAATATTCCTGCTTATTTTCTCCGTTCTTCCACCACCAATTTATTTTTGAACTATTCTTATTTAGTAAATTTTCAAATTCTCTCTCTGGGTTAGATCTATCCGTATTTAAATAGCACGGTTCATAAACATACTTTTTAGTTTTTACAATTTCGTCAGTATATTCATTATAAAATTGTTCTGACTTTATATCAAAGGGATATTTTTGCTCACTCTCTTCTATACGCTGACGAACTTCTTTTTCTTTAACGATAATGTACTGATCAATCGCTTTATTTAGTATATAACCAAAATAAACTCTATTCTTATTATTTAAAAATATTTTTTGAGTTAAAAGCGAAGGATCTCTCCAGCCATCAGCACCAATAACTTTATTAAACCAAAGATAAATAGCTGTTTTAACTGCTGGAACCGAACGCTTAATATTTTTAAATGGTCCGAGATTGTCTTTAATGAACTGCTCAAAGAAAACAGCTAACTCATCAACAGCTACATTTAATTTAGCTAAATTATCGGCATCAATTTTACCTTCTAAATCATCAAAGCTTTTTACATCTAAGGTTGTATCAGCAATCAATTCTTGTTGATATTTTTTAATATCTAAGTTAATACCCTTAATCTCAACCTTTTTAATATTATCTTTAATCTTATCTCCTTTTTTAATTTCAAAATAGCTATTAGCTGCTTTTTCGAATACTGGGACAAAGCTAGAAGTAACGTCTCCATAATCAGCTCGTGCCTTATAGTAAGACTCTATCTTTATCGGCTTATATTCTTTAATTCGAACAGCTTTAAGATGCTTAATAATATTTGGATTATATTCTTCTTTTTTAACTGAAATCGATTGAATATTAGTATAAATATAACCCTTGTTTAAAATGTCGTTACTGTAATGTTTTTGTTCAGGCATTCTTAAAATCCTACCAACAGTTTGTATTTCAAAAACAATACTATGCGTTTCTCTAAATTTAACAAGGATATGAGCCCTAGGACAATCCCATCCAGTATCAATGGCCTGTTTAAATATTAAAAATTCTATCTCATTGTCTGATTCGGAAATTAAATCGATTGTTTCAGACTTCTGTTCAGCCAACCAAACAGCTAACTTACCATTTTTCTCGGTTATTCCCTTTCCAGCTAAAAATTTCTTAACGGCTTCTATCTTTTGTTCGCCAGCTTCAGCATTAGGAATTTGCACTAGAACTAAAGGATTAATATTTGATCCTTCTTTTCCGAAAGACATCTTTAATTCAATTCTTTTCCTATATGCGGCCTCAAGAACTGCAGTTTGAGAATCTTCTTCTGATTTAGCAATCTTTTCTATGTCTTCGTTAATGATTAATTCCTTCTTAATCATTTCTTCGTCAATAACATCCTTAGGATTAACCTTAACAAAGGCCGCCTTGGTTTCAAACAGCTGAGCTGCTGTCGGCATTAGACGAGGCGTTGCGCTCATTTCTAAAACAAGATCAGCTGAAATAATCTGCCTTAATTCTTGAGCTCTTTCACTAGAAGCATTAGTATGACTTTCATCAATAATTAAAATAATTCTTCTTTGCTCTCTTGTTTTTTCTAAAACATCCTGGAAGTTTAATTTTTCACCATCTTTCATAAGAAGCACTTTCCATTCGCCTGTTTTACTGTCTTTGCTTCTTAATTTCTCCCAATTAGCAACTACAACTTCATTTTTAACAATTCTTTCTCTTCCACCTAAAAATTCTTCAGCTGAAGTAACTCGGGGAAAGCCGACGAAAACTTTCTCTAAAGCATGTTTACTTTGCAAATGTAAATCTCCCTTACCTATACTCATCCAAACAAAACAAATATCCTCATTAGGAAGTTCTTTAATCAGTTCTTCTATAAATTTGGCAGTCATTATTGTTTTTCCAGAACCAGTAGGTGCCTGAAAAACTAAAGTCTCGCCCGGACCATTAAAATCCAATAATTTTATTGCCTCTTGAATAAGCTGACCAACAGCTTTTTCTTGATAGGGCTTAAGATTAATACTCATAGATTTGCTTATATACGTCTAATATTTTCTGTGGAATAGGCTCTAGTTTGATGTTTTTCCAACCAATAAAATCATTTTTATTTAAACCTAACGGATCGAGAGTAAAACAATAAAGAACTTTTTCTTTATCAATTTTGTTTAGTTCTTTTTTTAAATCATTTAAAGCTTTGTGATCCAATGAATAATATACAGCTAAAATTTTATTACCTTGCTGAAAAATATAGTAATCATTAGTTTTTTTAATTTCATCAAAAATACCTTCTCGTAAACAAAGCATTTCGGTACATTCTTTGGTTATGCGAATTTTAAAATCATCTTTATTGGAAGCGTCTTTAACAAATCTTGTTTTGAAATATTTGAGAGAACCGCCAAAACCTGCTACATCATCTCCGCTTCTATTTTTATATCCTTTCATCACTCTTTTAATTCTTTCGAACGTCACTTCTTCGCAGATATTATTTTCATTATTGGTACACAAAATAAATGATCTTTTACCTTCGTCATCTTTATTTAGTTCCATAACTGCATGTCCTGTAGTACCTGAACCAGCAAAAAAATCTAAAACTATAGCATTTTTTTTATCCTTAACAATCATACCAATCATATCGACAACTGTGTATAAAGATTTTGGATAGGGAAACGCATTAACTTTACCCATAATTTGGGATAAAAGATTACTGCCATTGGTTCCAGCATTATATCTAGGCCCCTTCCATACACTGAATATTGGATTTTCTATATCACCAAACTTTTTTACTAGGAGGGCACCATTTTTTGTATATTCAATAGCTTCCGCCTCGATCAGTCTTTGCATGGTTTCTCTGTTGTATCGCCAGACACGTTCCTCGCCATTTTTATCGATAGGATAAATTCTAAGATGCCCTTCTAATGTTCTACCTGTAGGATATTTCTTCTGGTCGCTAGGTATTTCTGGTCCAACACCAACCACAGTGCTTGAAATTGTATCTACTAAAATTGCAAAGAATTGTCTAAAACGATTTTTGCGCCAATTATTTTCACCCTGTCCTGATCTTTTAAGTGGCCATCGACTTTCTCCCGAGCTTACCGTTCGTCCTTTAATGCCGATATCTTTAGGTGTGCACACATAAGCATATTCGTGAGTTCTTGAAATTGTAATCGAGCCAGCACCTTGAGGATGATGTTCAACAACTATAAGACTCTTATCGTGCCCCGGAAAAATTTCGTCCAACAAAAGTCCCAGTGTATTTAATTCGTAGTCATCAATAGCACAAATTAGTGTGCCGTCATCTTTTATAAGATTGCGAGCTAATTTTAAACGCTTATTCATAAATGAAATCCACTTACTATGTCTAAAGCCATCATTACTATCAACAAAATCATTATTATATTTCCAATCTTTAGCCCCAGTGTTGTATGGTGGATCAATATAAATAACGTCGATCTTGCCCTGATGCGTAAAATTCAAAACCGAGAGAGCGTGATAATTATCTCCCTCTATTAAAATATTTATAGGTCCATTATTTTTGTCAATAATTTCCTTGCTTTTAATCTCTTTTAAGACTGGTAAAGCATTCTGAGCATCTTTTTCAAATTGCTCTTTAACTTTTTCTTCGTCCCAAATAAGCCCGTACCTTTTACGAGATTCTAGCTTTTCAATTACTTTTATAAGGTCTTTTTTTTCTAACTTGGAATAATCTTTTGCCATATTGGTTTATAAATAATATAGCATTTTTTTAAGAAAATATGAAATTATTATAACAAAAAAACCAACGCTATCGTCGGTCTCTCGATAATTTACAAACACCACTAGGGAGTCGCTCCCTCGATAAAAATCTTATCTGCTCCGGTGGTAGGATTCGAACCTACAACCTAATGCTTACACTTATCCTATTATTTCTAATAAGCGTGGACTATCTCATCACCCTCAACTTAATGTTAGGGGCGAGGCGCTTCCCCCTATATAAATAGGAGTACTCCCTTACGGGATAGTCTCTGAACCTTCCCGACATAATATCGGGCTTGGCTGCGGATTATCATAAGCTTTCGCTGTTAGATTTCCCGCAATTCACCTCGTTTTTCAATCTCAATTACTTGAGAAAGCTGCAATTATTTACAGGCATCCGCGCTACCATTGCGCCACACCGGAATAATAAAAAGAATACGAAACACATAGATAATATAACGCTAACTAAGCATTCCGTCAACCCAACCGATTATCCTTCTGTGCAAATTAGCGTTGCTAATTTTTATCCTAAAAATCCCGTTTATATGTTTAATGTTTCTTAATCTGTTTTTATTATTTTTTACTATATAACTCTTGGTAAATTGATTAATTGGTATCTTTGTTAGACTTGACCAGAAATTTTTAGCTTGTTTCTCATTTAAATTATCATGTATATATAAACTTCCCCTAAATTTATCTTCTGGGACATCACAAAAATCCCGAAACCAATCAATCATAAATTTAATCATTTTAGGATCAGCATTTACAAAAGAAATATCCCTATCAGTCTTACCGCCTTCCCCTGCATATATTGCAACTCCAATAATAAATCTATCTCTTTTGGAGAGAAATCCAATCTCTTTTCTGCTTTGTTCTTTTATATTTTTTGTAGTTAATTCTCTTTGTTTTATTTTATTTTGAGCTGCCACAATACTTCCTTTTAAATTTCCACTCCGTTTGTTTAAATATAAATCTTTTAATTGTGACTTGGTTAATTTAATGTCTCTAACCCAAACACTAACAGAAGACAAAGAAACATCTAAAATTTTTTTAATTTCCTTAATTGACTTTCCCTGTTTTCTTAATTCTTTCGCCTTAATTTTTAAATCTAATTTTCCTTTCATTATTTATATTTTCTCATCTCAAACCAAGGATGTCAAGTTATGCAGCCTACAATATAAAATTTAAAAACTGCCAATGAGGACAGTTTAAAAATCCAAAAAAATACTAAACAAATTTTGAGTGTTTAAGGTTTTAACCCTTAAACCTTAATAGCCTTCGAGTTTTTTAACATCTACGTGCTGACGAATCTTTTCAATAGCCTTGGCTTCAATTTGTCTTATCCTTTCTCGAGTTACTCCAAACTCCTGCCCCACTTCTTCTAAAGTATGGCTAACCCCGTCTTCCATGCCAAAACGCATACATAATATTTTTTGTTCTCTTTCGCTAAGATCAGAAAAAATTTCATCTAAATGCTCGCGCAAAAGCTTTCGGCCAGCCTGGGCGGCTGGTGATTCTATTTTTTCATCTTTGATAAATTCTCCTAAAACGCTGTCTTTTTCATCTTCGCCAACCGGAGTTTCCAAAGATACAGCTTTTTGTGATATTTTTTCCAAGTGCCTAATTTTTTCCACTTCTAAGCCCATTTCCGCAGCCACCTCTTCAGCTAAAGGCTCGCGATCTAAATCTTGCAATAAACGTCTTTTGGCTTGGGTATATTTAGTTAAGGTTTCAATCATATGCACTGGAATTCTAATTGTTCTTGCCTGGTCAGCCAAAGCTCTGGTAATGGTTTGTCTAATCCACCAAGTAGCATAAGTAGAAAATTTATAACCTTTGCGCCAATCAAATTTTTCCACGGCCCGAAACAAACCAAGATTTCCCTCTTGAATTAAATCTAATAATGTTAAATTTGGAGAACGGCCAATATATTTTTTGGCAATAGAAACAACCAAACGCAAGTTAGCTTCAGCAAGTTTTCTTTTTGCATCCAAATCCCCGGCTTCAATTCTTTTGGCAAATTCTTTTTCTTCTCGAGCAGTGATGGGATGAATTTTTCCGATTTCACGTAAATAAGATTGAACAGAATCAATCTTGCCAGTGCTACTTTTCTTTCTTCCTTTTTTCTTAGGCGCTTTTTCGCTGCCATAATCCAAATATCCTTTTGATTCTTTTAATTCAATGCCAGCTTGTTCAAATTCAGAAAACATACTATCAAGCTCGATAATATTTTCTTCGATGTTTGGAAAATAAAAAAGTATTTCAGAAAAAGTGATAAATCCCCTTGTTTTTCCTTTTTTCATTAAAGCTTCTAATTTTTCTGGAGTAACAACTACAGGGTTTTGGACTTTCTTTTTCTTTGGCTTGGCAGTTTTAGTTTTTTGAGATTTTTTAGTTAAAACTTTTTTGATTGGTTTTTTAACTAAACGAGATTTTGCCTTAGCTTTCGCTATTGGCTTGGCCCTCTTCTTTTGTTTCAGCAATTTCTTGGCTTTTGGCTTCTGACGAGGCTTGGTTTTCAGCCGGATTTTCGGCTTGGCTTTCTTCACTTTGGGCTGGTTCTTTTTCTTGGATTTGATTTTCATTATTTTTTTTGTTTATTATTGTTAAACTATTAAATTCTTCAAGGAGCTTTTGGAGAGTTTCAAAATCGCCTTTGGCCTCACATTCTTTTATTTTCAAGGACAATTCGCGGCGATTATTTTTATTAATTAAATTATGCCTCTCAGCAACACATTTTTCCAGTTCCAATTTTAAGTCGTCAATTTCTGCTTCCACTTCTGATTTTAAAATTAAATAATTTAAAAGATCAACAGCTGGTTGCGAATCTTTTAAAGTATTTATTAATTCATCATTAGTAATTTCCGGATTTTCAATAATTTTTAATAAAATTTCCCGACTAGGCGAAGAAAAATTATTTACTAATTCTAAGGATAATAAAGAAATATTGCTTCTATCTAAAAGCACAAAGAAAATAGCTTGCTCTTCAAGTAAATCCTGCTTAGTGCGCACGATAGGATTTGGACAAGCTGAAACAATTTCTTTTGATTCATATTCATTAGTATCTTCTTTTATTTTTTCCATTTCCCGACGCAAATCAGCTTCTTCTGCCCGAACTGTAGCTGATAATTTATTTAGCCAATGGGATTGCTCTACAGAATTATTTATTTTTTTAAAAACAGGCAAAAGATCGGCAATGATTTTTTTCTTGTCCTCGATTGAATCAATGTTTCTATTTTTTAAAGCCAAAGCAAAATAAAAATCATTGGCTGGCTCAGCGGATTCAATCATTTGTTTCCATTTAGCATCTCCTTCGTGAAGAATAATATCAGCTGGATCTTTTTCATTGGTCAAAGGAATTACTTTTATGTTAAAGTCCATTTTTTGAGCCAAAGCAATACCTTTTTGCGTAGCTTTATTGCCAGCTAAATCCATATCAAAAGCCAAAACTAAATTTGGCGAATACCTTTTTATAATATTTAAATGCTGGGAAGTCAAGGCAGTGCCAGAAACAGCCAAACAATTTTTAAATCCAGCCTGATGAGACATAATACAATCAACGTTTCCCTCAACTAAAACACAAAAGTCATTTTTTCTTATTTCCAATTTTGCTTGATCAATTCCAAACAAAGCCCGGCTTTTATCATAAAGCAAAGTATTGGGAGTATTTAAATATTTTGCTTCTTTTTCATCGTCTTTGCCAAAAATCCGGCCCGTAAATCCAGTAACCTCTCCATTGAATCCGCGAATAGGAAACATAATCCGGCTTCGAAAACGATCAAAAAATTTATTATTTTCTTTGGAAATCGCTAATCCGGCTTTAATAATATCTTCGCGCTTATATCCTCGACCAATTAAAAAATCAGATAAATAAGACCAGGATTCTGGAGCATAGCCTATTCGCCATTCATCAATTGTTTCTTGTTTTAATCCACGAGAAAATAAATATTCTTGAGCTTCTTTTCCTTTTACGCTTTTTTTAAAATAAGCTTCAAAAAAACGAGTAGCCATTTCACAAATATTCAATAAAACCTGCCTTTCGCTTTTTGTTTTCTGCCAATCCCCTGTTTGAGATTTTAATTCTACTCCAGCCCGAGAAGCTAAAATTCGAAGAGCATCTCCAAATTCAATATTTTCAATTTTCATTATAAATTTAAAAATATCTCCTCCCTCATTGCATCCACCAAAACAATGCCAAATCTGACGAGCTGGGGAAACAAAAAATGACGGAGTTTTTTCTGAATGAAAAGGACAGCAAGCTCGATAATTAACGCCTGCTTTTTCCAATTTGACATAACTTCCCACAACATCCACTATGTTTAGCCGAGATTTTATTTCTTCAATTTCATTCATAATAAAAATAATATTTTAAAATCATTCCCATTCACCTAAAGTTACTTTAATTTGAATTTCTCGATTATCTCTTAAAACCTTCAAAATAATAGCTTGATAAGGCGAATAGCTGGAAATTATTTTAGCTAAAGTATTTTTTTTGCTAATTTTTTGATTATCAAATTCTAAAATAATATCTCCTGCTTTAAGCCCAGCCTTGGCTGCTGGGGAACCTGGAGCAATCGCCGGCTCATTAGCTCCCGCGCCTTTAGAAATCAAAGCCCCATAAGCAACTGGCAAATCTTTTTCTTCAGCTAGGCTTTTATCAATAATGATATACCTTATTCCTAAATATGGATATGATATTTTTCCTGTTGATTTTACTTGTTCAATATCTTTTTTGGCTTTATCAATAGCAATAGCAAAACTAATTCCTTCTCCGGTTTGTGAAGTAGCTGTATTCACACCAATAACTTCGCCATTTAAGTTCAAAAGCGGACCACCAGAATTACCAGGATTAATAGCTGCATCGGTTTGAATAATATCTTCTAATGTTTCGTTGGTACCTTGAGTGCTGCTAGCCGTAATAGTACGGCCTAAACCAGAAATAACCCCCACAGAAACAGTGTTTTGAAATTGGCCCAAAGCATTACCAATAGCAATTGCTGTTTGTCCAATTTGAATATTAGCAGAAGATCCTAATTTTGCAGGTAAAAAAGCTTTATCGCTTTGAATTTTAATAATTGCCAAATCTTGAACCGGATCAGTGGCAATAATTTTAGCCGAATATTCATTTCCTTCAAGATCAACAATCGTATATTCAGCATCAGCATCAGCAACAACATGTTTATTGGTTAAGACCAATCCATCGCTAGAAACAATAAATCCTGTCCCAGCCCCAACTTCTTGTTTTTCAGGTTCAATTTCTACTTTTTCTGGAAGATTAAAAAGCCCAAAAGGATCAAGCAAGTCATCGCTTGGAGTTTGATATTGATAAACAGCAACTTCTTTGGTGACAATAATACTGACAACTGAAGGAGAAACATTTTTTACTGCTTCAATAATTTTTTCTTCTTGTGTAGTTTGCGGTTCGTATTTTATTCCTGGCTCTTCTTGGATATTCTGCAAATTTGTTTTTTGAAATTGAGCTTGACCCATTTCTTGGTATAAAAAATATCCAAAAATAAGCCCAGCAAAAATTCCAACAATAAAAATAACGACCAACCAGATTAAATTATTATTTTTTAAAAAATCGATTGCGGTTTTTTGTTTCGGAGCTTCAAGTTTTTTTAAATTAAACTCCGGTAATTTATAAATTGACATATTGCCTATTTAATTTATTTTTTATTATTATCGTAATGATTAAATTTATAATCAAAAATTCTTCCGCTTTTTACTGGCCCTAAAAAAATCATATGCAATCCGCATAAAAGATATTTTCCGCCAGTTCGAAAATATCCATCTTTATCAAATCGGCGGGTGGGCATATACAAAGATATTCCTTTAATAATATCAAACCCTCCCAATTTCGCAGCCTGCTGAACAAAATAAATATCTTCGGCTAATTTTATTTTTGGATCAAACCCCCCTACTTTATTAAAAATATCCTTTCGAACCATTATTCCCATCGCGCCCATTGGAAATATTTTTTTAAGTATTTTCTGCTGATAATTATAAAAAATGTTCAAAATAAACTTATTCAAAAGCAAATTGCTTTTTACGGGATAAATATGATAAGAAGCAACTCCTAAATTATTTTTTTCAAAATCAAATAATGATTTTTTTAAAAAATCAGGCGAAATTTTTACATCAGCATCTAAAAATAAAATAATATCCCCTTTGGCAATTTTCGCTCCATTGTTCCGGCCTTCGGCTGGCGACCCTCCATCGGTAATCCGACATTCGTATTTTTCCGCTACTTCCCTGGTTTTGTCCGTGCCCTGTCGATCGGCGACAATAATTTCTAAATCTTTTATTTTTTCGCTTAAAAGCGCTTCCAACAAAATCGGAAGCCTTTTTTCTTCGTTATAAGTTGGAATAACAATACTTAGCATAAATTGATTTAATTAATATTATTCGGAAAAAACTTTTTTAGCCTCTTCCCAATATTCTGGATGGCCTTGTTTAGTCTTCATCCAATGCCACCACTCTGCTCCCCAAAAATAATAAGTATCGATTCCTGTATCTCTGGCAAATTTTATCGCTTGCTTAAAATGATCAAGGCTCATTGTTTTTTCCTGTTCTTTTAAAGAAGCATTCATAATGGAATTACGACACCAGGGTTCGGCTTGCAACTCAATGCCAATGGCTTTTTTATGATAAATTTGTTTTACTAATTGGGCTCGGCGGGAATAAAACATTGGGGTAAGCCAAGGATTATAAGAAAAATACCCCTTGACTTGTTCTTGCCAAACATTTCGATAGGTTGTAAATCCTACCAAATCGCCGATTTTAGCAGCTTTATTCCAAGTAGAAATTTCTCCACTATCAGTAATTATTATTGGCCGAGCAGGATCAAGCTGTTTTACTAAAAGAACTTCTTTTTTTAAAAAGCTTTCATCGGACCAAGGACAAGATCCAAATTTAAAAAACGGCTCATTTTCTACTTGCCAAGCAGAAATATTAGAATAATCTTTGTAGCGAAAGACAATTTCTTCCAAATATTTTAAAATTTCGTTTTGTTGCTCTTCTTTGTTTAAGTTCCAAGCCCATTGAGGCAAATGACATTCTGGCCAACGAGGAGTTTTCATCCCAATGGCTAAAATAAGGTTAACATCCCTTTTTTGCGCTTCAATCACCTGCCAATCTAAATCTTTAAAATCATAAACATTGTTTTCTGGTTCAATCAAATCCCAATGAACCGATATTTTAATATTTTTTGCTTTTAAATCATCTAAAATAGCCAAATAATTTTCTTTTGGATCAAGCTCTAAAAAGTCAGACTGTTTAACAGAAAAATTAACTCCCCAGGTAATTTTCTCTGCTTTTTTGGGCGAACCGAAAAATAGCCAAATAATCAAAACCAAGAAAATAAAAATTGGTAAAGCAATCAAATATTTCAGAATAGTTTGCATAGCTTGATTATACCAAAAAAGCTTGATTTTTCAATGCTTGAAATTAATAGAATAAAAGCGCTAAACCAAGGACAATAATAACAATTGATAGCACTTTTTGAATAACCGTGCCCCGAGAAATATCTTCTTTTAAAATTTTGGGGATAAAAATTGTGCAAAGAATAGTAAAAATAAAAAGAAAAATATATTGCACCCCTCGAAGAGCGTTAATAATCGCTAAAAAAGCAATCGGAGCCAAAGCAATTGCCCAGCTTTGAAAAATTGTAGCAAGTCCACCAGCCCCCTGGAAAAGAACAAAAAGAATTCCCGTACTGGTTTTTGTTATTTTTCTTTTTCCAAAAATATCTTGATAAAAATTTTTGTTTAATAGAAGGCTTAAGGAAAAAATAAAACTGAAAATCCTAATCCAGATAAAACCCTGCCAAAAAGACATATCTAAATAAACAAATTTTGAAAAAACAAAATCAAGGGAAAATAAAACTGCCGTGGCAAAAGAAATTTTCAAACTTTCTTTGCTAAACAAATCTCCTGTTTTATCTAAACTGATTAAAATAGTTCCGATTAATAAAAGTAAAAAAGCAATCATTCCTTTTGCGTCTAAAAATTGAGGCCCCCAAAAAAGACAAGTTAAACCAAAAATAATCACTGGCTGAATAGCGCCAATGGCTGGAATAACTCGAGAAACATCAAACTTTTCTAAAGCACTAAACATTCCATATAGTCCAAAAATATAAATAATAGCATCTAAAACAATCCAAAAAATAGTAAAAACAGATGGAAGTTCAAGACCAACAAACGGAATCATAAAAATTGCCAAGATATTAAAGATTCCGACAAAAAAAGTAAAAGCTCTAGGCCGAGGAGATTGGCCAAGGACAATCTTATCTCCCAAAGACGCAATTGCAAAAGCAAAATAACCAAGGATAGCAACAATTAGCCAAGAATAATCCATTTATTTAGAAATTATATTTTTGATATTTAAAACACTCAATTTTTCCCCTTCAATAAAACCCTCCATAGCAATTTCGGCAAGATACCCAGAACGAAGCCAATCAAAAATCCATTCCGAAGCATAATTTGGATTTCGCTGTTCAATACCAAATCCATGCATTAAAAGCCACTCTTTATTAAAATCTTCTTGCGAACCAATAGTTGGCGCAATAATAATAGGAATACCCAAAGCGGAATAAAATGATAACTCTGAAGGCTTTGTCCAAAGAAGATCGGCCTTGCTAAGCGCTTGATTAAAAGCATCGAAATAATCTCCGAAATTATCAGCAAACAAAACTTCAATATTTTTTAAATTCTCCATCCGTAATTTCTTTATTTCTTGTTCAAAATAGCGCTTTATTTTTGTTTTCACTCCCGCCACCAAAATTATTTTCATTTCCCGAGAAACAATTTTATTTTTAAACTGATCTAAAAGACTTACTCCAATCTCTTTTTGTGCTCCAGCTCCGCCTACGGCAAACATAATAGTAAGCGGATGATCCGAACCGGCCGGCAATTCACCCAAATGAGTCTTAATTAAAGATCCGTAATTTTTTTCATAAGATTTTTGAGGATCTAAATTGGCTAAACGATTACGAATATCATATTTTAAAAGCGACATGCTTTCATTGCCAACACAAGCCATTGGCAAAGGATATCCAGTAAGAAAAATATTCTCTTTCGGGATTCCGTAAAGCATCAAACGCTGTCTAGTTCGCTCGTTAGAAGTTAAATATTTTATCCTAGTTTTATGAGGCAATAACGGTGCCCAAGCCCGGCTAATATCTGCATCGCAAACCACACAATAAATATCTCCAGGATAACGATGATATTCAGCCATAAAAGCAGTAATAAAAAAAGTAGAAATAAAAGGCTTTGGCTGTTCGCCTTGCTTTGGCCAAACCATTTTAATTAAATGATGCCCCCACCCTTTGGTTAAAAGATTATAAGTATTTCTTTCCACAAAAGTCGCTCCAGATAAATCTCGGCGCGGATAAAAATCAAAAATCTTTTGTGTTCGATCATAAATTTTAAAAGCCCAATCCCCGATTAATGGAAATCCTTTGAATCGAGAAATAAATTCATAAAAATTACGCGAGCTTTCCCAAAGAAGCCGATCTTTGTCGGGAATTCCTTCATAGTCATTGGCATTGATAATTTTATTATCCACAGCCAATTCACGCAAGGCATAAGCAGTGCGCTGATGACCATAGCCCATATTAATTGAAACAACCCATGCTTTGGTTTCCATATTAATATTATTATAATGCATTAAATAAAAAAAACAAATCAAAAATCAATTAAATTGCTTATTTAAAATGGAACAAATTCATTCTTTTTTCTATATTTTAAAATAATAAAGATATAAAAAAGATAAATTAAAATCGCAATAAAACCACTGATTTGAAAATTTAAAATTGCCCAAGGAATTTGAGCGCTAAAATCCACAACAAATAAAAGATAACGAACCAGCCAAAAACAAAAAAAAGCAAAAAACGATCCCAAGAAAGGAATTATTACGCCAATCAAGGGAAAAAGAAGCCCTAAAATCATCAATCCGGGCAATAAAGAAATAATCAATAAATTACTTAATAAGGAAATAACCGAAACATATCCAAAATTAAAAATCAAAATCGGCAAAGTAGCAACCTGGGCACTAATAGTGGCAAAAATTATCTCTTTTAAGGTTTTAAATTTTTCGTTTGGACGAGAAAAAAAATATTTTAAAATAGGAAGTCCAAAAATTAGCCCGGCAATAGCTAAAAAAGAAAGCTGAAAACCAAGATCGTATTTCAAAGCCAAAGGATTTTGCAGAAGAATTAAAAACCCAGCCAAGCAAAGCGTGCGTTCGCTATAAGCTGTTCGATCAAATAATCTAGCCAACATCAAAAGACAGCCCATAATCCCAGACCGCACAGCCGAAGCCATTCCTCCAGCCATTACTACATATAAAATTATTAAAATAATAGAAAATCCAGCAGCTTGTTTTTTCCAAAAACCAAAAAATAAAAGGATTTCAAAGGCAATGGCCGAAAATAAAACAATATGCGTTCCAGAAATAGCAATAGCATGGCTTAACCCAGTTTGGGAAAGTTTTTGCTTTAACTCTTCTGGCATTGCCCCACTATCCCCTAAAATCATGGCTTGAATAACTGAAGCTTCTCGCAAGGGCATATTTTTTTGAATTTGCTCCCTCATTTTTTCTTTTAAAGAAAATATTTTAATCAATAAAAAAGAAAAAAATTCAGGTTCTGAATTTTGTTTTTTGGTAATTTCCGGATAAGCCATTGTTAAAACAACACCCTCTTTCATTAAATAGCCCTGATAATCAAAATTATCTAATTTTTTCGGAACTCGAGCCATTCCCTTTGCTTGAATTAAATCATGATATTTAAAATTGAAATAATTATTTGTATAAATAATAGCTTGGCCTAATTCTTGGCCTTGGTTGGAAATTTCTTCGCCAGATTCATTAATAATTTTTCTAACTGAAATAATAATTTTTAAATTATTATATCCTTGTAGGGGGTCCCGAATAATGGGACCAATCAAAGTAATATTTTTTTCGTCGCTCTTAATTAAAATATTTTCTGAAAGTACTAAAAATTTTGCTTGAAAAAACCAAACCCCAAAAGCAAAAATAATTAAACATAAACCAAAAATTCTAAAATATTTTTTAGAATAAAAAACACCGCTAATTAAAAGGCCAATAATCAAAAAAATAATAATCAATTTAAAATTTATAGTTTTTGAAAAAAAACAAAACGAGGCGCCAAAAATGCCAGACATAAATGCCAGGCAAAATAATAAGAATAAATCCGATTTACTCATTATAAAAATTTTCTTTTTTGCGCAAAAATTTTAATGGAGAATAGTCCGGCCAAAAATCCTCCAAGATGAGCAGAATAAGCCACCATTTCCATATTTTCCAAAGGCAAAGAAAAAAATTGATATAAAAACCAGATAATAATAAAAACAAAAACCGGGATTGAGGCCAGAGTCCAAAAGAAAATTATCGGAATAATTGATTTTATTTTATTTTTAGGAAAAAGAACTAAATACCCGCCCAAGATTCCGGAAATAGCTCCAGAGGCACCAATAACCGGAATACTGCTTGAAGCGCCGGCAAAAGAATAAACAATAATAGCTGTTATTCCGCAAAATAAATAAAAGCAAAAAAAACGGCAATGTCCAATTTTGGCCTCTAGATTATCTCCAAAAACCCAAAGGAAAAGCATGTTTCCCAGCAAATGCCAAAAATTAGCATGCAAAAACATTGAAGTAAAAATAGTATAAAACCGTCCGTCAAAAAAATTATTTGGAGAAAATCCAAAAATATTAATATAAGTTTCGATTTCTTGGAAAGTATAAAAAAATAAGATTATGTTCAAAAAAACTATTCCAGCGGTGATAAAAGGAATTCGGCCCTTTCTTTTATTTTCATCATAAAGAGGAAGCATGGTTATCTTATTTTAAAAGACTTGAATAATAATGAAATTTCTTTTTCCAGGCTTTCTAAAAATCCGTCTGGATAATTAGGATTGATTGAATTAAGAATTAAATCAATTGTTTCTTTGTCGTTTCGAAATTGCTGAAGAAAATATCGATTGGCCGGGGCGATATCTTTTGCCATTTGGATAATATCTTCGCGAGTATGAAGCTCGGGCACGATTGTTGATCGAAATTCATAATCTATTCCTGATTTTTTAATCAAATCAATTGATTTTTTAATCTTTTCAATCGGCAAACTAACACCAGTAAAATAATCGTATTTTTCTTGAGTTAAGGGCGCTTTTATATCCATGGCAATATAATCAATCAATTTTTCATCAATCAATTTTTCCAACATTTCCGGATTACTGCCATTGGTATCTAATTTTAAATAAAATCCCAAATTTTTTATTTTCCCGCATAAATCAGGCAAATCAAAATTTATAGTTGGCTCACCACCACACAAAACTACTCCTTCTAAAAGATCTTTTCTTTGTTCTAAAAAAGAAAAAATTTCAGGTTCAGAAATTTGAGGATGATTTTTGATACTTTCCGGCAAAACCAATTCTTTAGAATAACAAAATGGGCAACGAAAATTGCACCCAGATAAAAAAATCGTGCAAGCAATCTTGCCCGGATAATCAACCAAGGTAACTTTTTGCAATCCGCCGATTAAAGCCATTGAGTTATTATTTTAGAAATAAAAGATTGGCGCTTAGAAGCGGACATTTAGTCCGCTTCTTTTTTTAAAAATTTAAGAAAATATTAAATATCCTTAATATTAAATTCTTTTCGCTCTTTAAATTCTTCTTGTTTGCCTTCATTCCACTGGGAAACGGGACGCAAATAGCCAACTACGCGAGAATAAACTTCGGTTTCTTGAAAATTATTTAAGCTTTTGCTTTTTTGGTAACAATCATTACATTTAAAAATAGACTTGTCGGTGCCATCTGGCAAATTATATTTTAATAACTGGCCATTTACTATTTCGTTGGCCTCGTTGATATTTATTTTACAACCGCAATCATGGCAAAAAAATTTTGGTTCCATATTGTTTGATTATAAAAATTGATTAATTTTTATTATTTATTTTTGCAAGAGAAGCTTTAATTTTAAATTCTTTTCGCTCTTTAAATTCTTGCTGCTTGCCTTCATTCCACTGGGAAACAGGACGCAAATAGCCAACTACGCGGGAATAAACTTCGCAAGGCTGTTCAATAGTACATTTTGGACAAGTAAAATGTTTTCCAGAAATATAGCCATGAATCGGACAAATGGAAAAAGTAGGGGTAATGGTAATATAAGGCAAACGATTTTTCTCAAAAATCTTTTTTACCAAACTTTTTACAGTTTGAATATCGGAAATTTCTTCACCCACAAAAATATGTTCAACTGTTCCGCCAGTATATTTACATTGGATTTCGTCTTGAAGTTTTAATTCCTCAAAAATATCATCTGTAAAATTAACTGGCAACTGAGTAGAATTGGTATAATAAGGAACTTTTTTAGTTCCAGAAGTGATTATGTCTGGATATAATTTTCGATCCTTGTTAGCCAAACGAAAAGCAGTTGATTCGGCTGGAGTAGCTTCTAAATTATAAATATTTCCGGTTTCAGCTTGATATTCTTTTAATCGGTCTCTCATAAAATCCATAATTTCTAAGGTTAATGCTTTTCCTTTTTTGGTGCCAACTCCTTCGCCAATAAAATTAAGCAAAGCTTCGTTCATTCCTGATAATCCAATAGTTGAAAAATGATTGGCAAAATACTGATTTTTTGCTTTTTTCACGCTTTCTAAGTAATGGCGAGAATAAGGATATAACCCTTTAGAAGTAAATTCTTCAATGGTTTTTCTTTTTATTTCCAAGCTTTCTTTAGCAATATCCATTATTTTTCCTAATCTTTCAAAAAATTCTTTTTTAGTTTTAGATAAATAACCAATTCTTGGTAAATTGATAGTAACAACTCCAATACTACCAGTTAATGATCCTGATCCAAATAATCCTCCTCCTCCTCGATTGCTCAATTCATTCAAATCCAATCTTAATCGGCAACACATAGAACGAACATCTTCAGGCTTCATTTCGGAATTGATGTAATTGGCAAAATAATTAATTCCATATTTAGCGGAAGCTTCAAACAACGGATCCAAAGCAGGATCGTCCCAAGGAAAATCTTTCGTAATGTTAATAGTAGGAATCGGGAAAGAAAACGGTCGACCGCTTCTATCCCCTTTAATCATGGTTGTATAAAAAGCTTTTACTAGCATTTTCATTTCTTCGGCAAATTCACCGTAAGTTTCTTTTTGGGGATTACCTCCAATAATAATCGGCTGATTGGCAAATACAGCTGATGGTTTTAAATCTAAAGTAATATTAGTAAACGGGCATTGGAATCCAACTCTAGTAGGCACAGACATATTATACATAAATTCTTGAATTGCTTGCTCTACTTGGGCATAACTAAGATTGTCGTAGCGGATAAACGGGGCCAATAAAGTATCAAAGTTTGAAAAAGAAACCGCCCCTGCTGCTTCTCCTTGCAAGGTATACATAAAATTAACGATTTGACCCAAAGCAGAACGGAAATGTTTTGGCGGAGTTGATTCTACTTTGCCCATTACCCCTCCAAATCCATGAAGCAATAAATCGTACAAATCCCAACCCACACAATAGCAAGAAAGAGTATCTAAATTGTGTAAATGAAAATCTCCAGATTCATTTGCCTCTCGAACTTCTTTAGGATAAATTTTATTCAACCAATATTTTTTAACAATATAACTTACTCCATAATGATTCAATCCTTGCAAGGAAAAAGTCATATTGGAATTTTCTTGAACCTCCCAGTCCATTTTTTCCAAATAGTCGTCAACGCGATCAACTGCTTCTTCGCTAATTGATTGTGCCTCTCTGATTTTTCTTCTTTGTTCTCGGTAAAGAATAAAAGCTTTCGCTGGCTCAACCTCTCCTTCTAAAATTAAAACTTCTTCAATAATGTCCTGGATTTGCTCCACATTAGGAATTTCCCCAGGTTTAAACCTCCTGTTGAGAATATCAAGAACTTTATTGGATATCTTTTTGCTTTTTTCGCCATTTCCTTTTTTCGTTGCTGTAATCGCCTTGAAAACAGCGTTTCTGATTTTTTCTTCATTAAAATAAACAATATCTTTATTTCTTTTTTCTACTTTTAAAATTTTATTTATCATATTGGTATTTCTAATCCTCTCTCAATTGCTGTCAATTTTGACATTCATTAAAGAAGATTTGTTATTATGCCCTGCCAAAGCCTCGACCGGGACAGATTTATTATTTTTTATTTTTCCGTGCTAGTGGCGATAATCGTAATTCTGATTTCGTCTTTTTTAAGAGATTCGTCAAAACAAGCGCCAAAAATTATTTTTGCTTGAGGCGATATCTTCTTTTTTATCGCTTCAGCTATTTTCTTTACTTCGGAAAGGTATAAATTATCCGTTCCAGAAGAAACATTAAATAAAATTCCGTTGGTTTTTTCCAAAGAAAAATTATTTATTGGTGAATAAATTGCTTTTTCGATTGCTTTTAAAATTCTGTCTTTGCCTTCGGCTCGACCAATTCCGAAGTAAGCGGTTCCTCCTTTTTTCAAAATTTCTTTTATATCAGCAAAATCTAAATTTAATATTCCAGGATTTAAAATAACATTACTAATACTTTCAACTGCTTCTTTTAAAAGCTCATCGCATTTTGCAAAAGCATCTTCCACTGATGATTTCGAGGGTACTAATTCGATTAATTTATCATTTGGAATCACTACAATCGTATCAATAAATTTTTCTATTTGTTCTAAACTAGTTTGGGCAATTTTTTTTCTTTTTCGGCCTTCAAAAGAAAAAGGCATTGTTACTACTCCAATCGTTAAAATTCCGTTTCTTTTTGCCAATTCTGCTACAATCGGCATAGCCCCAGAACCAGTTCCACCTCCCAACCCAGCTGTTAAAAAAATAATATCCGCGCCCTTTAAAACTTCTTCTATTTCTTTAATGTTTTCTTTGGCAGAAAGATTTCCTATTTCCGGTTTCATTCCCGCCCCTAATCCTTTAGTGGTTTTTTCTCCAATTCTTAATTTTAAATGCGCGTTTTTTCTTTTTAAGTCTTGGGTGTCTGTATTAATACTGATTAATTCAACATTATTAATTCCAGCCGAAAATAATCGAGAAATAGTATTCCCTCCAGCCCCTCCTATTCCAATAACTTTTATTTTTGTTGCCGTCATTTTAAGGCGCTAAATTTTTAATAAAATTAATAATTTTTCTAAATATTTTTCTTAAAATTCCCTGTTCGTCTATTCCGTCTGATTGAGGACCATCTTCTTGATCTTCATCCATTACTAATCCGCAAACCGTGGCAAGAGAAGGATCCATCACCTGATTATTAAGTTCTTTAGGAAAACCGATTCGACAAGGCAAATTAAATTCTTTTTTTGCTAAATCAACCATTCCCGGCAATTTCGATCCTCCTCCGGTTAAAACTATTCCGCCTGGCAACAATCCTTGCTTACCAGCTTTTTTAATTTCTTCAGCTATTAAGCTATAAATTTCATCTACTCGAGCATTTATTATTTTTTTTAAATCTTTTTTGGAAAAAACAAGCACATTGCCTTTTTCTTTTTTTGCTTTGATTTTTTCTATTTTTTTAAGTCCTTTGCCAAAAGTTTCAAAAATCGCATCTTCAATATCTTCTTGTTTAGAAACCTCTTCCTCTTCTTTAGCAAATGAATCAAGATTGATTTCTATTTTTTTAGGGCCAGAATCATTATCAAAGCACGATCCATATTCTTTTTTGATTTGTTCGGCAACTTCGATTTCAGTTTTAAAACCAATGGCAATATCATTTGTAATATTAGCCGAACCGATTGGAAAAATCGCTAGATTCAAAAGCCTTCCTTCTTCATAAATACTAACGCTGGTTGTAGAAGCACCAATATCAATCAAAGCTACTCCTAATTCTTTTTGCTGAGGGGTTAAAACTGAACGAGCATCTGCCACTGGGCAAGCAATGATATTATTGGCATCAATATCCAAGCCAGCACCAACTCCTGATTCTATTACGCTTTCTAAATCAGAAGAAAAAACAGAAAGTAAATAGGCCTCTAATTCTAATCTGGTGCCATGCAAATTTAAAGGGTCTTTCACATCACGTTCTCCATCTAAAATCCATTCTTTTGGATAAACATCTAAAATTTCTTTATTGGTTGATTGTAAATTAACAGCTCGCACATTTTGATAAATCCGATCAATGTCTTCTTGGGAAACTTTTTGATCTGCTCGAGTAACAACTACTACTCCCCGACTAGGAAATAATTGCAATTTACTTCCATTAATACTTAATAAAAATTCTTGATGATTTAATTTTTTCTGATCTTGGGATTGCTCCATCTTTTCAACCAAACTTTGAATTTTTTTTGCAACCTCATTGATGCTTTTAATTCTTCCTTTTTGAACTCCGAATGATTTTATTTTATTCAAAAAAATTGTTTCCAAAATTTTTCCAGTTTCAAGATCTTTTTTTACAGCCAAAATTTTGATTGTATCGGTTCCAATATCTATTCCAATGACAATTTGTGTTTTAGCCATAACTTTTTAAAATTTGAATAATGAAAGATATTTTTCCTGTTTTTTTATCATTTTTTCAGCAGCCAAACCTCCTTGCTCGTGTTCAAAACCGAGAAGATGAAGAATAGCATGGATAAGAACCCTTATTAATTCTTTTTTAAATGGTTCTTTCGATTGCTTGGCGTTTTTTTCAACCTCTTTTAAGCAAATGATTATTTCTGGCTCAAAAAAATCAAATTGTTTTTTGGTTTTTTTGATTTCTCCGAAAGAAAGTACATCAGTTGGCTTATTTTTACCCCGATATTTATTGTTAAGCTTTTTAATTTCTGCCGAAGAAACCAAAGCGATTGATAAATTTATTCTGACTTTGATTTTTTCTTTTTCTAAAACTTTTTCAGCAATTTTTAATAATAATTTTTCGTCGATTTCTTTCTTTTTTTCGGTAAGATTATTAATTGCCAACATTTTAGTACTCCTATTTTACTAAATTAAAAAATTTATGGCAAGCCCTTGCCATTTTCTTAAAAATCATCTTAATTTTACGGAAAAAAATCAAAAAATAATGATTTTTTTAAATTATTTTTCCAAAAATATTTTTTAAAAAAATAAATAAAAAAAATCCGCTTTAAATTGCGGATTTTTTAAAAAATAATTTATTCGCCTACCATTTCTTTTACTATTTTTCCCACTAAATATCGATTTTTAATTAAATTGATCAATATTTCTTTCTAATTTTATTAAAATTAATGAAGGAATTAATTCTTAAGGCAGCGGACAGAAAAACCGTGAGCATTAGAATCCTTATTCCTGTACACTGTGGCGTGGGTCGTGTACAGGTAACGATACCAAGCAGTTGAAGTACCATAAAGAGATGACGACCAAATGATCGCACGCGACCGATCACTGAAAGTACCATCCGCATATCGGTAACCAGTCATAATTCCACTAAACCCAACTAAATCATTACCCGCCCCAACTCCAGAACCTTGACCAACTTTTTTTAGAGATTTGCCTGCGCCCAAAGGACCACCAGTGTCCGTGCCATTATCATCAGCACAACGTCTCCAGCTTGCAGTTATGGTATCGCAAGCATATTGGCTCGCTCCACTATTAATGACTTGCACCGTATATTTTTCTAAAGTATTCCATTCTTCATCAGTTGGAATGTGCCAACCAGTAGGACAAATACCTTGCGCACCAGGGGTAGTAGAACCATTCATGGCCACACTCCATTGATACAATAATCCTTCGTCAGTAAAAGGACCGCCCGTGTAATAACCACACCAGCCCACGTCTGTAGTATTAACCCAAGGAATTGAAGCACAACCATTGTTGTAATCCAAGTTTTCTTTCATCCAACATTGGGTTCCGATTTGAACAGTGTTGTAAGTTTTTGAATTACGAGAATCTACAAAAGAAGAACCACAAGCCAAATCATAGGAAGCCGAACCAATGGCACTATTATTGTATCCGGTTTTTACAGCCAAAGCTTTAACTGTAATGGGTAGATTATTAATTGTGATTGGCGTGGTATAGACAGCTGAAGATGTGGTGGGTGTATCACCATTTGTAGTGTAATAAATCGCATCAGCACCTTCGGAAGTAATCGTCACAGTGGTGCCATAAGCAACTGCTCCAGAACTTGGACTAAAAGTTGGGGTGGCTTGGGCAGTTAATAAAGTATATTCTCCTGTGCCAATCT